>Ga0114999_10005784_pt1 | contig 14454 bp, 9 predicted proteins | sample ArcticOcean_MG_C_3_FD_89820 | JGI IMG/M metagenome (GOLD analysis project Ga0114999, IMG submission 89820) | Marine microbial communities from western Arctic Ocean - ArcticOcean_MG_CB8_126 | ecosystem: Environmental > Aquatic > Marine > Oceanic | place: Arctic Ocean: Canada Basin | collected...
ACGTCCAGCGGACTGCTTTTGAAAAAGCGACAGTTAGCGCAGCGCTTTCGGATCCACCAGGGATCACTGCGAGACAAGCCGGCGCGACAGCCCGCCTTCCACCGGCGTAGAAGCTTCGCAGGCAGCGGCATGGTGTTTCAAGAAAAATCATTTTTCCACAATGCTCCCGCCACAAAAAAGCCCGGCAGTCACAAGGACTGCCGGGCTTTTCAAATCAAATTGATTCGGTTTCCGCCTACTCTGCCAGTTTTTCTTGAACCAGCGTGTCCAAGCCCTGCATGACCTCGTCGTAACACTCAGAGGTTGTCCCATCGCAGGGGTTCACGCCGAGCAATGCCAGGTTCGCCAGGACGCCACCGCAATCGAGGGCTTCCTGAAGCGAAGTCGGACTGGTCAGCTTGCAGAGCGCTTCGAACACCACGGTCGTCACGTTTGCACATGGCGCACACGGCGCGTCTGCACCAGCCGGGCCGTCTGCACCGGCCTTACCCTGCGGTCCCTGCGCGCCGGCAGTACCGTCCGCGCCGGCAGTACCGTCCGCGCCGGCAGCACCGTCCGCACCGGCAGCACCGTCCGCACCGGCAGCACCGTCCGCACCGGCAGCACCGTCCGCGCCGCCGGCAGAGCCGCCGATGGCGGCGGAGATCTCCCTACTTATCGGCGTTTCCGCGCCGGACGTCATGGCGATATAGTCCCAAGCCGCTTCGTATTTACTACTGGCCGCGCCCAGGTGGTTTAGATTGCCGCCGTCGCACCACGGCAAACTACAGCCCGTCAGTGGCAGCGACAATGCCGGACTCAGGCCGCCATTCACATACAAATCGACTTTGGTGGCGTTGGGTTCACGGACCAAACGGAACACGTTGTAATCCCCCATGTCCATCTTATACACGGCCGAGTCGTTCGGCGGTGAGTCATGGTGCATATAGACGCCGCCTTCGCTGCTGGTTCTCAGAGAGAACGGACTGGTGTCATCGCCCCAGGAAAGAATCATTTCCCCTTGAGGTGGGTTGTTGTTGACACCTATGAAGGCAAACTCCACCGTAGCCCCGGCTTCCGCCGTAATCGTCGTCGAGTTGCCGGGGTACCAATACCACGACCCGCCAGGATTGCCGTTGGCAGTAACCCACCCCGGGAATAGGTCGGGATTGGAGAAAATGTCGTCTGAATTGAACGTCGCACTGTTCCAATTCCCAGCAGTAAACCAACCGCCGGTTATGTGGGTCCCGCCCCCGCAGTCCCAGTAGCGGTCCCAGTCCTCCGTCCCGTTCCCTGGCGAGTAGCTCGAAACATAAGCACTACCGTCAACACTCTGGGAGGGTCCTAAACCCAGGCCACTCGTCGCCGCAGCGGCGGCTTTCTGAGCTATGGCTGTTGCTTCTTCTGTAGTGACCTGCGCCCTGGCTGTGTCTGCGAACACCAGCCCCACAATTGCTACAGCCATTACGGCTATTGTCTGTTTCATCGTGTTCATGGTTGGATTTCCCTCAGTGTTTTGGGCTCAGCCCGGGTTTTATTTTTTTTGATTTTCTTCTCAAGAACATTCAAGGTATACGAAAAAAAAAATACAATTGCAAGTAAAAAATGCCCGTTTTTGAAAAAAAATCAAGATTGAATCGGCTCCAGGTTACGACTATGTTTAAAAGCCGGTAAAGCAGGTATTTGGATCGATGCCTACACCCATCTAATTTTGCCGGACGGACATAAAACAACAACTTGCTCATCTGGCATTTTTTTGAACAGACAAATGTTAAAATGGAGTAACAGCCCCATGACCACGCATCGCTTCACAACCCTGCTTGCCGCCACTTGGATTATCGCAACCGCCTGCGGGCTCGACGCCCAGGTAGCCGACGACAAAACAGTCGCAACCGTCAACGGCACGGCGATCAAAGTCATCCAGTTGTTCCTGATCGACGCCCACCTCGATTTGGAAACGGCACCGGCTGAGAAAAAATCAGCCATCATTGAACAGGCGATCGACAGGGAGCTGCTCTACCAGGAGGCCAAGCGCCTGAAGCTGGATCAGGATCCGCAGATCCGGGAGGCGCTGGCCTATCGCACGACCCTGGCTGCCGAACGACAGATCGAGTACCTCGCCACTGCCTTCCGACAGCATTACCGCCAGGAGCATTTCTCGGCTACCGAACACGGTGACGCAGATGACGGACATACCCACGATCACCAGGCACATACAAAACAGGGACAAGCGGTGCACAACGAGTGGGTGAGCTCGGTGTTTGACACGACACCGGTCACACTCAACGGCGAGGTCATACCAGCCGCGGTTATCTCGTCGCAATCGAAGCAGAACGATTTGGCGTGGCTAGTGGTCCGCGCAATGCTGGAGATTGAAATCAGTGAGGACCCGGACGTTGCCCCCGACATGGCAGCCATCACCAGTCAGTTGGCCGGCCACACCTTGGTCGTCGGAGAAACGACCTACGATTTTGACAGCCTGTCCTGGACCCGGATGATCACCAACGACCAATCAGGCGGGCGCCTGAGATCCGGTGTCGGTTTGTCATACATGCTCGGGTCACTGGTCTTCGCCGAAGCTGCCCGGTCTGAAGGGTTCGACAAAAACCCGGACCGCTTCGATTCTCTAGATCGTGCCTTCAGAAGCCAGAAAATGGGCACCGTCGCCCGTGCCCAGTCGGCGTCGGATCCGGTGCGTCTGGGGCTGATCGACGCGATACTCGACCGGAAAGACATGCTGAATCCATCGAAAATCGAAATCTCCGAGGCCGAAATCGATAAGGCTGTGGCCGGGAACGTCGGCTACCAGAACCTCCTTCAGCAGCCGAACGGCGCGGCAATATTGCGCCAAGTCCTCGCCGGCCGCGAAAAGTCGACTAGAATGGGTGTCGCCAAGGCCTCCTACCTCAAAGAACTCCGCAGCAAAGCCAAGATTGAAATAGCGGACCAGTAAGCAAGGAAAGGGAAATTGGCGACTTTACATCCGATCGCTGCGGTACAGGGACCGCAGTTTGAGAGCCCACAGCATGATATTGCATTGAGTTAAAATGCAGAATAGGGGCTCGTAAACGTAAATACGCTATAATGTCGCCACGCCGGCTTGCCATCCATGCCAAGCAAAATTAAAGCCAACCGACGACTGCCGCAAGGTCGATTTACCCTGATCGAACTCCTTGTGGTCATCAGTATCATCGCCATTCTCGCTGCCATGCTGCTGCCGGCCTTGAACGGCGCGAAACGCACTGCCAAGGCGATCCTCTGCCTGAACAACCTCAAGCAGCATGCCATCGGGATGATCTCATACGCCAACAACGACGAATCGGGACACTTTCTTCCCGGCCCGAGCATACTGGGCGACGGGCTTGGCGTGATTATCCGCGCCAGCTCAGCCGCCGGAGGAAAAACACTGGCCGACACATTTGCCGAGGAACAATCCGGCAGTGTCGACCTTTTTTGGTGCCCGTGGCAGCTGGCCTCCGGCCAATGGGCCCCCAACGGCTCAGCCCCGTATCACCCGGAGCTGTTCAACTATGGCAACAATTCCGGCACGATGATGTGGACAATCGGGTACTACCGATTCGCCGGCTTCAAGCCAAACACCTCCATTGACTGGAGCACCAACGGCGGCTTCGACGGCGACGGGCCAATCATGCGGCTGTCCGATGGGAATTCCTCTACCCCGCTCGTCGGGGATCCGCTCAGGTGGATTCCCGACCCGTTCTGGTACATACAATACGCCCACCAGGACAAGTATGGTTACTGGCCGTATTCCTTATATCAGGAGAGTAGCGTGACGTTCGTCGATGGCCATGGAACCTTGAACCGGCACAGCATCATGTCAGACGGAGCCTATCCGTCCGTATCCGCATGGGGCGGCAACTGGTTCGAGCATACGGCGTGGGATGAATACACCGCCTGGTGACGCAGGGCCGCGACACGCCGGAATATGAAATCCGATTACCCCACTCAACACAGCCAACGGTATCATGCTGTCACTCGACCACGACCGCGTAACCCCCGACCTCTCCGGGAACGGCTATACCGGGTGTCTGCAGCTGCCAGGCGATGACTTCTTCGTCGTAAACTACATCTTCGATGCCCCCCAATGCCCAGATCCGCAGCTACCGCTTCAGCTTGTCCGAGTTCTGAGTGGAGAATCGTTCAACCGGGACGGAGCAAACCAAAAGGAAATTGACTTATGGGTACTGAAGACAACGCAAAGTTGAAGAATCTGCTGCCCAACGCCAGTTTCGAGCTCGACTTCGGACAAGCCAAGCACGACTGGATCAAATACAATCCCGGCGAAGGTGCGGCCGACAACTGGACGGACATGTTCACCCCGTTGACTGCACCGCTGGCGAAAACCGGGCAAGTGCCGCAGGCCTGGCCGACAATCGAAGCCACAGCCGATGCGCCCGACGGCGTGCGGGCTGCGGTGATCTCCGCAGCGCCCGGTAAACCGGGGCATCTGACCTCGCCGGTCATGGCCATCAAGGGCGGGCACGGATACACGATCTCGGTCTATGCACGCGGCGACGATGCGGCGGCGCGTTTGCATATGTGCGTCTGGCATCAGCCGCTGAACTGGGATGTGCCGCCGGACGCACAAAGTGACCCGATCGCGGTGACGAACCAGTGGCAGCGTTACGAAATGACGTTCGTCGTGCCGACGTGGCTGCATACCGCCGTCGTCGACCTCATGGCCGTCGCAGACGGGGATGCAAAGCTTTGGGTCGACGCCGTGCAGCTTGAGCACGCCCCGCAGGCCACACCGTTTGAAACACGCCTGGCGACCGAAGCGCACATCACGGCCGACACCCCTTTCAGCGGCATGCTGCACCTGCACGGTGAGCCGCTGGATCTGAAGCTCAACGTCTACCAGCACCGTCCGGCCGACGACAACGGCAACTTGGAAGTTCGCATCGAATCCCTCGAAGGCCGCGACATGCTGACCACGCAGGTTGCGGCCCCTGCTTCGCCCGGCCGCCATACCATTGCCCTGTCGATCGACTTTCCCTGGGTGGGTGACTTTCGCGCGGAAGTGTTTTCAGCAGCGGGCGAGCGCATCGATGTCGCGAACCACGGCTACATGTTCACCGTCCACCCGGTCATGCAAGCCGGGTTCGGTTGGGAGGAACTTGGCCCGGTCGGCGACGATTTTCAGGGCATTCTTTATTCGCGCGACGGCGAGGTACACGAGCTGCCGGCTGAGCGGTATCGCCTGCCGACTTGTCAGATCGGCGAGGGCACGTGGAACTTCACCATCACGAACGATCATCGCATTTACATGCCGGCCGCGGTTGAAAACCCCGGAGTGCATAATGATCTCCTTTGCACGCGCGACGGCGGGCGGACGTGGGACACGCAGCAGGTAAACCGCCCAATCGCAGCGGTGCTGCGTGACGGCAGCTTTCTTTCGTACATGGATCCGGAGCCGCCGCACTGGCCGCCGCCCACGCGAGACGGGCGGCTGTGCCTCTCTCGCTCGGACGACGGCGGGCAAACGTGGCAGCCGCTGGGCGGGCCCGGCCCGATGTACGAAGATGCGACCCCCGGCCGCATCACCGAGCTGCGCGACGGGTCACTCATCTGGCCGATCAGCTACCGCAAACCCGGCATCCACCACGCCACCTACACCTTTCGATCCAACGACGGCGGCGTGACATGGTCGACCCCGTCGCCCGTCTGCCCGACGGGCGAACCTTCGGTGCTCGAACTGGCGTCCGGCCGGCTACTTGCGGTTGTGCGAAACAACCAGATGTCCAAGCCGGGCCACGTACGGGCCTTCTTCGAGGATGAGCATGAAGACCGATGGCGGCTGTGGCATATGCAGTACGGCCGGGCCGACAGCCTTGAGTCGCTGCACAAGAACGTCATGCTCGCCGATTCCGACGACGGCGGGGCCAGCTGGACAAACGTGCGAAAGGGCTGCCACGGACTCGGCGAAATGCACGGCTCGGCGGTCGAGCTGCCCGACGGCAGGATCGTCCTCATGCACGTGCACCGCGTGCCCTGGCTGCACAGCGGTGAACGCGCCAGGGTCAGCCGCGACGGTGGCAATGCCTGGGACAGGGAAACCTACTACCTCAGCACGGTGCCGACCTATCCGGAATACTCGACCAACTGCGTCCTGCCGCCCGAGCTGGCCGACGGCGAGCCGGGCATGATACTCACCGTACTGGGCGATCGCCCGCAATCTGTTCACGCGGACCGCCCGCCCTTGTTGCAAGCGGTTCGCTGGCGCCCGCTACCTCTCGAGGCTGCAACAACCTGAAACAGCGTTTCAAAGGAGTATCCATGAATCCTCGCATCGGCAACACTGCCCTCATTCCGATTCTCATCTTCGCCGTCACTGCCTTGCCGGGCGTGCGGGCGGACTACACGGTCCACATCGTTGATCCACCGGTCACCAATCGGTCGATCGACGCCGGCAACCCCCTGCCGGACGTGTGCAAACCGGGCCGCGTGTTGACGGTGTCGGCTTGCCGCGGCGAGTATGAGCCCGCCTCCTTTGTCGTCGTCACGGACCAGACACTGAAGGGCGTCGAAATAGAAGTAGGCGCGCTGAAGGGATCGCAGGGCACCCTCGATGCCGACGCCGTCGATGTGCGCATCGTCTGGCATTGGGTCTCAGGCTCGCGGATCGGGGACTTGCATCCTGCACACAACGTCCTGGTCAAGAACGATTCGATGCTTATGGTCAAGCCGATGCCGACGGAAGAGTACCCGCCGCACAGCATCATTGTCGCACCAAACGGACTTCGCGATGCGACGCAGCTGCAACCCGTTGACATCGACGACCTGAAGCAGTTCTGGATCACCGTGCAGGTGCCGCGGGAGGCCAAAAGCGGATCGTACAGCGCCAGGTTGAAGATCAAACCGCAGAACGCCCCACCGACCGAACTCACCCTGAACCTCGAGGTCTATCCGTTCGAGCTGCTCGCCCCGATGATGGAGAACTCAATCTATTACCCCGTCACCCTCGTGGCAGAAGGCTCGCCGGACTGGCGCACCGGCAAGTGGGTCAATACCGCATGGTTAACGCCGAAGCAGTATTTGCTCGAGCTCGAGAACATGGTGGCGCACGGGCTGACCAATCCAAACATCTACACCGGCGTTAGGTGGGACGCCGAAGGCGCCATGGATTTCGACAATTTCGAAAAAGTACTGGCCCTTCGCGAGCAGGCAGGGATCGGGCCGGGTGTCCCGCTCTACGCAATGAACAATGTCGCCGAACCAATCTCGAAAAAGTTGAGCGCGGACGAAAAGAAACAACGCGTCGAGGACGTTCGCATGGTTATGGACTGGGCCAGGCAACGAGGCTATCCGGATTTGTACTGGACCGGGATCGATGAAGCCGGCGGGTCACTTCTGGTCGGCGAGCGCGACAGCTTCCAGGCCGTCCTCGACGGCGGCGGCAAGACCTGGGTCGCCTGCTCGGGGAGCTTCTACAATCTGGTCGGTGACGTTTTGAGCCTGCCCGTGATGATGTGTAATCCGAACAATGTCCCCCTGGACCGGCTGCAAGAAAGCCTGAGCCTGGACCATCCACGCATGCTGCCATTGGATGATCATGAAGGTCGCGCCAGGGCCAAGGCCAGGCTGATCGCCGAGTACGAACAGATGGTCAGTGTGATTCCCCTCGAGAACTCAGGATACCGCGCAGTACTCGACAGTACCCATCGTCGCGGCAACCGCGTCTTCGCCTACGCCTTTCCGTGGAGCTCCGCGCCGGTGCCGGAAACCCATCGGCGAACGCACGGGCTTGCACTCTGGCAGATGGGCTTTGACGGCTCCATGAACTGGACATACACCCACATCAAAGGGAGCCTGGGGCCGGGAGCAATCCGACAGGGCGGCTACGGCTATGTGATCCGCACCGAGGACGGGGTCTTGGACCAATTGCGTTGGGAAGGCTTTCGCGAAGGAGTGGACGACGTCCGCTATCTGACCACACTTATCGACGTCCTCGGCAGGGTCGCCGGCACCTACGGCAAGGAACCGCTGGTCGCCGAAACCCTCAAGTGGCTGACCGAACTGAACGTGCGAAAAGCCGACTTGAATGCAACCCGCCTCGAGATGGCCCGGCGAATCATCGCCCTCAGGGAGCTCGGCGGACACGTGAAACCATTGGTCGAGATCGATCCGCGCAAGTTGAAGGGTGCCCCTGCCAACGAAGCGTGGGACATCCAGTTCAGTGGGGACGGCCTTCCGAATTCCGATATCTGGAAGGGCCAACCCAACAGTATGAAGTTCCACACCGATCAGCCGCTCGGCTTCCTGTTGGCGGTCGGAAATCCCGGCGGCAAATTCCACCGGCCAGTGAGCAGCTGCACCAAAGCCGCCGGGTGGACTGTGGAATGGGGCATGAAAGCAGAAGCCCTACATCAGCTTCCGGCCCCCCTGGACCTCGTCAGTTTCAGAGATGATACCAACGCTGTGGCGCTCCGCTATACGAAAACCTCGGTCACCCTGAAAGATCACCTCCCGGATTCCGGTGACACTCTGGATTTGAAACTTGACGAATATCACCTGTACCGACTGGTCAGACAGCCCGGCAGTGACACGGTGGAGCTGTACATTGACAATCGTCCGGAGCCGGCGCTGGCATTCGCCCCGGCAGCATGTGAGCTACCTGATTGTAACGTGAACAACATGAATCGGGTGCAGTGGGGTAATTCACTCTTCCAGGCAAGATGGAACTTCTTTCGCTACCACAAGGGCGCGACGATACCACGGAACTGAGTGCCTGCGCGTCCCCTCTCGCAGGACGGCCCGTTCAAACCGCCATCTGGAAGATCATTCTGCTGATTTCTCCCTTGCCAGCCGCGCCAGAAACTGTTCAAGCCGCTTCTTCATGTCAACGCTCACGAGGTCTTGAGCGATCAGCCCCCGGATCTGCGGTACCGCACCTCTCGCTTCGGCACCCAGGTTCTCCACCAACGTCAGAGCCACAAAAGCGTCTGATCTCCGCCCCGTGCCAATGAGCCCGAACAACGCACGGAGATCCTCCGGCGACCGCCTAATCCTCAGCGACCAGAGATTGAACGACCAGCAAGTCAAGGCTATGGTCTCGTTGAACGGCCACACGTGGACACAATCGACGAATACCTTCAGGGAACTCAGCCGGATGTTCAAAGACGAAACTCAAAATATCAAAAGTCGAGAGTCCCGTGCCGGGTGAAGACCGAAACAATCCTGCCCGCGTGAGCGACCTGCTGCGGCCGGAGGTTCTGGCCGCCTTCGACCGTGCCGCCTTCGAACGCGACGGCTATTGGGTGTGGGACAACGTGCTGACCGAGGCCGGGCGCCGGCAGTTCACGGCGAGCCTGCAGAACCTGCAGGACATGAACGACCGGATCATCATGGAAACGGACTGGGCGGCGATTGATTACGAGTCGCTCGGCCTGCCACGGCCGACACCGGAGTCGATCACGCCGCAGGCGCTGGCCGGATACGGCGGCGGTTCGGAGCAGATGGGGTGCGTCTCCGGTAAGCTTCGCGACTACATGAACAAATATAGGATACCTGAAATTGCCGCGGGCGAAATCAAAACGAACGGTATTTTGCCGGAGTATTCCCCCCCAGCCTATGACGATTTTATCCTGGACGTCACTACTGAGCATCCCCAAATGATGGAGCTTTTGTCAAAGGTACTTGGGGATCGCTTCATCCTCGACCATTGCGTGATGCTGAATCGGCCCGCGGGCTCGTTGGGCCGCACGTGGCACGCGCACATTTATCGCCAAGGTCAGCATGAGGTTGAAAGCGACATCGGCACGGGCCGTTACGTCACCACTGAACTTCTACAGCAGCAGTGCGTACGCAACCTGTGTTACCCGGAGGGAGCGACAGTAGAAGACGGCGGCGAGCTCGCGGTGATCCCCGGAGCCCATCTGTACCGCATCCCGTTCAAGGCCCGATCCAAACGCCCGGACTACCACGACGATATGCGGGCCGACTGGTTACAAGGCAAGACGCACCCGTGCACCGGCGAACCGCTGGAGATTCTAACGCTGTCAATGGGGCCGGGGACGATCGTGTCGTTTGTGCATCACATGCCGCACTACGCTGGACGTCGCCTGCCGGACACCCCCATGCGCTGGGGCATGCTCATGGCCTACCGCACACCCGACCCGCAGGCATCGCCGGCGAGGTGGAGCGAAGGTGTCCCCGCCCACTGGGCCGACCACACCCTGGCAGCGGGACTTTTCTCGTCGAATGCCCAACAAGTGCTCCAGGCGGACGTTCCGTCAGGTTGATTGCACTGCCACAAGATACCCGAAGAGACTGAATCCGAATCGAGTAAATTATTAATTCAAAGGGGAGCTGTAACATGAGCATGATTATTCGGCAAAGACGTCTGGATACCGATGTGTCCGCGCGGTTGTTGAACGTGCGGAATCTCGTCGCCGCGGGTGCACTTATCAGCAGTCTGGTCGTGGCTGTTTTCCCGGGTCAGGCCCAGACCCAAAAAACAGAAATATGGGACATGGAATTCACCGGCAAAGGCGACCCCCGGGATGCGGGGTTCAAGGGGCACACATTCAACAGTTCCACGTACAACCCCTACGACAAGTTCACGGGAAACGACGTGTTTCCAGGATGGATGACAGCCAACGGCAATCCGGGTGGATCATTCTACAAAAACTCGGAGAATCGGAATACCAGGGCGGACGGCTGGACCGCGGAGTGGCGTCTCTCAGTAGAGCGCAGTGGTCAGGGACTCGCGTTGAATTTCAACGACGACACCAGCCTGGTCAAGGTCATCTATGATGCGCCTGCAAACACGGTCACGCTGGAAGACTACCTGATTGGCCTGGACGGCAATACGCAAAGTGTCAGCGTCTCCACAACTATCGGTGAGCGGGCTGTGCATACCTATCGCCTGGTACGGCAGCCGGATAGTCCCACGGTCGAATTGTATATAGACAACGACCCCGCCGCAGTGGCGTCGATCACGCCGTGGCCGGCCGCCGACCACGGCAACGAGGCGCAGCTGGAACGGGTGATATTCGCACACTCGAGATTGAACGCTGCCTGGGACTTTTTCCGTTACCATAGTGGCGCCACGATACCCGGTGCAAAGCCTGCCCCCGCCACTTCCGCTTTACGCGGCAAGGCACACGACGGCTATCGAACCTGCGTGATAACCCCGCCAATCAACAACAAAGCAATTCTCGATGCCCGACGGCTGCCTGATGTCTGCACAGACGGACAGGTGATGAAGATCCTGTGCGCGCGCGGTGAGTACGAACCTGCTTCCTTCCTCGTTCTGGCCGAACGGCCACTCAAGAATGTCATGGTTACAGTCGACGACCTTACAGGACCGGCAGGCGTGCTGGACAGTGACACGGTTGATGTGCGGATTGCACAGAAATTCTACCGGGTTATCACTTGGGAATCCGTTACGATGCCCTGGGTTCTGGTGCATGACCCGGCGATGTACACGATCATCGACAGACCCCAGAAGTGGGCGACTGATATAACCGAGGAAAACTGGGACCACTCCGGTGGACATACGCTGGAGGAATACCAGAACGGTTACACCAAGACAAATGAGCTCAACAAGGAACTGATCGACACCAACAACCTGCAAGCCGCTGACATCACGGGATCCCGTCAGTTCTGGTTGACCCTGCATGTTCCCGAGGATGCAAAGTCAGGCAGCTACCGCGGAGATGTAACGATCACCGCCGCAAACGCCGGGTCCGCAACGTTGACGCTGGAAGTGACGGTGCCGTCCTTCGATCTGCTGCCGCCGCAGTTCGAATACAGCGTCTACTACCCGACACAATTGGAACGGCCAACGACAACTGACAGGCAACGGGAGAAATATCATCCGGTTACCGAGCAGCAGTACCTGGCGGAAAGCCGTAACATGGCGGTGCACGGATGCCTGAATCCCTGCCTCTACGCCGGACCGGAACAGGATGAGGCGGGAAACATTCACTTCACACATTTATCGCGACTGCTCGACCTGCGTGAACGGGCCGGCATGCCCAAAGACGTCATGCTCTATTTGATGGACGGCGCCGGCATGATCCTCAAGACAGGTGAACTGACCGAGCAGGAGACGCAGCGCAACATCGAAGTTGCAAAAGCAACGGTGGCCTGGGCAAAGGCCCGCGGCTACAAAGGCGCATTGTTCATGGGCGCCGATGAATATGCCGGAAGCCGGCTGCACGCCATGCGCGAAAGCTACGCATCGGTAAGCGAGGGTGGCAGTGGTATCTGGGTCGCCGGCGGGCGCGACCTGGTGACGGATATGGCCGACGTCGTTGATGTGCCGGTGTTCGCGCACCCCGGGGCGCTGGCAGTGGACCAACAGGTACAGTGGCAGGTCGACGCCATAGCCTGGTTGCTGCATCCCGAGAGAACGCCAAACTGGGACCCGGAAATTTTTCTGTCGCCGAGCTACCAGAATCTCATCACACGCACGCATGAAAAAGGCAACAAGATCTTTACCTACTTCGACCCCCAGGGCGGCCAGCCGTTTCCGGAGTACCACCGACGCCATCGCGGTTTGGGCTTGTGGAAAACAGGCATCGACGGCACCATGACCTGGGCCTATATCCACATCTGGTCAAAAACCGTTCGTACGGACGATCCAGCGATCAAGGACAACGGTGTAGGGCACAGCCCGAACAGCTTCGTCCTTCGCGGCCCGGCCGGACCACTCGACACGCTGAGCTGGGAGGGCTACCGTGAGGGCTACGACGACGCCCGTTACCTGGCGACGCTGCAGGACGCGTTGAAGAAAGCCAAGGCCACAGGCAAACACGCCGGGCTGGTCACCCGCACCGAACGCTGGCTCGAAGACGTCACGGTCAATGTCGATCTCGATGAGTGGCGCCTCGAAATGGCGCACAGAACCGACGCCTTGCTGAAACCCTGAAGTTACCCCATCAGCCACTGCCGGCAGTCATCGACTGTCGATCCGTTGCCACACTTGCCCATGAAATGGAAAAAGGTTTCATCAGACATTAGCGTGGGTTTTATGATTTTCTCAGACAAAATCCGAACATGAAAGATACAAAACTTTATGAACAGATCCCGGGCATGCAACGACTGTGGCCAAATGTCTGCATGAGCCTGCCGCGCCTGCGTGTCCCACGTGTAATCAAAGACCGATGCGAAAATCAAGTTTGCGTTGGGCCATGTTCCCTTCTTGACTTCGGAATACGTGGGAGCAGAATATAGGTATGACGTGTAATTGCAGAACTCATGACAAACCACTGCACCGCGAAACCACCATCATGCCAACAGGGATACGAAGCAAAAATCTGCCAGGCGCAACCAGGTTCACACTCATCGAGCTGCTGGTTGTCATCTCCATCATTGCGATCCTCGCCTCGATGCTGTTGCCGGCGCTGCAGATGGCCAAGTCCAAGGCAATGACAACCGTATGCATCGGTAACATGAAGCAGCTGGGAATCGGGATCCACATGTATGCCGGCGACAATGAGAGTTATCTGCCGCACTACTCGGTTAATCAATGGGGGCATCCCTTCCTGGGCGAGTGGTTCCTGATTTTCGAGGACTATGTTGCCTCCGTTACACTGGACGGGTCGCAGAGAAACCTTTTTGACCTTGGCCGAAAAGTACCCACATTCGATTGTCCGCAAACCACTGATAAAACCTGGATAGCCGGTGCCGGCCACTCTGAATACGGCCCGAAAACCTATGATTATATGTTCGGCTATGACGGCTCAGTGTCGGGAGGTTGTCCCCCGCCCAGCAATATATATGCATTGGCTTGCCTCAAACTCGAGAGAATTCACTTCGCAGATGCGATAATCCTGGTCGATCATCTCGAAACGCTGAATTGGAATGCCCAGACCTCGGGAGCCGGGGGCCAGGTGTGGAACGGCTCTAACTTTAATGGTCTCGCCGCGTACTTCTCACCCGGCATCCACCACAACGACGGTGCGGTCGTCCTGCTGCCGGACGGTCGCGCAGGACGGTACAACTGGCTGGATTACCGTCGCCCAGGCGGTGAGCCCCTTGAGTACTTGTACCAACCGTGAACTGGGTAAGAGAATTGACCTGTTTTCCGGTCGAATCGAGTTCCCAAGTTTTTCCTTTTAATCTCCGACCTTGTCTGCCGTTCGTGCTATTCGGATCTACGCCGGGCAATACGAAAACAACTTCGCCGAACTCACCGCCAGTTCCACGCGCAAGCCTTCGGTCGCCAGTTCGTGTCCAGTGACAAGGTCCCCATCGCCAGTAGCTTCATCGGTAACTCGATAACCCCGGTCGCTATCGATGGCGCGCAGACGCAGCCGTTGAACCGCCGTCTCGCCGGTGCAACGGAACACAAAGACGATACCCGTTTCCGGGCCATCGCAGAATTGCGCGGCGTCCCAGTCGGCTTCGGATTGCGGCGGCGGCAGCAGACGATAGAAGTCCTTGACCAGCAAATGGCGAATGCGCTTGAAGACGCCGATCCAGTGGCGGCCGCGCGACCGCACG
>Ga0114999_10005785_pt1 | contig 14453 bp, 14 predicted proteins | sample ArcticOcean_MG_C_3_FD_89820 | JGI IMG/M metagenome (GOLD analysis project Ga0114999, IMG submission 89820) | Marine microbial communities from western Arctic Ocean - ArcticOcean_MG_CB8_126 | ecosystem: Environmental > Aquatic > Marine > Oceanic | place: Arctic Ocean: Canada Basin | collected...
AAGCCGCCCCGGGCAACCGTGCGGGTGCGGGCCCTGGGTTGGCTGGTCTGCGATTTGGCGACCCGGGCGCTCCCATCGGCAGATACGCTGCCGACGCGGCCACCTCCCGAGGTATAGAAGCGGTTTCGATCGCCGCTCGGGCGGTAAAGCGGCTGCGCATACATTGAGCCCGCGTAACCGCGCGGCGCCAACATGTAGCCGACCATGAACGGCAACCAAAACGAACCGGTGGAGGTTTGCTGTCGATAGCACCGGTCGTGGCCGAATTCGTCGCGGCACGTCGAGGCTGTCTGATAGCGCGGTGCGACGTTTTCGTGCAACGCCTTCGCCTTATTGAATTCGGTGCGGCATGTCGCTTCGTCTTGAATGCCGGCGGCAATGCACGCCTCCACCGATGCGTAAGTGAGGACTTCTTCTTCCGATTCGCCGGAGAAGACGAGGGCAAGTGCGATCACCCCGAATATGGCCATTACGAAGATCGTCGAGCGTTTCATCGGGCTTTCTCCTTACTTACGGGGTCATGCTGGCGGCATTTAAGATGCCGGCAGTGAGCGACGAAGCGCCAAGCCAGATGCCCGCTGCAATCTCGTTCTTCTCGATACGCTCCGATACCCGTGGCATCGGTAGGCGCACGAGGAGATAGATGACAATCTGCACGATCAGCGCGACCACGCCCCAGATGATCACTTCAATGATCGTGCGAGAACTAATCATAGCGCTCGCCAGCGGCAGGGCGAAGCCGATCATGCTGCCCGAAAAGGCAACCGCGGCGGCGACCGAGTTCTCCTTGATCAGTTTGATCTCGTTGTGCCGGGTGATGGCGGTATAGACCGCGACGAATATCACCATCATGAAGAGGGATACGACGAAGTACGCCAGGAATTCCGGTAAATCCGCCAAATTTTCGATGAGTTTCTCAACCATTCAAGACTCCTTTGCAGATGCTCGGCTGATGTTTTTGGGGCCGTTCGTTCGACCGCCAGTTTTGACCTTGGTGCTAAATAACTTTTACCGAGGAGAGATCGAGGTCCACGCCGACCATGAGTTCCACCGTCTTTTCCCCCTCGTAGGCCTCGACCGTGATTAAGAGATACTCGTTCTTTTTCCCCTCTTCGAGGTTGCGACCAAACAGCATGACCTGCTGGACGATGTTGTTCGCCTCTTCGGATTCGGCATCTTCATAAACTTTCTCGGTTAATACCACCGGCTCGACGTGGCCCGGCGTGGTGTCAAACCAAATACGATCATATTCCGTGCCATCGGCAAACCGGTAAGAGGGCGCGCCAATCTTGCCACCCTTTGCGGTCCATTGCGCCCATTCTCCCTCGTTGCCAGGATAAATACTTTTATACGGCACATAAAGGGTGATTTCTTCGATATGTTGGTCCTCGACGCCGTTGACGGTGAGGACCTGTATCATTGTGTCGTTTTCGCCGTAATAGCGGTTTACGTATGAATTGTCGCCCAGGTCGACGTATCCCTGCGCGACGATCAAGATCGTTTCCTCCGGCAACTCAACGTGCAAATCGTCGGCATGCATGCGCAATGGCAAAGTATCGATATCGACTGCGGCGCCGATGCGCAAGCCGAGTGGGGTCGGCAATTCATCGTCCTCGCTGGATTTGGAAAATTTATTTTTTATGTCGCGCACACTGCTCTGGAAGAGCGATTTCATACTGCCGGCGATCATGTTGAGTATCCTGGGTTTGGCGGTGTGATTTTGGTGCGAGGCACGGCCTAACCTGCCTTTAGCGCCGGCCAATCGATCTCTCCTGGCTCGATCCGCCGCGCCGCCAAGAAATAGACAATCGTTCCGGGGTCGACTGGGTGAGCCGACGGCGCGTTTAGGACGAGGTCGTCGCCCAAGGCGCTTTCGGCGACGCCAATTAGGGTCGCGTCGTGGTTTTCCTTCAATGCCGCGAACAGGGCGCCGTAACTCACTTCGCCGGAGTCCTTCGGCACCTTGAGACTGAATTGGGTCGCCGCCCCTTCTAGGGTCGACAGCAACCGGCGTTGGACGCGGCTCGAACCGGGGTCCTGGGCCGAGCGTACCATGAGCTCGATTGACAGCGAGACGTTGCATTCCGCGTGTGGACAATGGGCCTTGAGGAGGTCGGCGAAACTCTCGTGGTTGAAATAGGCGACGATATGGGCGTTGCGGTTGATCGCAGCGGCTCCCAAGGCGGCGGCGAGGGTTTCGCTGTCGTCATGACCGAGGGCGATGACGTGCCCGGCCGTGGCCACACCGGCGCGGGTCAGAACGTCCGGGGTGTTGAGCTCGTCGCCGCAGACGAAGCGAACCTGGTCGGGCATCGGGTTCTCGATGACCTGGGCCGTACACAAGACGATTTCCCGATCCTTTTCGCCGATATCGCCGCGGAGTTGATCGACCATCCGCTGGGTCCGAAAGCCATGCCAGCCGAGAATGACGATGTGATCCGCCAGAGTCTTGTAACTCGATTGTCCGCGCACGCTTTTCCTCCATCGGTCGGATACCTGTTGCACTGCTTTGGCAATGACCATCGTAAACAGCGCAATGCCGCCGGGCATTATCCACAAGACGGTGACCAGTCGCCCCGCCCAAGTCGCCGGCGAGTAGTCGCCATAACCAACAGTCGTGGCGGTGGTAGCGTAGAAGTACCAGAATATGCCGGCCTCGGCTATGTCTTCACCGCCGGCAAGGGCGATTATGCCCCATGATATGGCAAAATGACAGGCCGCGAGGATGAATACCGCATCCCAACTCAGCGCGGCGATCCTAGCGTAGATGCGTTTCGTGACTCTCGACAAAATGATGTGCATTCAAGGCAACCAAGTCAATCTTCTTGCGTATCGTTGCCAGCCCGCGCGTGCATTTGACCACAGTACCATGTCGATGCATAGTTCCCGGCGGCTCGGGTCCTGTTTCACCAAAATACGCTTGCTTTCATTTTACATGTAATATATTACGTGTAAAGAGATAAAGTGGTGAGCCTGATGTCCTCGAAAAAGTCATCCTACTATCAATCTCGCTACCGTGCGCGCTTGCGCGAGCGGGGCTTCGTCAAGCGCGAGATTTGGATTCCACCCGAATTTGCCAAGGCTCTCAATGACTGTCAGGCCGCGCTCAGGGAGGGTATTATTCCCTTCATTCCGAAAACTGTTAGGAAGAAAACAATGAGCCAAGACGAAAACTGGACCACAGAAACCCTTTGTGCGGCGTTGGCTCAATCGGAGCCCGCGTCGTCAGGCAATTTTGTCGTCGAACTTGTGGAAGGCACCGATCCGGGGATCCTGATCACCATGATGGAGTTTGGCGATCTACCCCTCCTCATGAGCGTCAGCGGCGGCCAGATCCTGGTTGATACCCTTCTTTGGCCCGTGGAAGTCGTGGCGGACCCCGCCGAATTCAACGCGATGATTCTTAAAACCCACAAGCTCTTAGCGCTATCGACCTTCGGCATCCGCGCGGGGCCCGACGGAAAGGATTACTACGAACTGTTCGGCGCGCTCAGCGCGGGTTCGATCTTGGAATCGGTCATATTCGAAATCGAAACCCTGGCCGATAACGCGATGCAGGTCGCTGAGGCCTACCAAACGGATATGAAGAAGGTCGCTTGAACACTTGCGGCGCAATGCGCACAACGAATTTGACGAAGGAGTAAGGCATTTGAATATTTGGGCAAAGGTCGCAACAGCCGTCCGCGGCGGCGTCAACGAGGCCGGCGAGGCAATCGCCGATAACCAGGCATTGCGCATCCTCGATCAGGAAATCCGCGACGCCGACAACGAACTCATCCGCTCTAAGGAAGCTCTGACCGGCATCATCGCCAAGCGAAAGATCGCCGACAAAAAGGTCGAATCCCTACAGGCATCGATCAAGGAGTATGATGGTTACGCCATGCAGGCGCTCGACAAGGGCGATGAAACCTTGGCGACGGAGATCGCGGGCAAGATAGCCGGGTTGGAAGCCGAGCTTGCCGGCGAAGAAGGTCTCGCCAAATCCTTTACTGATAGCGAGGCGCAACTTCGTCGCGCCGTCGTCCAAACCGAGGCCAATTTGAAACGGCTCAAGCAGCAGGTCGACACGGTCAAGGCGACGGAAACGGTTCAACGTGCCCAGGCTGCGATCGCGGCACGCCACTCCGGCGCCAATTCGAGCATGCGCAGCGCCGTCGACAGTTTGGAGCGGCTGAAAACGAAGCAGGCGGAACGCGCTGCGAAGTTCGAAGCCGCCAACGAACTCGCCCATTCGACCGAAGAGGTCAGTCTTGACGACAAGCTCAAAGCCGCCGGGATCGTCGGTGGCGGCGCGAAAGGTGGCGACGTGCTGGCCCGGCTCAAGGCCAAGCGCAGCGGCTGAACCCTGTAAACCCGCGTTCGATCGATGCGACGTGTCCCGGTTGCCCAGCGGCCCAATCTGAAGAAATCGGCGTTGGCACACGGTTACCCGTACGATGATGCCGGCGGTGTTCCCTACTGGGATGAAACCGCCTACTACCGCTTTACCTTGCGCCAGATCGAGAAAGACCTGGAGGGCCCGGCGGAGGAAATTGAGAGCCTCTGCTTCGAGGTATTGAACCGCGCCGTGGCCGACGAGACGGTGTTCCGACGCCTTCGCATACCGGAGGCCTATTGGAACTACGTTGCTGAGAGTTGGCGAAACCAAGAGAAAAACCTCTTCGGACGGTTTGACTTCGCCTACGACGGCAGTGGGCCGGCAAAGCTCCTGGAATACAATGCCGACACTCCGACAACGCTGTACGACGCGTCGCTATTTCAGTGGGAATGGCTGGAGCAGGCGATCGACCTTGGACTGGTTCCCGAAGGCAGCGATCAGTTCAACCTGCTGCACGAGTTTCTGCTTGAGGCGTTTTCGGAATTGGCACTCGATGGGCTGCTGCACATGGCGTGCCTCAAGGATATAGAGGATGACCGTAGCACCGTCGAATACCTGAAAGACGTCGCTGAGGAAGCCGGCGTCGAAACCACTTTCTTGTCGATGGAAGAGATCGGCGTCGACGCCGAAGGCCGCTTCACCGACCTCGACGACCAAGTGATCGAGACCCTGTTTAAGCTCTATCCTTGGGAATGGTTGATGGAGGAAGAATTCGGCCGCTACATGCCGAAGAGCGGCGTCCATTTCATCGAGCCGCCGTGGAAGGCCGTGCTGTCGAACAAGGGCCTGCTCGCGCTGCTGTGGGAGATGTTCGAGGGACATCCGAACCTGCTGCCGGCCTACTTCGAGGGCGAGGCGCGGGCTGCGGAACTGTCGGATACTTTCGTCCGCAAGCCCCTGTTGTCCCGGCGGGGCGCCAACGTCGAAATCATCCGCGAAGGCACCGTCGAGATCGAGAAAGACGGCCCCTACGGCGGGGAGGGGTTCGTCGTGCAGGCATTTCACCCGTTGCCCGAGTTTGATGGTCGTTACCCTTTGATCGGCAGTTGGATGGTCGCCGGCAGGGCCGCCGGGCTCGGTATCCGCGAGGGGCGGGACCTAGTGACTACGGAAAACGCCAACTTTATCCCACACCTCATTGAGGAATGACGGTGCGGCTAAAGTGTATTTCAATCTTTCGTTGTCGGAGATAGCAAGTGCGATGTTAAAATATATGAATATATTGGACTCCCGGCCGCATGAGAGCGGAAAAAATGGAGGTCTCAGGGAGACATTCACTTGGCCAACACAATAAAAACGCCGGCATACGTGACGGATGAAAAAATTCTCGCCCGCGATCTCAGGGCGCTCCGCAAGATCGCCGATAAAGCCGCCTGCAAGCTATTGTATTCGCCCAAGGCGTGTGCGCTGTCGCGGGTCCTCGAAAAGATCGGCGGGCTTGTCGACGGGTTCAGCTGCAGTTCGCTGTTCGAACTGAGACTGATCGATCGCGTGTGTGGCCGCGAGATGCCGCTCCACCTCGTCAGTCCCTTGCTCAAGGAAGAAATGCTCGGCGAGATCGGCGGCCGTCTCAATTACCTGACGTTCAATTCGTTGTCTCAGTGGGAACGTCTTCGCAACCAGGTGCCGGCAGTGACACAGGTCGGAATCCGAGTTAACCCCGGGCTTTCGTTCATTCGCGACCCGCGCTACGACCCGTGCCGACAGAATTCCAAACTCGGCGTGTCGATCTCCAAGTTGGCCGAGATTGCAGAGGCGGAACCCGCGCGCTTGCGGGGGATTAACGGTCTCCACTTTCACAATAATTGCGAGGAGACCGATTTTGCCAGTCTGCTGGCGACCGCGCGCCGCATCCAGGACGTGATTCCAAACCTTCTTGAAAGCTTGGATTGGATCAATATCGGGGGCGGCTATCTTTTCAATTTGACCGACGACACATCGGACTTCTTCCACGCGGTCGAGATTTTTCGCGATACCTTCGCCCTCGACGTCTTCATCGAGCCCGGTGCAGCCCTGGTCCGACGCGCGGGAAGCATCGAAGCGACGGTGCACGATCTCTTCGAAAGCGATGGCGTTCAAGTCGCCGTCCTGGACACCACCGTGAACCACATGGCGGAAGTCTTCGAGTTCCAGTTCGAACCGGACATCCTGGGCCATGTAGATGGCGGCGTGTACCCCTATGTGCTGGCCGGGTGCACGTGCTTAGCGGGAGACGTTTTCGGCGAGTATACCTTCGATGCGCCGCTCGCCGTCGGCTCCAGAATCACGTTCCTCAACATGGGAGCCTACACCCTTTCGAAGGCGCACCGCTTCAATGGCGTCGGCCTGCCCACGATTTATACTCGCCGCGGCGACGGCACGCTGGTGATGATCAAGGAGGATACCTTTGACGAATTCGCCCGAGCCGCGGGAGCGGCTGACAATGCAATTGCGTGAGAAATCGGTTTCGATTCCGCTCGCGCCCGGAAATCGCGGACTGATCGAACACATTAAAAGGGCGCTCTCCTTCCGCTTCGTCGACGGTGAGATCCCCCTTCGCCTCGCTGTCACTTCGATCGACGACGATTACTATCACTGCGAAGTCGGCTGCCTGGTCGACGCGCGTGCGGGCGAGCACGAAAGCGGCCGCTCGATCTTTGATCTCCGGCGGCGCGGCGCGGAAAAAGCCGACCGCTTTAACGTAGTCTTTCTTGTGCCGACAGGCATTGGCGCCGAGATTGGTGGACACGCTGGCGACGCGACCCCAGCGGCGCAGTTGCTGGCTTCCGGCTGTGATCACCTGATCACCCACCCCAACGTCGTCAATGCCAGCGACATAAACGAGATTCCGGAGAACGCGTTTTACGTCGAAGGCAGCGTGATTTGCAGGTTCTTAATGGGGACAGCTGGGCTGAAGCCGGTCCGCACCAACCGTGTCTTAGTCGTTATCGATGCCCAGTCGGACGAGATGATTGAGAACCTTGCGTTGAATACGGTTGAGGCCACACGCGCGACCTATGGATTGAAGTGTGCGGGGATTTACAGGTTGGATCCGCCGCTTGATCTCACCGCAACCTACGCAGAGTCGGGCCGGGCGGTGGGTATCGGGTACGGCATTGACCGCTTGTTTGATCTCTTGGGCGAGACTCGGGACGGCTACGATGCAGTCGCGATCTCGTCCTTGATCGCCGTGCCGGACGGTTGCCATGACCAGTACTTCACCAGCGATGGCACTATGGTCAACCCGTGGGGCGGCGTAGAGGCGATGCTGACCCACGCGGTATCGCAGTTCCTTGATGTTCCATCGGCGCATGCGCCGATGATGGAATCGCGTGAAATCCTGTTCGGCGATTCAGGCCGGGTCGATCCCCGCATGGCGGCAGAAGCGATCTCCTCGTCGTTCTTCCAGTGCGTCCTCAAAGGCCTCAAGCGAAGCCCTGCTATCGTAACCGATCCGTCACAGATGCGATCGAACGACGTGCTGACGGTGGAAGACGTCTCTTGCCTGGTTCTGCCTGACGGCTGCATCGGTTTGCCGACCTTAGCCGCCCTTGAGCAGGGCATCCCAGTAATCGCTGTTGGCGAGGGCAAAGGACTAATGGCGAACGATCTGGCCGCGTTGTCATGGCGACCAGGCCAGCTCACGGTCGTCAAAAATTACTGGGAAGCGGCTGGCGTGCTCGGTGCGCTCCGTGCCGGCATCACGCCAGAATCGGTGCGCCGTCCCTTTTCTAAACTCGAAGCGATAACTTGGTGCAAAACCGGCAAGGCCGACCCTAAGGCTTTCCGCCGGACGCAATGAAGTTTCGGGACAACGTATAGAAATCCGTCGCTTGCCAGCCGATGACAGCCTTGAACATGAAAATGGTGACGTACATGAAAGCGTACGCGCCATAGCGCGTATGTGGGCGTAGTGCTCCATAGCGCAGTCGATTCAGCCGCGCGTGGGTCGCCGATTGCCCTCGCATAGACGCCACCAGCGTTTCCAGCACCCGCCTCGGCACCTTAAAATACTCCCCCGGCGCAGCCGGCCCCGACGCCAGAACGGTCACCATCCGCTTAAACACCTGACGATGCGTCGGTCAACGACCATATCTTTATACGCCTCACGAATGCGAGGGACGCGACCGGAAGCGCCATATCGTCGATACGCGGCATCGTCTTCGAACACCTCGTAGGCGAATGCTTGGTTTGGATCGTCATCCGAAATCAGGACATCGAACTGCTCACATCCGTCGATCTCGTCGAGCGTCCCGTGCGCATTCTTCTGCATGACTTGGACGAAACTTTCCCGGCAGTTTGGTTTCAATTGGTACTCGGCAATCATCACCACCTTGACCATTGCGATCCTCCCTTCTTTTTCAACCCCACGATATGATGAGAGATCAAAATATTCGCGGATTCCAATTTGGTAATTTGCACATGGCTCGTCTCCGCCTCACCCCACGACCACCTATTATCATGCCAAATTGACTTTCTCCAATGAAAGAGGGACTATCACCATTCGCAATACAGCCCCGCCACGCTGAGGGAATCAAACGTCCTAAAAAAGGGAGGATCCAACATGTTTGGAATATGCTCACGCAACCTTGCGGCAGGCCTGCTTGCCGCCGCAGTCCTGTCGCCGGTCATGGCATCGGCCCAGTCCAAAATCGATGTCCTCGCCGGCACCACAAGCTCCACGTCCAGCTTCTTCGCTTATTATGCCACCACCGCCAAGCTGCTTACCGAAGCCAAATCACCGGTGCGTCTCACGGTATCGGAGACTGGTGGTATTGAAGAGAACCTGGTCCGCATGAGTAAGGGCGAGTTCAACGTCGGCCTGATGGCGATGCGCCTCCTCAACGAAGCCTACAACGGCGTCGGCAAGAACTGGGAAGGCAAACCGCAAAGGAATCAGCGTCTGCTCTACGTCTTCATGATAGCCCCTCAGGCTTTCATGGTGCGCAAGGATGCGGGCATCAACAATGTTCAGGACCTCAACGGCAAGAAGTGGAGCCCGGGCCATCGCGGTAGTGGCTCGGAGAAGGCCACCATGCAGATCATGGAGGTGCTCGGCGTTAAGCCCGATTACTACCGGGGCGCCATGCCCGACATCGTCCGGGCGATCAAGAACGGCGAGATCTCTGGCTTCTCCAAGGGCTTGCCGGGTTATGTCCTGGACGCCACCTTCCTCGATATCCAGACTAACCACCCGATCCAGATCATTGGCTTTACCGATGCCGAGGCGGCAACGCTGAAAAAGGACTTTCCCTCGCTGCCCCACCTCAAGCTGCCGGCGAAGCTGGCTAACATGCCGGTGGACCAGAATAGCTGGGCCTTCGTCGTTTGTGCCTCGGCGCTGGCCGATCTGTCTGACGATGCCGCCTACTGGATGACCAAGATCGCCATCGAGAAGCGTGAGGACATCGCGAAGGCGTTCAAGGCGGCCGCCGGAACGGACCCTCTTGTGGCAACCATGGAGTTAGGGACCGTTCCCCTTCACCCGGGCGCTATTCGCTATTTCCGCGAAAGAGGGATAAAGATACCCGAACGCCTCATCCCGAAGGGCTGAGTACTGATCCAAATTAGTCGATGGGCGGCGGCACCTCTGGTGCCGCCGCTTTTCTTTAGGCTTCGTCAACCGGGGTTTCCATGACGAGGTTCATGCCGCGGCGACGGTGGGTTATCTGGTGCGGCCGACGGCCGCGTGGGAGCGCATCACCTTGGCGGTGGCCGCGTTCTTGTTATTGAAGGCGGGTTGGATCACGGATCTGGCGGGATTTCTGTTGAGCGCGCTTGTCCTGGAAAACCAATTGCGATCACTGATATCCGACCGCCATCGTCGTATTGCGGATAGCGAGGTCGCGGAATAGAGTGACGTCATGATTGAGAACGAAACAATCCAATGAGACAGGCTGTTGAGACGGGCCTGCCCCAAGTTGGTCAACCCTCGGAGTTCGCAGTCGTCGCGGACGGCGTTCTTTACACTGCCCACGTTCCCTTGAAGCCCGACGGTTCGTTCGAAACCGGAGACGCGCGGGCTCAGATCGTCCAGACGCTGGCCAATCTAAGAACGGCGGTCGAGGCAGCCGGCGGCACGATGGACGACGTTACCCAGATGCTGGTCCATCTTATCGACCGCGAACATGTTCCCGTGATGAACGACGTATGGCCGGAATACTTCCGCGCACCATATCCGCAACGGGCGACGGCGATCGTTTCCGGCTTTGTACGGGAAGGCATCGTTATCATGATCGTTGCCCATGCCCATGTGCGGAAACGGTTGTGAGCGGGGCGGGCGGAAGCACCTCTGATCCCGCCGCTTTTCTTTAAGCTTCGCCAACCGGAATTTCCATCAGGTCTTCGCCCCAGATCAGGATACCCTTGAAGACCGCCCCCATTTCTGCCAGCACGCGCTCGCGTACGCCGTCCTGATCGATAGCCGGGTTGAGGTGGCTAAGCACCATTTTTTTGACGCCGGCATCGCGACCCATCCTGGCGACCAGCTTGTGCATCTGATCGGCCACGTTGCCCGGAGAACGGTGGGGAAGTAGCCGCTCTCCGCCCACCAGTTCCTCGGCGTTGGGCAGGTGCAGGTATTGGATCACCAGATCGGCGCCCTGGATTAGCCGGGCGATGGACTTGTAGTGGCCCTGCAAGCCCCCCGCGTCGAGGGCCTTGTATTGCGGCCGTCCGTCCTCGCCCTCGGTGAAGGGATGCGAAATATCGCCCGTATAGGCGACAACGCCGTCGGCGCCCTCGATGCGGAAGCCATAGCAGGTCAGATATGGCTGGTGATGGGGCACATTGGCGAGCGAAAGCCGCCAGCCATCGCCTTCAACGACGTCGCTTTCGCTGAGCTCCGTGACCACAGTATCGGGCCGCTCGCGTCCGCCGCTGCCGCCCCTTTCAAGGAATACCTCCAGGCTCTCAGGGTGGGACGTCCGTGCCGTCAGGTCGGGTGAAAATGCTCCGTCGGGCCCGAACAGCCGGTCCACGAACGTCTGGAATCCGGGCGGTCCGTACATCTTGAGGGGGGGCACCTGGCCGGCTCCCTGGTCCCAACGATTGAGGAACAGGCGGACGAAGTCAGCACAATGGTCGTAATGGAGATGACTGAAGAAGACGTGGGTGACATCGACGGCTTTGACGCCGGTCTGCAACAAGCGCCAATGGGCTCCCGGCCCGTGGTCAAAGAGGATCACATCGCCGCCGATGCGGATCAGATGGCCCGCTGACGCTCGTTTCAAGGATGGAACCGGATTACCCGTCCCTAGAAGTTGCACCCGCATCTCGCTCGCCCATCGCTAGTGGCCGGATCCCGTGATCCTTGCAGGAGTGACCGAAGAATATTATCACTATTGCGTCGGAAAGGAAACGCAATGGGATTTATTCCGCAAGCGGCGCGGACATACCGCCCCGGCAAGATTGAATAAGCGTGCAGGGAGAGCACACAGCCATGGCCAATAACGACGGGGCCCACCCCCAGGACCCAGAACTCAGCGCACTCGATACCGAGGAGACGGGTCTCAGGGACCGCTTCTTCCACCTGCCCCCCGCCCTGCAATGGGTGACGCGATCCACAGCGCTGGGGCTCGTGCTGTTCCACATAACGACGGCTTGGACAGGGGCGCTTCCCAACTTCATTCATCGCGGCATCCACGTCGGCGTCGCGCTTTCGCTCGTCTACGTGCTGTTCGGCGCGCGACGGGGCGGCCGCCCCGCCTGGCACGATTATCTTTCCATCATCGTGGTCATCGCCATCTGCGCCAACGTGATCTTCAACTACGAGCGGATCATCGAAATTGGAATCATGGGGGAACCGCCGCTTACGGATATGATCCTGGGTGCCTTGTTGATACTAATCGCGCTGGAGACGGGCCGGCGTACCATTGGCCCGTTCCTGCCTTTGCTGGGCGTTCTGTTTCTGCTCTATGCGTACTTTGGGCCCTACATTCCCGGCGTGCTCGGCCACAAGGGTTTTTCCGTCAAGACGATGCTCGAGATATCGTATTTGACGACGCGCGGCATGTGGGGGCTGGTGACCGCGGTCGTCGCGACCGTCATTGCCATGTTCATCATATTTGGTTCGACCATCGCCACCTCCGGCGCGGGCCAGGCGCTCAAGGGCATCAGCCTGTGGGTCGGTGGCCGCATGGTAGGCGGCGGTGCCTACGTCGCGGTCATCGCCTCCAGCCTTTTTGGCACTATCTCCGGCAGCACTGTGTCCAACGTGGTGGCCACGGGCTCGTTCACCATCCCGATGATGAAGGGACTCGGATACAACCGTTCCTTCGCCGCCGCCGTGGAGGCGACAGCGTCCACCGGTGGTCAGCTCATGCCGCCGGTCATGGGCGCCGCTGCCTTCATCATGGCGGAGTACCTGGGCATTCCCTATCGGGACGTCATGCTGCCGGCGCTGTTGCCGGCGATTCTTTATTACGCCGGCGTCTTCTTCTCAGTCCGCTTCTATGCCCGCAAACATCAGCTTCCCCCGGTGCCCGCGGATCAGGTAGGTGCAACGAAGGAAGTCTTCCACCCGATGCGACTTCTCTTGCTGATCCTGCCGATCGGCATACTCGTCCATTTTCTGCTGTCGGGAATCGACTCGTCGCGGGCCGTCCTCTATGCGCTCCTCGCGGCGGTCGCCTCGCATCTAGCGATCGGCCCCCTGCGCGAGATCAAGGTGCGCCTGGTAACCCTTTGGCATAGCTTGGAGGGGGCGGCGGTGGCCCTGGCGGTGATTACGCCGCTGGCGCTTTGCGCCCAGATCGTCGTCATGGTGGTGGGGACGACAGGGATCGGCATCAAGCTAAGTGAGATCATCATTAGTCTGAGCCACGGAAACCTACCCCTTGCCCTCGGCTTGGCGGCCATCGTGGCCATTGTGCTCGGCATGGGGCTGCCGACGCCGGCCGCTTACGTGGTGGCGGCGGCAGTGCTGGCGCCGACTTTGATAGGAATGGGGCTGACGGAACTCAGCGCACACCTCTTCCTCTTCTATTTCGCCGTCATGTCGGCCATTACGCCGCCAGTCTGCGCCGCTGTCTACGTCGCCGCCAACGTGGCCAATGCCCCATGGCTAACGGTGGCGCGTTACGCCATGGGGCTTGCGCTGCCTGGCTTGATCGTGCCTTTTCTGTTCGTCGCCTCGCCGGTGTTCTTGCTTGACGGCTCGCCGCTTGCCATCGCCCAGGCCACGTTGACGGGCGTCTTCGGCGTCGCGGTCCTGGCCGCCGCCACCATGGGATTTCTGTTACGCCCCACCGTGGCCTGGGAGCGCATCCTCCTGGCCGTCGCAGCCCTCCTCCTTCTCGAGGCCGGATGGCTCACTGACCTCGTCGGTATTGGCCTTGCCGGCCTCGTGTTGTACGTCCAACGGTCGAGCATGCGATCGGCACATTAGTTCAGGAAGGGCGTTAGATTGGGCCGTGGTGGCGGGCCGACGATCTCCTCGATTGTCCGCGCTACACTCAGCGCGCGGTCCTCGCTAAAGCCCGCGCACAAAACCTGCAGGCCGACCGGGAGCGATGAGCCGAATGCTTGTACAGGCGTCGAGGTGGCGCACAGTCCAAGCACGTTGCCCGGCCGGGTGTTCCAGGGAATGGCCCGGTGGTATGCGTGTTCGAACGCCGCGTCGTCGAACTTCTGGCGCGGGACGGCGACCATGGGAACGGTCGGCGCGACGACGCCGTCAAGACCTTGCATTCGTTGTCGTGTCGAGTGGCACAACTCGCCTTGCCGCCACATGAGCCGGATGTAGCGGTCCGCGGGCACATCAAGGCCATTGGCCACCCTCGCGGCCACGTCCCTGTCCATGCGGTCGCGGATTTCGAGGAAGCGGTCCCGCCCAAGGACAGAGAGGAGCTCCGTCGGGCTAACGATGGGAAACGTCTCCGCCACCTCTTCGGCTTCGGGAAACTTCATCGGCACGATCTCGACCCCAGCCGCCGCGAGGGCGTCGAGAGCGGCGTTGACGCAGCTTTCCACGTCGGGCTCCATATCGTCGAAGAAGTGATGGGTGGGCCGGCCCAGGCGCAGGCCACCGGGTGCCGCCGGAGAGGCGACGGGCGTGCCCTGGAGGGCGGCGAAGACGAGGGCCGCGTCGGCCGCC
>Ga0114999_10005788_pt1 | contig 14443 bp, 9 predicted proteins | sample ArcticOcean_MG_C_3_FD_89820 | JGI IMG/M metagenome (GOLD analysis project Ga0114999, IMG submission 89820) | Marine microbial communities from western Arctic Ocean - ArcticOcean_MG_CB8_126 | ecosystem: Environmental > Aquatic > Marine > Oceanic | place: Arctic Ocean: Canada Basin | collected...
AAGCTGACCAGCAACGTGATCGAACTGCGAGAGGTCCCGCTCCATCAAGTACCAATAGATTTTCCGGGCCTCGGCATCGGTGAGCGATGCTTCTAACCGCTCATAATAGTCCGCGTCGGCCATGACCGAGGGATTGGTCAACACGCAGATACGGCGATCATTATCTGGGATCGCCAGGGCATCTGAGTGATTTGAGAAGATCAGGGCGTTGAAGAACATAAAATCATCCCGAGTGCGCCCGTATTTCGGATTTACTCTTACTGGAACCACCCGCGTATCAACACGCTGCTTGAGCGTCTCGTACCCTGAGCATCAAGCCACGCTCTTTTCTATCGCTGTAATCAACCTGCCCCAGGTACCGCTTATTTTTAGGTGGTTGTCCAGGAATTGGCAGGGCATTTAACTTTGGGACGGTGAACTCAAAAGTCCGGCTCTTGATCTTTTGCAGCATGTCTCTCCTTTTGTTGTAGGTGTCCAGTAGGTGTCAATATAGGCTGATCGCCTTTGTTGATCAATGGCCATGAATGAATGCAAGGATATTGCCTGTATCCCTGGAATAATGGGGGACCAGCGTCATTTTATTCAATGAGACAATGGATATTAAATTTAAGAAGTCAGTGGCTGTCGACGATCATGGCTGAAACTTATCCGATGGGTGCTTTTTATCAATGCCGGCAAACGTTAGTGTGCCAATCGTCAACAATTCTCTAATTCAGGAACCACACGCCATGCCCAAAGTTGCCGCCACGCTCCCTTATTTCGATTTTTTTCCGGAATTGAAGGCCGAGTTTGAAGCCACTTACCCGGGCACCAAGTTTGCAGAGCCCGGCCCCATGATGCAGGGCGACGCGCTGGTGGAATTTCTGGAGGGCGCGGAAGTGGCGGTCATCGGCCTCAACCGCTTTACCGACGAAGTGTGCGCCGCCCTGCCCGATCTGAAAATCGTTTCGCTCTGCTCGGCCGGCGTCGATCACATCGATCCCGCGATCTTGAACAAATACGGCATCAAGATGTGGTGGACGGCGGGCATCAACAAAATCTCGGTGTCCGAGCTGGCGGTCTGCTACATGGTGTTCATTATCCGCCGGGTGCATTTCTTTGCGTCCGTGCTGAAGGCCAACCAATGGCAAGGCCCCATGGGTTTCGGCGGCGATTTGCGCGGCCGCACCGTTGGCATCCACGGGGTTGGCAATATCGGCAAGGAAGTGGTCAAGTTATTGCAGCCTTACGGCGTCCAAATCCTCGCCTGCGACCGCGAGGATTATTCCGATTTCTACGCCCAGTTCGACAATGTGGAGAAGGTCGAGCCCGACGAATTGTGGGCGCGCTCCGACGTGCTGACCATTCATTTGTCGAAAAACTCATCGACCATCGGCATGTATACCGCCGAAGTGCTGGGCAAGATGAAGCCGGGCGCGATCCTGATCAACGCCGCCAGAGGCAATCTGGTGGACGAGGACGCCCTTGCGGAGCGGCTCAAAAGCGGCCATATCGCCGGCGCCGGGTTCGATGTGTTCGCGGTCGAGCCGGCCAACGATAATCCGCTGATCGGCCTCGATAATTTTTTCGCATCCCCCCATATCGGCGCCACCACGGTGGAATCCTGGGCCGCCATGCTGGCCTCGGGCATCCACGGCATCAAAAACGCGTACGATCCGGAGCCGGGCGTCTTTCCGTTCGATTAATCAGCCGATATTGGAATCGACGCCCAGTTCGGCGGCCAAATCGGTGAGCCGCTTCCAAGTGGCGTCTTCTATGGAAATGCCCCCTGCCCGGCGCTCGGCCTCGCGGATTTTCTCGATCTCGCCGGGGTAAAGCACGCCCGATGAGCCTTCCATGGGCGGCGTTTCGTTCAGATATTGGGCAAAATCGGCGACCTCGTTCTTGAAATCGGCGAGCGGGCGAAAGGCTTCGACGTTGAAGACGGCCAGGAAGCAGCCGTCATTGTGGCGGCCCGTGGGCTCGACGCCAAAGCCGAGCCCGGTCAGCAGCCCGCACAAAATCTCCACCATGGCGCCGAGGCCGGTGCCCTTATAGCCTTCCGCCCCGCCCAGCGGCAGCAGCGCGCCGCCTTTCAGCTTGGTTGGGTCTGTTGTGTGATTGCCGTCCGCGTCGATCACCCAGCCTTCTGGAATCTGCTCGCCCCGGGCCGCCGCCACGGCCACCTTGCCGTTGGAAACGCTGGAGGTGGCCATGTCCAGATAGAGCGGGCTTTCCAGGTTGGACGGCACGGCGATGGAAATGGGGTTGGTTCCGAGACGCGCTTCACGCCCGCCATAGGGGGCGACGATTTTGGGCGAACGACCGCTGTCGGCGGTGATCAGCCCGATCATGCCTTCCTCGATGGCCATCAGCGGATATGTGGCAAGCCGCCCGATATGGCTTTGCCGGAATACGGTGGCGGCGGCGACGTTGGCAGTTTTGGCTTTTTCGATGGTGTAGGCCATGGCCCGCTCGGTCACCACGAAGCCGAAGCCCCAATTGCCGTCGATCACCGTCGTCGTCGGGCTTTCCTGGACGATATCCCAGGACGCGCCGGGCATGATATGGCCCACCTTAATGCGCTGCACATAGGAGAGAATGAGCATAATGCCGTGGGAATCGTGGCCCACCAGATTGGCGTTCACACAATATTTGGCGACCGTTTCAGCCTCGGAATCGGACGCGCCGGCGGCGAGCAGCAGTTTGGCGCCGAAATCTTTAAGCGTGTCCGCTGAAAATGATGGCATGCGTTCCCCCTGATTTTTATTGACCAGAGGGAAGTTTAGCGGCGCCGGTGCCGAGCGACAAACGGAGCGTAATATTATCGCGCGCGATATTTATGCGGCGACTTCAATGGCTTCGATATCCACCTTTTTTGCGGCGTGCCAGAGATCGTAATTGCGTTGCAAATTGAGCCATGGGATCGGGCCGTTGCCGCAAGCGCGCCCAATACGAAGGGCCATTTCCGGGCTGACCGGAGACGGATCGGCTGCACGGATGATTTTGTTCAGCAATTGCCTTGAGACACCGATATGGCGCGCAAACGCGGCCGGTTTAAGCCCAAGCGCCGGAAGCACGTCATGGCGCAAAATTGCGCCGGGATGGGACGGCGAGTGAAATTTGTCTTTCCATATTTCCATGGTGACAGTTCTTCTGTTCGGCTCGGACCAAATTGCAATGAATGCAGCCAATTACTTGTCTCAGCTATCTTGAATTATCGGCTCGTGAAAGTCACTCTCTCTGGAACCACATTTCAATGGGGAGCAAAGCCATGACCATCTCGAAACAACGGACTAAGCGTGACGATCAGCAATGGATGCTGGATCTGGCGCTCAATATGCGCGGCCGCGTGCAGAATTTTGAGCGCGACGATCAGGAGACGCCGACCCGGGCGCACAATTATCGCATGCTGCCCAAACAATGGCGCCTCCAAGGTGAGCATGACGAGCGGCTTGGCCGCCAGGCCCAGGCCCAGGGTTTCGATGCCACCGCCTCGGCCCATTACGACCACGCCATCGAAGCCTACCGCATGGGCCAGCATCCGATTTTTTATGACGACAACCCGGTCAAGATCGATCTCTATAACCGCTTGTCCGATGTGGTCGACCGACGCGCCGAAGTGGCCCCCTACCCGGTGGAGCGCGTCGAAGTGCCCTTCGATGACGGCAAGACCATATCCTGCCTGTTGCATCTGTTGCCGGGAAGACCGAAAGCGCCTTGCGTGATTTACGTGCCCGGCATGGACCAGACCAAGGAGGCGTTCCCCAAGGTCGCCGGCAATCCATTTATTGCGCGCGGCATGCATATCCTCGCCATGGATGGCCCCGGTCAGGGCAATTCCAACATGCAGAAAATCCGCGCCGTCGGTGACAATTACGAACGCGCCGGCGCCGCCGTGATCTCGTATTTGGAGGGCCGCGAAGAGGTGATGTCCAACAAGATCGGCATCTATGGCGTCTCCATGGGCAGCTATTGGTCGTTGCGTCTGGCCAGCTACGATCACCGCCCGGCGGCGCTGGCCTCCGGCGTTGCCTGCTTCAATCCCAACAACACCATCTTCACCCAATCCAGCCCGCGCTTTAAACAGCAATTCATGTATATGGCCGGCATGGACGATGAAGACGAATTTGATGCCATGGCCGAGCAAATGACGGTGAAGGGGTACGCCGACAAGGTGCAATGCCCGACCCTTCTGGTGACCGGTGAGTTCGATCCCCTCTGCCCGTTGGAGGACGCCATTGAAGTTTATGGCGACCTGACCGCGCGCAAAGAAATGTGGGTGGTCGAGGATCAGTTCCACCCCCTTTGGGGTATTCCCAATCTGGGCAAGCTTGATTGTCATCACTATATCGCCGATTGGCTGGCGCGCGCGTTGCTTCAGGATAAGACCAATGACGGGCGCATCGCTTATGTGGCCAACAAGGGCGACGGTCCATTCGGTGATTGCGAATGGACCCCGCCCGTGGGGCCGGGCGAGGCGTATTTTTAGGAGTTGGGCCCAGTGTAACGGCAATGCGCCCTTGTTAAATCCCTCGCTGCTGCTTTACCGGAGCCCGCTGAGCCTTGATAATTGGGGTTCATGGTAAGGGGCGCCATCTTGGCCGGTGAAAGCGAAACAGAAACAACGCAACTGAAACAATCGCCCATCAAGGGCATTCTGTGGATGGCGATTGCCGCCATATTTTTCTCGATCTCGGTGGGGCTGGTCCGGCAAATCTCGGAAACCATCGACGCCTTTGAGCAAACCTTTTGGCGCCAGGTAATCGGCACCATCATTTTGTTGCCCTACGCCTGGCGGCTTGGTCTCAAGGGTTTGAAGACACGCCAGCTCGGGACCAACCTGATCCGTAATACCGCCGGTTATATCGGTATCTCCTTCTCGTTCTTATCGATCACCTTGATACCCATGGCCGACACCGTGGCGCTGCAACTCACGCTGCCCCTCTTCACTATGGTATTTGCCATCATAATTTTGGGCGAGCGGGTTGGCCGCCACCGGGTGGCGGCGACGTTGATCGGCATCGCCGGCGCCCTGGTGATTCTCAGGCCCGGCTTCGTTGAGATCAGTCTCGGCATTGTGGTCGCGTTGTTGGCGTCGGCCAGCTTCGGCATCTCCGATACCTTGGTGCGCCGTCTGTCACGGACTGACACCACGACACTAATTGTCTTTTACGGATTTGCCTTGCAAATACCCATCGCCGCCGTTGTCGCGGCCTTTAACTGGGTCACGCCGAGCCTTGCCGACTGGCCTTGGCTGATCGCCCTTGGCCTCGTATCTTTCGCCGCGCAATGGTCCCTGGCGCATTCCTTCGTTCTGGCCGAGGCCAGTCTGGTTTCGCCGGTTTTGTTTATCCGCCTACCCATGGTGGCCGCCATCGGCTTCTTTTTCTTTGCCCAGGTGCCCGATATCTGGACCGGTGTCGGCGCCGTGATCATCTTCGCCGCTACCTATTACTCGGCCCGCCGCGAAGCCAAAATCCATCGCGCTAATTCGGCGGGTTAGCCGAAATTTGGGGAGTGACTAAACATGGACAAATTGATCGGCCAGCCGCTCAGGCGCGTGGAAGACCATCGCCTGTTGACCGGCGGCGGCAATTTCGCCGATGACATCAATCGGGATGGCCAGGTCTATGCCTGTTTCGCCCGCTCTGCCCATGCCCACGCGGATATCACCAAGCTGGATTTGGCCAGAGCCGCGGCAGCGCCGGACGTGCTTCTGGTGCTGAGCGGCGCGGATTATGCCGCCGATGGGCTCGGCGCGCTCCTCCACAATGTGAACGGCCCCGATCATCTGGATATCACCAAGCCGGGTTTCACGGCAGACGAAGTCCTCCTGGATCCGATCCCGGAACATTTCCCGATCGCCAAAGACAAGGTCCGTCATGTGGGCGAGATCGTCGCCATGGTAGTGGCCGGGACGCCGGAAGCCGCCGCCGACGCCGCCGATCTGCTGGAAATCGATTATGCGCCCCTGCCCGCGGTTACCGATGCGCGCGCCGCGCTTCAAGATGGCGCGCCACAAACCTGGCCCGGCGGCAATCTTGTCCTCCGTGCCGACAAGGGCGATGACGCCGCCGTCAATGACGCCATTGCCGGCGCCGCCCATGTGATCGAGCTGGGTAGCCTCAACCAGCGCATTCATGGAACGCCCGTGGAGCCGCGCGCCGCCATCGGTGAATTCGATGCGGCCTCTGGCCGCTTTACCCTTTATGCGCCAAGCCAGGGGGTGCACCGCCATCAGATGGCGTTTATGCAGGTGTTCGGGGTGGAAAAGGAAAGCGTGCGCATCGTCACCGGCGATGTGGGCGGCGGCTTTGGCGTTCGCACCCCCACCTATCCGGAATATGCGTTGATCGCGTGGGGCGCCAAGCGCCTCGGCCGCGCCGTCAAATGGAACGCAAGCCGCCAGGAGATGTTCCTCAGTGATTTTCAGGCGCGCGATGTTTTTGTGCAGGGCCGATGCGGCTTCGACGGCGACGGGCATATTCTGGCCGTCGATCTGGATTACATCGGCAATCTTGGGGCCTATCCGGCGTCGTTCGCGGTGTTTGCGAATATCCTGCGCATGGCAGGTGGTGTCTATGATATTCCGGTGGCCCATGTGGCGGTGCGCGGCGTCTTCACCAACACCGTGCCGATGACCGTGCTGCGCGGTGCCGGGCGCCCCGAATCCACCTTTATTGTCGAGCGTATGCTCGATCTGGCGGCCAAGGAAATGGGCCTGGAACGGGACGAATTGCGCCGCCGCAACCTGATCCCGCCCGATGCCCTGCCCTACCAGTCCCATCTCGGTCATGTCTATGAGACCGGCACCTTCGCCGCCAACATGGCGCGCCTCCAAGACATGCTGGACTGGGACGGATTTTCGGCGCGGGCCATCGCCGCCAAGGCGCGCGGGCGTCTGGCCGGCATCGGCATCGCCAACTATCTGGAATCACCCACCGGCGCGCCCCACGAACGCGGCGAGATCGCCGTCAATGGCAATGGCCAAATCGATGCGACGCTGGGCACCCAGGATTCCGGCCAGGGCCATGGCACGGCTTTCGCCCAGGTGGTCGCCGATATGCTGGAGGTGCCGTTCGGTGCCGTGGCCATCCGTTTCGGCGATACCGATATTATCGCCAGCGGCGGCGGCACCCATTCGGACCGCTCGCTGCGCCTCGGCGGCACCGCTTTGGTGCGCGCGTCCGCAGACATCATCGCCGAAGGCCGCCGCCGCGCCGCCGAGATATTGGAGGCGGCCGAAGAAGACGTAAGCTATGGGGAGGGCCGCTTCACCATCACCGGCACCGACCGCGCCATTGGCCTGTTCGAGATTGCCGCCAATGCGCCCCTCGCCGCCACCGCGATCATCAACGAGCGGCTGCACGCCAACCCCAATGGCGCCGGCGGTTGTGAAGTGGAAATCGATCCCGATACCGGCGCGGTCGAAATTATCCGTTACGCTTGCGTCGATGACGTCGGGCGTATCGTCAATCCGATGATCGTTGCCGGTCAGGTGCATGGGGGTATCGCCCTCGGCCTCGGCCAGGCCTTGATCGAACAGATCGTCTATGACCGGAACGGTCAATTGCTGACTGGCTCATTCCTGGACTATGCCGTGCCCCGGGCCGGCGACTTGCCCGCCTTCCATACCGCCACCAACGAGCAGCCGGCGCCCAGTAATCCCTTGGGCGTCAAGGGCGCCGGCGAATGCGGAACAACGCCGTCGAGCGCCGCCGTAATCAGCGCCATCGCCGATGCATTGGCTGAGTTCGGCGTCCAGCATTTGGAGATGCCGGCGACGCCGGAACGGATTTGGCGGCTGATCCGAAACGGGCGCGTCTAAAAGATCTGGAAGCCCCGGAATACCAAAATCGTGGCGGTGACAAGAAGCATGCCGACCACCAGCCGGTCGAAGTTCTTGGCGTTGAAATAGCGGGCGGCGCGGATGCCGATGGGCAGCGCGATGGCCATGGGGATGACCGCCAACGCGCCCTCGGCGATCAGCGACGGGGTCAGCAGATCGAACCCGGCGAAGCTGATGAGCTGCACGAAAGCGAACACCACCAACAAGGCCGACGAATTAAACGCGAAACGGTCGCGGCCGAATTGGCGGGCTTGCAGGTAGGGTCCGAACACCGGAAACGAAAGCCCGGTGGCGCTTTGAAAGATGCCGGCGATGAAGCCGACGATGGGCGCCAAAAAACTGCCGCGCCTGTCGGAAATCTCAAAATCGGAGCGCAGCGCGCGCACCACAAGATAGGCAACCACCCAGACCGCCAGAACCAGGAACATCAGGTTCTGGTCTGCCGCCGATAATATCCAGGCGCCGAGCACGGTGCCGCCGACGCCCAATAGGATAAACACCACCAGCTCCCGGTTGGCAGACGCTTCGCGCCTTAGCACCCACAGCATGGAGATATTGGCCACCAGCGACGGGATAATCATAACCGCGACGGCATGTTCGACCCCCAGCACTGCCGCCATGACCGGAACCGAAATAATCGGCAGGCCAACGCCGGCCACGCCTTTGACGAACGCCCCAGCCGCCACCGATAAAAACACGACGACGAGAAAATAGCTGAGATCGATTTGTTGAAAGTACGAAATGGGACGCGCCTGGTAATTGAGCTGCGGGTTAGGATGTGTAGCAAATCAAAAGCAAAATAACAAAAGACATGCCTGATCCGCTGCCATTGCGCGGGATCGTAACCATAGGCTAAATTAGCGGCTGTAATTTCGCTCGTTTTTCCAACGGCAATACCAAAAGGAGGGGGAGATGGGCCGTCGAAAATTCGCCCTAATCACGATCACGGCCATTGGCGCGCTGGCGATGGGTTTGGTATCGACGGCCTCGCCGGCGCATAGCGCCACCTTGGACAGCGTCCGCGAAAACGGGTTCGTGCGGTGCGGCGTCAGCCAAAGCCTGCCCGGCATTTCCAGCGCCGATAAGAACGGCAGGTGGAGCGGCCTGGATGTGGATTTGTGCCGTGCCTTGGCCGCCGCCGCGCTGGGCAGCGCCGAAAAAGTACGCTTCACGCCATTGTCGGAAAAGGAACGCTTCTCGGCGCTGCGTTCCGGCGAGGTCGATATTCTGTCGCGCAACACCACCTGGACCCTGGCCCGTGATGCCGCCCTCCGGCTCAATTTCGCCGGCGTCAATTTTTATGACGGTCAGGGTTTCATGGTGCGCCGGGATTTGGGGCTGAAATCGGCCAAGGAGCTGGGCGGCGCCACCGTCTGCCTGACCATTGGCACCACCACTGATCTCAATCTCGGTGATTATTTCCGGGCCAATAATTTGCGTTTCCGGGCGATAAAATTCGAAGATTCTGCCTCTGCCGCCGCCGCCTACGATGCCCGCAAGTGCGATGTCTATACCACCGATAAATCCGCCCTGGCAGCCTGGCGCGCCACATTCCAAAAGCCCGAAGATCACGTGATATTGGCCGACATCATTTCCAAGGAACCCTTAGGTCCGGTGGTCCGCCACGGCGATGATCAATGGCTGGATTTGGTCCGCTGGACCTTGTTCGCCACCCTCAATGCCGAAGAATTGGGCGTCAATTCGGCCAATGTGGATGCCATGAAGCGCTCGCCCAATCCGGCCATCCGCCGCCTGCTGGGCCTTGAGGGCGCCATGGGCGCCAAGCTCGGCGTCGATAACGATTGGGCCTACCGGATTATCAAACAGGTGGGCAACTACGCCGAAAGTTATGAGCGAAACGTCGGCCCGGGAACGCCGTTGCAACTTCCCCGCGGCCTGAATGCGTTATGGACCAACGGTGGTCTTCATTATCCGATGCCGGTCCGCTAAACCGTTAGTCTGTTAGACCGGCGCGGGCATCGTTGCGATTGGGGAAAATGTGATGTCGGAAAGCGTGATTGGTGTTGCTCCGGGCGCGGGAGCTGTGATTTGGACCCTGCGCCGGGTACTCATGGTGATCGTGGTGATCTCATCGTTGCTGGTGGTCGGCACGCTGGTCTGGGTTTCGGCCAACTATCAGCGCTTCGCCATCGATACCCAGAACGCATCGACATCGACCATCGCCACGTTCCTGGTCAAACAAAGGGTATTTCAGGAGTACCGGGGGAAAGTCACCCCCTTCGTTGACGAGTGGGCGCGTCTGTCGACCCTGACCAACGGTATCAACGAAAATGATCCGGCCAAGGCGCGCATCGCCGCCGAGCGCATCATGCAAACATTGGAAGTGGCCGAGGGCCGCATTCGGCTGCGCGGCGTTGTTGTCTATACCAAGGATATGGAGCTGTTCGCGGCGGCCGGTGGCGCAGCCAATGAAAACCTGGCGAGCCGCCCCGGCATCATGCAAAGCCTGAAACGGCGCTCCCTTGCCGAGCAGCGGCAAAAGCCGTCCTTTCTGTGGCAGACCCGGGAAGGCCGCCCGGTGCATAGCATTGTCGCCCCCATCGGCGGCTTCCGGGTGCTCGGCTTCGTTGAGTTCGTCACCGACCCGGTCCCCGAACTGGCCGGCATGGGCGATGCCTTCGGCGGTGCCTTCAAGCTCTATGGCGGCAACGGCAAGCTGTTATTTGAAAGCGACGAAACCAAAAAAAATGGCGGCGAGGCAGGGCCGGTGCGCCTGGAAACCCACCGGGTGGCGATCAATGGCGCGGGCGGCGCGCCCTGGGCGACGGCGACAATTACCCGCAATCTGTTTTCATTTAAAAGCGCCATATCGCGGCTCCGCAACCAGGCTATCGGCATCGTCGCCGGCGTGGTTCTAGTTAGCATATTGTTCGGCTGGCTGCTCCTCCGCCTGGCCGTGTTTTCAAGGCTCAGCGACTTTGCCCTGGCCATGGAAAAGCTGGCAAGGGGCGAGCCCGGCGCCACCGTTCCGGCCACCGGCCCGGACGAGTTCCGGACCATGGGCGCCGCGCTGGAGACGTTGCGCACCGCCGTCATGGAACGGGACCGCGCCCAGGAAGAAACCACCCAGGCGTGGAATCTTCTGACCGATGCCATCGAAAGCACGTCGGACGGGTTCATTATTTTTGATGAAGACGACAAATTCGTGCTCTGCAATGAGCAGTATAAAAATATTCTCCCCAAGCTGGGCGCCATTCTTGAGTCAGGCCTACCCTATAAAGTCTATATGGAGCGGGCCTACACCTCCGGGCAATTTCCGAAATCGGATATGACCCTTAACCGTGAGGCTGTTCTCGAACAACATCGCAACCCAACCGGCAAAGCGATCTTGCGCCAGACCGATGCGGGCATATGGATACAATGCACGGACCGGCGGACATCCGGCGGCGGCTGGGTCGGGGTGCGCACCGATGTCACCGAGATCATGCGCGCCGAGGAAGAGCTGGCACGCTCCAAGGATATTCTGGAGACCACCTTCAACAGCGTCGATCAGGGTATTTTGATGGTGGACGGAGATTACCGCATCGCCTCCTATAACCAGAGATTTGCGGAATTATTGGAATTACCGGAAGACATTTTGGACGGCAATCCGCTTTGGGCCGATGGCGTTCGCTACTCTGCGGCACACGGTGAGTATGAGTATATGGGCCTTGATGACGATGGCGAACTTGAAACACAAATAGACCGTTGGATAGAAGAGCGCCAGAACCTCACCGAACCGGCTACCCATAATTACCGCCGGCCCAACGGTGCCGAGTTGGAAATTTGGACCAATCCATTGGCTGGTGGCGGCTGGGTCCAGGTCTATAGCGATGTCACAGAACGCAACCGGGCGGAAACCGCCCTTCGGGAATCGGAAGAAAAATATGTGCTGGTCAATCAGGCGACCCGGGATTCCCTTTTCGATTGGGATCTGGTGACCGACAAAAACGATTTCCCGCACGATGAAAGAGAGGAATTGGGGCTGCAAAGCTGGGACCGGACCGGCGCCGGTATGCTGGACCGCATACACCCGGACGATCAAGCGATCGCGCGTGACCGCTACATCGCCGCCCTGAAAGGCGAGGACGAAAGATTCCTCGTTGAATTCCGCTTACGTAACGACAAAAATGATTGGATTTGGCTGCATATCAGAGGCCTTGTGCTGCGCGATGCGGATGGCCGTGCCATCCGGATGATCGGCTCCACCGCCGATATCACCGACCGCAAGGAAGCCGAAGAGGCAGTGATCAAGGCGCAGGCGGAAGCCGCCGCCGCGCGTGATCTTTTGACCGATGCCATCGAAAGCATTCCGGACGGGTTTATTGTTTTTGATTCCGACGACAAGTTCGTGCTTTGCAATGAGCAATATAAAGACATCTTGCCGAAATTGGCCGCTGTCCTGAAACCCGGCATAACCTATGAAAAATTCCGCGAAGAAACGACAAAGCGGAAACAATTCGCCGACGATGATACCGCGGCCAACCGCGCATCGACCATTGCGGAACACAATAATCCAACCGGGCAGGCGATCTTGCGGCTGACCGACACCGGCGTTTGGGTGCAGTGCAAAGACCGCCGCACCCGGGCCGGCGGCGTCGTCGGGGTGCGCACCGATGTCACCGATATCAAGCATGCCCAAGAGGAACTGGCGCGCAGCAAGGAAATACTTGAAACAACCATGAACAGCGTCGATCAGGGAATTGTAATGATCAACGGTGACCACAAAATTATCGCCAACAATCGAAGATACGCCGAAATCGTATGGCTGGATCCGGTCTACCTGGAAAGTAAGCCATTGTGGGTCGATATGATGCGAAAGGCGGCTGAAGCTAATTGGTTCGGAAAAAATATCGACATTGAGGAACTCATCCAGGCACAACTGAAAATTCGATCCGCTGCCGACCTGCCTACTATCCATCAGCATCCGCGATCCGACGGCACCGAGTTCGAATTTTGGAGTAAGGCCTTATCCGGTGGTGGATGGGTACAGTCGGTTACCGACGTTACTGATCGCCTGGCCGCCGAGAATATCCTGATGCAGGCCAAGGAAGACGCCGAAGCCGCCGCCGAGGCCAAGTCCGAGATTGTCGCCATGGTCAGCCACGAGGTCCGCACCCCCATGAACGGTGTCCTCGGCATGGCGCGGGCGCTTCTGGAGACCAGCATCACCGACGAGCAGCGCGGCTTCGCCGATACCATCCTGCGCTCCGGCGAGAACATGATCGTATTGTTAAACGATCTCCTCGATTCCTCGAAGATGGAGGCCGGCAGGCTTGAGCTGGAAATCCGGCCTTTCGATCCCGCCGCAATCGTCGAGCAAGCGGTGTCCGTATTGGGCGTGCGCGCATCGGAAAAAAAGCTGCAAATCTCAACCCAATTTGAGGACGGCCTGCCCGCCGCGTTGTTGGGCGATGGCAGCCGGGTTCAGCAGATACTGAACAATCTCGTCAGCAACGCGATCAAGTTCACCCAGCAAGGCAGCGTGACCGTGGCGCTGTCGGCGTCGGCGATTTCAGGAGAAGAAATCCGTCTGGAAATCGCGGTCTCCGATACCGGGACCGGTATCAGCGCCGAGGCCCAGGAAAAATTGTTCACGCCCTATATGCAAGGCTCGGTCGCCATCGCCCGCCTGCATGGCGGCACCGGACTTGGCCTCGCCATTTGCCGCCAGCTCGCCGACTTGATGGCAGGCGAGATCGAATTGGAAAGCACGTTTGGCGAGGGCAGCATTTTTCGCTTTATCGCGCCGTTCAAAATCGCCGGTGCGGCGGCCTTGTCGGACGCCGCGCCCGCCGCAAAACGCACCAATCCGGTGGCTGGCGAGATGTCGTCTTTGCGGATTCTGCTGGCCGAGGATAACGACATCAACCGCCAAGTGGTGATCCGCATGCTGGAGAAACAGGGCCATGCGGTCACGGTTGCGCACGATGGCGTTGAAGCGCTGGCGGTGTTTTCGGCTGCTCCATTCGATATTGTGCTGATGGACCGCCATATGCCGAGGATGAACGGGCTCGACGCAACCCGGCGCATCCGGGCGATGAGCAGCGCAAAAGCATCGATCCCGGTGATCGGCGTCACCGCCGCCGTCAACAAACAGGAGATTGAGGCCTGTCTGGAAGCCGGCATGAACGATGTGGTCAGCAAACCGGTCGATCCCAATGATCTGCAGGCCGCCCTCACCGCTTTCGCCGGTATTGCCCCGATTGGCAGCGGCCGCGCACCGGCCGATGCGGTGGAATATGAAACCCAATATGAGGGCGATCAGCCGGTGATCGATCGCGCCAGATTGGACAGCCTGCGCTCCGATTTGGGCGATGTGGTGGCCGCCAGCCTGGCCATCGAGTTTCGCGGCGTTGGCGAAAAACTGTTCGTCGATTTGAAGCGCGCGGCGCTGGATGGCGATGAGGAGAGCTTCCAGCGGGCGGCGCATACCTTGAAATCATCGGCCAGCACGGTTGGCTTGGCGCGCCTCGCCAAGGCCGGCAGGGATTTGGAGCTTGGCTGCGTGAACGGCGCGTTCGAACAGGTTCGCGGCCAGACCGCCAAAGCCGGCGATGCCCTGGCCGAGGCACTGGCGGCGTTGGCGGCGGAGGATTGGAATTCCGGCTA
>Ga0114999_10005789_pt1 | contig 14442 bp, 15 predicted proteins | sample ArcticOcean_MG_C_3_FD_89820 | JGI IMG/M metagenome (GOLD analysis project Ga0114999, IMG submission 89820) | Marine microbial communities from western Arctic Ocean - ArcticOcean_MG_CB8_126 | ecosystem: Environmental > Aquatic > Marine > Oceanic | place: Arctic Ocean: Canada Basin | collected...
ATGTGGACGACGAAGCAGAAGTACTTGGAGGGAGGAATGGTCTTCATCACCCTTTCCATTAGCAGGGCGTTCGTGCACATGTACACGAAGCGCTTGGAGGCGATGATGCGCTCGACTATCTCAGCGATCTTCGGGTGCATGGTGGGCTCGCCACCGGCGATAGAGACAATCGGAGCGCCCGAGTCCTCGACGGCTTGCATGCACTGGTCAACCGTGAGCATACGGTCGATAACGGATTCGTATTCACGGATGCGACCGCACCCCTCACAGGCCAGGTTGCAGGCCTCGAGCGGCTCCAGCATGGTGACCAGGGGGAACTTGCTGCGACGTGCAGCCTTGTTCTTCATGACGTACCAGCTCAGGCGAACTGCCAGTTCCATCGGTCTTCCCATCAGTCTTAAACCCCTCTCACCAGGCCTTAATTGCCGCCTGGCCATTCTCGCTAGCTCTTGCTAGCCCTAGTTGTTGCCTTGGTTTCGCGCCCCTAAGCACCGGATGCTGAGAGACGACTCAGGGCATTCTAATGCGTAGAGCCCCTGCGGGGCTTGTGGCTCAGTGATCGCGTACCAGTAAAAAGTGGGCCAACCCCTCAATTTGGAGCCTCGCGCCCGACTCCAGTTCGACGGGTGCCAGGGCGTCCAGCGCCACTTTGGAGTGGCGTTCCGCCAACTCTTCGGCGAACCGCCGGGTGCCTACTCGTTCCATTACGTCGAGCACTGCGTCCACGTCGTCGTCGTCCGGTTCTGGCTTCGCGTAGACCTCCAGTAGCCTGGTGGCTTCCGGACCGGTCGCGTTGGCCATGGCGTGCACCACCGGAAACGAGTTCTTTTTCCTGCGCACGTCGGCACCGACCGGTTTGCCGGTACTGCCGGGGTCGCCCCACATACCGAGAACGTCGTCTTTGACCTGGAACACCAACCCGAGGGCTCTGCCGCACTCTCGGAACGCCTCGACGGTTGCCCTGTCCCGGGAGCCGACGTAGGCACCGAGTTCGAGCGAGCAGCGTATGAGCGCCCCCGTCTTGCGGGCGATCATGTCCAGGTACTCGTCCAGGGAAATGTCTCCCCGGCTCTCGTAGGACAGGTCAAGGAATTGGCCCTCAATCATTTCCAGGTAGGCGCCTGTCAGAGTCCCGGTCAGCTCGACGATGTCGCCGGGAGACATGCCGAGGCGCGTCAGCTCCGATAGGGAGACGTCGGCCACGGTTCGCAGGACATTGCCCACGACAATGGCCCTGGGCACGCCCCATACGGCCCAGATGGTCGGGCGGTGGTGCCGGGTCTCATCGCGGTCCTGTATGTCGTCGTGTATTAAGGAGAAGTTGTGGATGTACTCCAGTGCCACGGCCGCGGGCATGGCCTGGCCTGGGTCGCCACCGGTTGCCTCGCATGCGAACAGGCACAGCGTTGGACGCAGTGCCTTGCCGGTCGTGGCTTCTACAAGGCGGCCTTGAACGTCGGCCCATCCCATGCCGTAACGCAGCATGGAGTAGACGTCTACGGGTCCCGCGGACTCGGTCTGCGACATAGTAGGAGGCTCAACTGCCAGTCCCGCACGGAGCGCCTCTGCGAGGTCACTACGGTAGCGCTGGAACATAGGGGGGAGCCCGCCGACTTCGTGATCGGAGAGTCCGTTAGTTAGGCCGGTGTGTGTGGCAGTCAATGTGGTGTTGGCCGAATGAGATGTCACCGTTCGAAAAAAGTCTTGCGGCGAGGCCAGGGTTCAGTGCCCAGTTGAGTGGTGCCCTGATCGCTGCCAGTGGGCGTGCTGAACGCTGTTTGCTATCCAACACTTTCGGGGGCCGTATAGGCGGCCGTACAGGCACGGAAAGGCACCAGTTGCACTACATAGTATTACGAGGGCGAATCGTAGCATCGGGCTCGAAACGGTGTCAACACAGGTGTTCGAGATTGTTGTAATTGTGCTTTTTTTCACTTGAAAGGATTTTTGCTCCTATGCTATAGTTCCAGCGCACGTCTCCGCCGCATGCCTGCGGCATAAACGCCGATGCTCGACGACTACTTCCGCCAGTACGGACTCATATCGATTTTCGCCGCAATGGCGGTCGCCATTCCGACCGGCATGCTGCTGATGTCTTGGACGATGGCGGTCCTGAAGATTCGGCCCTACAAACCGAGCGCCATCAAAAAGGCGATCTACGAGTGCGGCTTTGAGACGCTGGGCGGACGGTGGAGCGGGTTCAACATTCGTTTCTACACCTTCGCTCTCATCTTCGTTGTGTTTGACGTCGAGGTTGTGTTCCTGTTCCCGTGGGCGGCCAACTTCGGCGTACTATCGACCCAGTTCGGGTCGTTCGTGTTGGTGGAAATGGCCGTGTTCGTCGCCATCCTGATTGCAGGTTGGCTCTACGCGTTCCGCAAGGGTGATTTGGAATGGACTTAGGTCAACAAAAGGACCGCATCGACCTCGACGGTGGCCGAATCCCGCTGTACGCCGCCACGCACGCCCTGGACGCCGAAGAGGGCGCCTATATTAATAAGCTCAAGGCCACCAATACGACCCCGCTCTCGGAGCCGGTCATCGAGGTGCCCGACGACCTCAAGCGCAACCTCGCGGTCACCTCTGTGGACGCGCTGGTCAACTGGGGCCGCAAGTCCGCGGTGTGGCCGCTTTCGTTCGGCCTGGCCTGCTGCGCGTTCGAGATGATGGCCAGCGCCATGTCCCGCTTCGATATTGCCCGCTTCGGCATGGAGGCGTTTCGCGCGTCCCCCCGGCAGGCCGATCTGATGATCGTCGCCGGTACCGTGACGTGGAAAATGGCCCCGGCAATTGAACGGGTCTACGAGCAGATGGCCGAGCCCAAGTGGGTCATATCCATGGGCGTCTGTGCCACGAGTGGAGGGCCGTACTACGAGTCCTACGCGGTGGTACCGGGCGTGAACCACATAATTCCCGTAGACGTGTACGTGCCCGGCTGCCCGCCCAGGCCCGACGCCCTTTTGTACGGCATCATGCAATTGCACGAAAAAATCAAGCGCTACTCAATTGCGGGTCAGGCCGCCGGTCGTTAATGTCCGTTTCCCTGGTCGGCGCTCAGGTCGCCGAGAAGATCAACTCCAAGATGGCCGGCGTCGCTATCGACTTTAACGAGACCGAAGTGTGGGTCGAGCCCCAGAACCTTGTTCGGGTGGGTAAGTTTCTCCGGGACGATGAAGAGATCGACCTTCAAATGCTCAACTCCATCTCGGCGGTGGACTATGTCGAGTACTTCGAACTCGTCTACCACTTCCGGTCCCTGCGGCGTAACTCGACCTTCGTGCTCAAGGCCCGCTGCTACGGGCGCGAAGACCTCAAAGTGCCGTCGCTGGTCGGCGTTTGGCTCGGTGCGGACCTGCAGGAACGGGAGATCTGGGACCTGATGGGCATCAAGTTCACCGACCATCCCAACCTGAAGAGGATTTTGCTGTGGGAAGGCTTCCCCGGACACCCCCTCAGGAAAGACTTTATCCGCTAACAATGCCGATAAAGACCGAGCCAGTAACAATTAACCTGGGGCCTCAGCACCCCTCCACGCACGGGGTGTTCAGACTCCGAGTCACCTTCGACGGCGAGATGGTCCTCGACGCAGAGCCTATAGTCGGCTACCTGCATCGAGGCACCGAAAAGCTGGCCGAGGAGCGCAACTATGTCCAGATCGTCACCCTGACGGACCGGCTGGACTACGTCTCGGCCATGACCAACAACCTCGCTTATGTGCGCACCGTAGAGCGGCTCGGGAACATCGACGTGCCCGAGCGGGCCAAGTACCTGCGGGTCATCTCCGCCGAGCTGAACCGTATCGCCAGCCACCTCATTGCCACGGGGTTCCTGCTCGACGAGTTGGGCGCCTTTCATACCCCGCTGGTTTACTGCTTCAGAGAGCGTGAGCACATTCTGGAGATGTTCGAGATGCTGTGCGGCGCGCGAATTACCGTCAGCTACATGAGGCCTGGCGGCGTGCTGCAAGACGCCCCCGAAGACTTCTGGCCCAGGCTGGATGATTTCGTTAAGACCATGCCCAGCTACATAGACGAGCTGGAAGGCCTGATAACCGAAAACGAGATCGTCCTGGCCCGTACCAGAGACGTCGGCATCATCACGGCAGAGCAGGCCATCGCCGGGTCGATAACGGGGCCCGTGCTTCGGTCCACCGGCGTGCAGTGGGACCTGCGCAAGGCGGAGCCGCACGAGGTGTACGACCGGGTGGACTTCGACATCCCCATTGGCTCGGTCGGGGACACCTACGATCGCTACCTGGTTCGGGTGCTGGAGATGCGCCAGAGCGTGCGCATAATCAAGCAGTGCGTCGAGCAGATCGCCCCAGGCCCCGTCAGGACGGCGGGTCCGTTCGTTATCCGACCACCCGTTGGTGACGCCTACGACTGCACCGAGTCACCCAAGGGCGAACTGGGCTTTTACATCGTTAGCGACGGGGGCATATCCCCTTACCGAATGCACATTCGCGCACCATCTTTCATCAACCTGACGCTGCTGCGGGAGATGCTGGTGGGCTGGAAGATAGCCGACCTCGTCGTCATCTTCGGCAGCATTGACATCGTGCTCGGTGAGGTGGACCGCTAATGGAGGCCACCGTCCTGAAAGCCGGGTTCGACTTCACCGGCATCTACGGTTTCTTCGACGACCTGTTGCCCGAGAGCCTCGATTGGCTCGCATACGTAATCGCCGCAGTTATCCTGGGCGCGGTCCTGCTGAACGCCATCATCATATCGACGGCGCTGTACACCTGGTTCGAGCGCCGGGTTCTCGGCCGGTTCCAGTCCCGCATGGGCCCCAACCGGTGGGGACCGTTCGGGCTGTTCCAGCCGCTGGCCGACCTCATCAAGCTGATGACCAAGGAAGACACCATTCCCGAGGGGGCGGACCGACCGGTCTTCACGCTTGCACCCATAGTCTTTCTCGTCCCGGCGCTTTTGGTGTTCTCGGTCCTGCCGTTTCACAGCAGCAGCTTCATCGGCAAACTGAACGTCGGACTGATCTTCATCATCGCCATCACCTCGGTTAACACCCTGGGCGTATTCATGGCCGGTTGGGCGTCGCGAAACAAGTACGCGATGCTCGGGGCGATGAGGGGAGTGGCCATGCTCATCAGCTACGAGGTTCCCATGGGCCTGGCGGTTGTCGGCATCGCCCTAGGCGCGGGAACTCTTTCCCTGTCGGGAGTCGTGCTCGCACAGAACATCCCCTTCATACTCGTAATGCCGCTGGGCTTCATCGTCTTCATCACCGCCGCGTCTGCCGAAATGAGCCGCACGCCTTTCGACATAATCGAGGCCGACTCCGAGCTTGGGGCCGGATACAACACCGAATACAGCGGCATCAAGTTCGCGCTGCTCCAGCTGAACGAGTTCATGGCGCCGCTCATCGTCGCGGCCCTCGTTACCACGCTGTTCCTCAGTGGCTGGCGTGGCTGGGGACCGGTCCCCGGTCCCATCTGGTTCGTCATTAAGAGCTTCGTCATCGTTCTCTTACTCCTGTGGGTGAGGGCGACCTGGCCCAGGCTCAGGGTCGACCAGATCATGGGCTTTGCCTGGAAGGGGCTGTTCCCGCTCGCCATCATCAACATCTTCGCCATGGCCGTCGAGTTCCAGGTACTCAGGGACGACACTACCGGCGCGCTCACCACCGGCGACCTATGGATAATGGCCGCCGCCAACTGGATCATCACCATCGTTTCGTTGGCCGTCATCGCCAACGTGCTGGGGCAGCGCAAGCTGCGTCGGCCGGAGCCGGTGCCGTCGCAGCTGGCCAACATGTTCGCCGACCGACCCGCACCCGAGTCGGCCACGCAATTATCTGGGGAGGTCGACTGACATGTACGGACTCGGATTGGCCAAAGGCTTGGTGGTGACCTTCAAAAACCTCGTCATGCCCAGCCGCATGGTGGCGATTCAGTACCCCGACCGGAAGGTCGGCCTGCTTGGATTGGCGAAAGAGACCGGCACTAATCCACTAGCACTTTTATTCAAAGAGCCCGGCCAGGCGCTCAAGGCGATGGCTGGGATGGCGACCGTCTCGGAGCGCCTGCCGCAGCACGCGCGCTTCAGGGGTGAGGAGTTCACCTGGTACGAGCAGCGCTGCACCGGCTGCGCTAGCTGTGCCAAGTACTGCCCGCTGGGCATCATCGAGATCGTCACCTCCGAGAGCGGCGAGCAGGTCCAGGAAGGCCAGAAATACAACATCGACGTGTTCGACATCGACATCGGGCGCTGTATGTTCTGCGGCCTGTGCGTGGAGGCGTGCCCGTACGACGCCCTGCACATGGGCAGCGGGTTCGAAGAGGGTACATACCGCCGTGCCGACCTCGTCATCAACAAAGAAAGGCTCATGAAGGCGCCTAAGCGGCCCAGCCCCTGGTTCCGCCCCCAGCTCGCAGCCGCCCACTTCGACCCCCACAAGGCGAAAGAGGGACAGGACGTCGAGTGGTCCGACGCAGGACGCCACGAGCAGCCCACCCTCGAGGAGCAGGAAGACAAGTGGGCCAAGCGATGAGTCCTTGGCCGAAGATGTCCCTGGAGCGAACCCAGTGAGCGGAGCTAACTAATGCAGTTAGGCGCTGGCACAGAGTCCACGGTCATAGTGGACATCGTCTTCTGGGCGATAGCCGTCTCTTCCATAATCGCGGCTCTAGCAGTCGTGTTCCTGAAAGACGTGTTCAGGGCGGCGCTGTTTCTAGTCGTCTCGTTAATGGGCGTCGCTGGAATGTTCATCCTAATGCGGGCCGAGTTCCTGGCCGTCGTGCAGGTGCTCATCTACATCGGGGCCATATCGGTGCTCATCATCTTCGCAGTGGTGACCACCAGGGACATGGATGATGGCAGCCCGTTCAACGCGCTGCGATCTCCGGTGCTTGTCATCGTAGGCCTGCTGTTAGCGGGCGTTACGTTCGTGGTCTACAGCACCGACTGGAACCTGATAGATACCGCGGTTTCGACCGGCACGGTAACGACGGCAGCGGCGGAAGAAATGGTAGTCGTGTTCGAGAACACCGTGCCGGGCATAGCCGGGCTGTTGCTCACCAATTACGTACTTGCGTTCGAGGTAGCGTCCATCGTCTTGCTGGCGTCGGTAATTGGCGCACTGGCGCTGTTGAGGAAGCGGTAAATGGACATCGAAAGCTTCCTCCTCGTCGGGGCGATTATATTCTTTATCGGCCTGTTCGGGGCGCTTACCAAGCGCAACGCCATCGTCGTGCTCATGTGCATCGAGCTGATGTTCAACGGAGTCAACATTACCGCCGTCGCCATCTCTCGATTCGTGTTACCGGCGGCCATAGCCGACGGCACCGGCGGTGCGCTGACAGACGCCGCTCAGCTGGTGCTCACCGGCCAGGTCTTCTCGGTTTTCATAATCACAATCGCTGCGGCTGAAGTGGCGTTGGGCCTGGCTATCGTTATCTCACTGTTCCGCAACCGGGACACCATCTTCGTCTCCGACGCCAACGAGCTGAAGCACTAAACATGTTCACCGACTACCGCAAGGCACCCAACCTGATGACGGCCGAAATGTGGAAGGCCGCGCTGGAGGCCGAGGGCCTGCCCACCAAAATTATCCCGGAGGGGGACATCCTGACCTGGGGCGAGCGAGTGCCTTTCCGCGTCATGGTGCCCAAGGGCCGCGAGCACGTCGCCGACGAGATTTTGAGGAAGCTGTAGATGATCGGCGAACTCGGAGTCTGGCTCATCTTTCTGCTGCCACTGGGGTCGTTCCTCATTATTGGCACTCTGATTCGACCCATGCTGGGGTCGGAGTCGCGAATCGCCGGTCGGCTGACCATACTGGCCATCGCCGGGTCGGTCGCCCTATCCATCTGGGCGCTGGCGAGCGTGGCCGACAACCACGGCGCGGTGGTGTTCGAGCCGCATCGCTGGCTCACGGTCGGCAACCTCGACATCAACATCGGCATTGTTCTGGACGGCCTCACCGCCATCATGCTGCTGATCGTCACGAGCGTCAGCCTGCTCGTACAGATCTACTCGACGGCCTATATGAAGGGCGATGGCGGTTACACGCGTTACTTCGCCTACATGTCCCTGTTCACCGCTTCGATGATCGGGCTGGTCATCTCGTCGAACGTCGTGCAGATGTTCGTGTTCTGGGAGTTGGTAGGCGCTTCTTCGTACTTGCTCATTGGATTCTGGTTTCACAAGCCCGCGGCGACCGCCGCCGCCAAAAAAGCGTTCATCATCACCCGTATCGGGGACTTCGGCTTCCTGCTGGCCATTCTTTACCTGTTCTATAACGCCGACGCGTTCCTGGCCATGGGCCTGAATCCCCTGGACGTTACCGACATTCACGCCGCGGTCGCCGTCGGAGGCGTTCTGACCACCGCCGCCGCCGGTTGGATAGCCGGCGGCATATTCGCCGGTGCGGTGGGCAAGTCTGGGCAGGTGCCTTTACACACCTGGTTACCGGACGCTATGGAGGGCCCAACGCCGGTCAGCGCCCTCATTCACGCCGCGACTATGGTCGCTGCTGGGGTCTTTTTGGTTGCGCGGTTCTTCCCGGTCTTTGAGTCGTCCGAAGAGGTGATGCGAACGGTGGCGATTGTGGGCGGCGTAACCGCCATATTTGCCGCCACCATGGGGCTGGTGCAAAACGACATCAAGCGCGTGCTTGCCTATTCGACCATTAGCCAGCTGGGTTTCATGATGCTCGCGCTCGGCGTCGGCGCATACGGGGCGGCCATATTCCACCTGTTTACACACGCCTTCTTTAAGTCCCTGTTGTTTATGGGAGCGGGCAGCGTCAGCCACGCCGCCGGCGGCACCTTCGACATGCGCTACATGGGTGGTCTGCGGCGTGTGATGCCTTGGACCTGGGCGGCCTTCCTCATAGGCGGCCTGAGCCTGGCGGGCATCGCCCCCATGGCCGGGTTCTGGAGCAAGGACGAAATTCTCGGCGCGGCCTGGGCTGGCACGAGTTGGGATTCCAACCTCGTGTTCTGGCTGGGGCTGGTCGCGGCCATCATGACGGCCTTCTACATATTCCGGGCGCTGTTCATGACCTTTGAAGGCGAGTACCGGGGCGGGGCTGCCGCCGATCCCAATGCTGAAGCACACGATAGTTCTGGACCACACGAGTCGCCGAAAAGCATAGTCGGGCCGCTGGTGGTCCTGGCGCTGGCGACGGCCGCAGTGGGCTGGCTGGTCAACCCCCTCACCGACTTCGGCTTCATTCCCATGCACTGGTTTTCTGAGTTCATCGCCATTGGGCCGTCACACCCACTGATCGAGGGCGGGCATGTTGAGGTCGAGAGCTTCAACCGCGTACTGGCCCTTGTAACCAGCCTGCTGGCAGTAGCGGCAATCTGGCTCGCCTACCTCATGTACGTATCGAAGACGATTTCGCCGGACGCTGTCGTCAGCCCGGTCAGGCGCCTTTACGACATCGTGGTCAGGAAGTACTACCTGGACGACCTGTACGAGGACGTCTTGACCCGCAATCTCTTCTACAGCAAGTTGGCCTTCGGCCTGGACTGGCTGGACAAGAATCTCGTCGACGGCATTGTCAGGACGGCCGACCGCGCGGGCCGCAACGTCGGCCGGGCGATGGCGCAGTTGCAGGCCGGCCAGTTGCAAGGCTACGGCACGATCATCTCCGTCGGAGTGCTGGTGATATTCGGTATCTATCTGGTGTTCAGGTAATTATTTGGACGGCATAAACGGATTGCTCACAGTACTCGTGTTCCTGCCACTGGCCGTGGCGGTGGGCATATTGCTGCTGGCGAAAAATGACAAGCAGGTAAAGATCGCCGCCGGGGCCGCTGCGCTTGCCCAGCTGGTCCTGAGCATCGTGGTGTTCGCCGCGTACAACCGCGACGAAGGCGGCGTTCAGCTAGTCGACAGGGTCACCAACTGGATACCCATTGGCTCGTTCAAGGTCGAGTACTTCCTGGGTGTCGATGGCCTTAGTGCACCCATGGTGCTGCTCACCGGCCTGCTAGGCATGGCTGCGATTTATGCGTCGTGGGGCATAAAGCACCGGGTGAAGGAGTACTTCGTCTGGCTGCTCATCTTGCAGACGGCCGTATTAGGCGTTTTCACCGCGCTCGACTTCCTGCTGTTCTTCCTGTTCTGGGAGTTGGAACTGGTGCCCATGTTCTTCCTCATATCGACGTGGGGGAGCGGGCGCAAAGAGTACTCGGCGATGAAGTTCCTCATCTTCACGTTCCTGGGCAGCGCCTTCATGCTGGTGGGAATAGTCGTGTTGTTTGTTTCGACAGGTACGTTCGATATGACCGTGCTGCCAGAGCGCATTGCAGAAGGGGCCCACCTGGCCCTGCCCATAGGCGCTATTTTCGGACTGCTGTTCGTGGGCTTCGCCGTGAAGCTGCCCGTGTGGCCGTTCCACACCTGGCTGCCGGACGCCCACACCGACGCGCCCACTGCCGTCAGCGTGATGCTGGCGGGAGTGCTGCTGAAGATGGGCGGATACGGCATGATTCGCGTGACGGCCGCGATGATGCCCGACACCATGGCGGACCTGTCGTGGCTTCTGGCGACTGCCGGGGTCATTAACGTTATCTATGGCGCTGTGGTGACTATGCGTCAGACCGACCTGAAACGCTTGGTGGCGTTCTCTAGCATTAGCCACATGGGCTACGTCTTGATCGGGCTGGCTGCGATAGCCGGGGCCACGGCCGACACCCGCGCCGTGGGCCTGACGGGCGCATCCATGCAAATGTTCACCCACGGCACCATTACCGGGCTCATGTTTCTCATGGTGGGGCTGATCTACGATCGGGCGCATACGAGGTACATACCCGACCTGGGCGGACTGGCCCACAAGATGCCGCTCATTGCCGTCGGCTTCCTCATCGCCGGATTGGCATCGTTAGGATTGCCCGGCACCAGCGGATTCGCCGCGGAGATACTGCTGTTCCTGGGCGCCTTCCCCGTGTGGGGTTGGCACACGGCGCTGGCCGTGTTCGGGGTGGTGATTACGGCCGGTTACATCCTGTGGATGGTTCAGCGCGTCCTGTTCGGGCCCAAGATTGAGCGCTGGGCCAACCTGTCCGACGCCAACCGTTGGGACCTGGTGCCGGTGGTGTTGCTGGCCGCGACTATCTTCGTATTCGGTATATACCCGGCCTTCATCACCGACGTGTTCGCTATCGGCGTCGAGCCCATAGCGAACAGCGTGAGCAGCGTGGCTGAGGTGATCTCCCGATGACCGGCCACGACGTCTATCTGCTTTCACCCGAACTAAGCCTGGTTGCCGTGGCGCTGCTGGTACTGTTCGCCGACTTCGTCCTGAAAGACCGCCGGGCTCTCCCGGCCATCGTACTGGTTGGCCTGGGCGTAACGGTGGCTCTGACCATCGTCCTGTGGATCGACCTGGACACCGGTGCCACCTCCATGACGGGCGTGTTCGGCACGCTGGTAGTGGACAAGTTCAGCCTGTTCTTCAAGTTCCTGCTGGTGGGAATCATGGCTATCGTCGTGCTTATGTCCACCGGCTACATCAGGCGCTTCGAAAGTCTCAGAGCCGAGTACTTCGCCCTAATACTGTTCTCTCTCTCCGGCATGATGCTGCTGGCATCGACTCTTGAACTGGTCACCATTTACATAGCGCTGGAGCTGACGGCCCTGCCACTGGCGGCTCTTATCGCACTGGCAGGCTCCAGCCGCTCGTCCGAGGCGGGGATCAAGTTCCTCATTCTCAGCGCCATAAGCTCGGCGCTGCTTTTGTACGGCATGGTGTGGACCTATGGCTTTACCGGCAGCACCGACCTCGGTGAAATTGCCCGCAGTATTTTGGGGTCTACCGACGCCACGCAGCCCTTCGGTGGCTACGCCATCTTGCTCGGAGTGGTGTTCATAATCGCGGGCTTCGGTTTCAAGATTTCGACGGTGCCTTTCCATATGTGGGTGCCCGATGTCTACGAGGGCGCGCCCACGCCCATAACGGCTTTCCTCTCGGTCGCCAGCAAGGCCGCCGGATTCGCCGTCATCCTGCGAGTCTTTTACATCGCGTTCCCCGAAACGTCGGTGAGCATGGAGTGGAGCGCAGTCTTCGCCGTTCTGGCGATCATGTCCATGACGCTGGGTAACTTCGTTGCTGTGGCACAGAAGAATATGAAGCGCCTGCTGGCGTATTCGACCATCGCCCACGCCGGGTACATCATGGTTGGCCTGGCCGCTATCGCTGCTAGAGACACGAGTAGTGGGGGCGCAGACGGCCCCGCCGGCGTTCTGTTCTATCTCGTCGGCTACGCGGCCACCAACCTGGCAGCGTTCGCCGCGGTTATCGCTATATCCAACAGGGTAGGGAGCGACAAGATTACCGACTTCGCTGGCATGGGCAGGCGATCTCCCTGGCTGGGCGGGGCGCTGGCGTTCGCGCTTATTTCGCTCACAGGCATACCTCCGACGGTCGGTTTCATGGTGAAACTGAACATCTTCAGCGCGGCGGCTAGCAGCGGCCTGTCGTGGCTGGTCCTCGCCGGGACGCTAAGTTCGGTAGTGTCGGCCTACTACTACATGCGGGTGGTTAAGGTCATGTACCTCTCCGACCCGGTCGGTGACAAGCCTGCTGTGACAGATAGGCCGCTGCAGATCGCCCTCGGCCTGACCACGGCGGCGCTGCTGTTCTTCGGCATCTACCCGACGCCGCTCATCCGCATGGCCACAACGGCCGCCGAGGTCTTCAGCGCCGTCCCTGTAGGGTAATGTGGTTGGCCACATGAACGATCGCAAAATCCGTATCGGGTTCGTCTATAACGCACTGGTGCCCAGGGCTTCGGACCTGGTGGCATCTCTTATCGACTCGTTGGGACTGGCTGAACGGGCCTGGACCAGCGCCGCCGACAGCGTCGCAGAGCGCGAACGCGAGCTTTCCGAGACCTACACTGTAATTACCGCAGGCGGCGACGGCACCATTCTGCGGACGGTCAGGGTGACGGCCCCATACGACGTGCCGATTCTAAGCATCAACCTGGGCAAGGTCGGGTTCATGTCCGAGCTGGAGGTTGACGTAGCCGAGGCCGGCATAGCCCGCTACCTGGGCGGCAGCGCTAAAGCCGCGTGGATAGACGACCGCATGATGCTCCGAGCCAGCGTCACGCTTGCGTCCGGGCAGCAGGGGCATGAAGCCGACGCTTTGAATGAGGTGGCACTGAGCAGGGGCCAGACCGCTAAGCTGCTCAATGTGGAAGCCAGTGTGGACGGAGCCGAACTGACCACCTACAGGGCCGACGGCATGCTCGTGTCGACCGCCACTGGTAGCACTGGATACGCCATGGCCGCCGGTGGGCCGTTGATAAACCCGAGGTCTTCAGACATGCTGCTGCTGCCTGTGGCCCCGCACATGTGCCTGAACACCTGTCTTGTGTTGCCGGGAGAAACGGTCGTGAGCCTGAGAGTTGGCAACGAAGCCGATACGTTGCTTAGCGTCGACGGAGACCCCGTCGCCCACCTGAGCCCCGGCGACACGGTGACGGTCTCCCGCAGCCCACACATTGCCAGCTTCGTCCGCCTCCGCCCACCGGGCGACTTCTACGCCACCCTAACCCGCCGGTTGGGCATAGTTGACCGAGCCTAGCCACGAATCTCTCATCTCTCGTGAGGTCGTTTTCGAAGGCAAGATAATGGCGGTCAGGATCGACCGCGTTCGCCTACCGAACGGCGCCGAGGCCACGCGGGAGGTAGTCGGTCACGTCGACGCCGTCACCATCGTCCCCATAGACGAGGATGGCAACGTGGTGCTTGTGCGCCAGTATCGCCACCCGCTCGGTATGGATCTGATGGAGCTGCCCGCAGGTGGCATCGAAGATGGCGAGGAGCCACTGGAGGCGGCGCAGCGGGAGCTACGAGAGGAGACCGGTATGGCCGCCGGTAAGCTGGTGGCGCTGGGGGGTTTTTACTCCGCCCCAGGCTTCCTTACCGAGTATCTTCACCTGTTTCTCGCCACCGACCTCACAGAGTCGCCGTTAGCGCCCGACCCGGACGAGTTCGTCGAGGTCGTTCGTATTCCCTTGGCCGAGTTACAGGCGATGATCGGCAGAGGAGAGGTGCAGGACTCCAAGACCATAGCCGGGGTGGCTATGGCCCTGGGGCCCGAACACGGCTCTGGTTAGTGCCTGGCTGCTAGCTCTTGGATAGCTCTGCGAGCACCGAGGCAGTTCGGTCCCACGACTCGCCTTCGCCGCCGAGTACGGTGACCACGAGCTCGCTCGCGCCCCAATCGAACAGCTCGTTCAGGCGGCGCTGCACTGTTTCGGCGTTGCCCCACACCATGACCGCGTTCGCCAGTTCGTCTGTCCAACCGGTTTTGTCCGAGTTGGGGAAGCCAGAGAGTTCGAACATCGCCGCGTAGTTCGGCGTGTAGGGGAAGTACTCCAGGGAGGCCCTCAGGGCAGCCTGCGCCGTTGGCTCGTCGTCGGTAACGCACACCGGCACGTGTACGAGCATCTCCGGCGTG
>Ga0114999_10005790_pt1 | contig 14442 bp, 9 predicted proteins | sample ArcticOcean_MG_C_3_FD_89820 | JGI IMG/M metagenome (GOLD analysis project Ga0114999, IMG submission 89820) | Marine microbial communities from western Arctic Ocean - ArcticOcean_MG_CB8_126 | ecosystem: Environmental > Aquatic > Marine > Oceanic | place: Arctic Ocean: Canada Basin | collected...
ACCACTTCCCGCCAGTTGGGGAAACTTCCAGGTACAGCCCACGTTCATCGAATAGCCTGACGGACTTCTCCTTGGGCTTAGCTTTGCGGATTGCTGTATCAGTCAGGGGCATGGGGGCAACCTCCAGTTAAGACAGCTCGATTGCCCCCAATGTTGCCCCCACATACCATTGGATGTCAACGGACACTCTTGCCCCTTGTCGGACTGCAAAACAAACAAAAAGCCCCCAATCAAGAGGGCTTCCTGATGGCATTGGATTCCCTCGAAATCCAAGATGGTGGAGGCGGCGGGAATCGAACCTTGTCACCCCATCGCCCGAAAACCCTTGCGGGGCGTGGCTTTTCCTCGATTTTCAAAATGTTACAGAATTTCGTTCATCCCATTTGGTCCCGTCTGATCCCATCTCGTCCCACCCCTACGTGCAGGCTTAAGGCACTATAGCGGCACTTCAATCTTCACTTGGGAGGGAAGCTGAAACGAGCGCCGCCGGGAAAATAGCCAATCGGTAGCCTTAGCCGCTAATTATATACTACCTTCCCCGCTCATCGATTCTCGCGGCGGCCAGTATCTCCTCTCGGGTTCCCCGAGGAGGATAAATCCATTCGGTATTGATCATCCGCTTCCTCTCCTTGGCCTTTTCGCCGGTAACCTTCACCTGCCGATCCCATCCCGACGTGATGATCGCGCCCGCACTTCCGAGGTCCAGCGTGGTCGAGTAATCCATTTGCCGGTATGGTCGAAGCGGCAAATCAAGCAACTCGCGGGCTGCATTGTGCCCGGCGTATTTCCCCATGGTTTTTGCATGTTGGCAGGACATCAGCGCTAAGTGCTCGCCGTCGGCAAAGACCCTGGCAATATCTCCCGCAGCATAGACCTCGGGTACACCCTTGACACGGAGCATCTCATCCACGGGCAGAAAACCCTCTTCTTCGAATTCAGCAAAAAGCGTCCGTGCCAATGAATTGGGACGAATTCCCGCCGTGATAATGACCGTCGCGGCCTCGATACGTTCCCCATTCGACAGATCAAGGCCGTCCGGATCAATTCGCGTGACACCCACCCCGAGCCGGGTTTCCACGCGAGCGCTTTGTAGGGCTTCCTCTATCACTTGCCTCGAATTCTCCCCAAAATCGCGGCACACAACCTCGTTTCGATCCACGAGAATCACTCGGACCCTCTCCGCCACTTTGGAATCCGCATGCACTTCAATTCTGCCGCGCATTTCCATCGCCAGTTCAATGCCGCTCATCCCCGCTCCGATGATGACTAATGTGTGATGCTCCGGAGCATCGGGAGCCTGAAGGATTTCCCGAAGATGCCTATCCAGGGCGACCGCCGCATCATAAGTATCGTTGTTCCACGAATTTTCTTCAATTCCGTGAACCGGAAGCTTTTGTAATTCGCTTCCCACCGCCAGAATCAATCTATCGTAGCTTCTGGAAGAAGATTCGCCTCCCCCATTTTGGATATGAATTATACGGTTCTTCATATCGATTCCCTCAAAAATCCCCCGGACAAAGGGAATCCCGGCTGAATCCAGACAAGGCCGCAACGGCACCCGCAGTGTTTCCGGATTCTTCTCATAAAGACGCGGCCGGATGGTTAGGTATTCGTCCCGGCTGAAGAGCGTGATGTGAATATCACCCCCATGCTTGAGCGCCTCATCCGCCGCACTCAGGGAGGCCCACAGCCCGGCAAAGCCTCCGCCAACAACAAGTATTTCCTTCATTGTCATTGCTCCTATTCGATGAATATTATTTATCTGACATTTTGCTAAATAATTTCTTGAATGGAGGCATTATATCCTGTGTATGGAAAATCAGTAATTCGCCATGCACAGGCTTGAATGGTTCCTATTGGATGAAGAGAAATTCCTGTGGATGGTGATTTAGTGATTCGCAATGCCTAACCAATTTCACGGAATCCACTCCTGAATTTTTATTACGGCACTATAGTGGCACAGCTAACGACGTGAATAAAAAAATACCATAACTCATTGATATTAAATGAATTTAGTGGAGGCGGCGGGAATCGAACCTTAGTTCCTAACCACCCTTAAACCCTTGCGGGGCCTGGCTTTTTCTCGATTTACTAAATGTTACAGAAATTTGTTCATCCCATCTTGTCCCGTTTGATCCCCTCTCGTCCCATCGCTACGTGCGGGCTTACGGCACTATAGCGGCACATTGAATATTCTCTAATTTGTCACTCCTACCCTACCCCTGATCCTATCTCGGATCGAGATCCTCACGCACAACACAGCCGCACCGACCTCATAAGTCCCCTCAGGCGCGTTTTGAGATCCCAGGAGCGACTATCTCGTCCGATCTGATCAACAGGACTCTCCAAGAAAAGATCGGATCGCAGAAGATCTTAAATCAAGCCAGAGTGGATGGGAAATCAAGCCAGATTGGATGGGAGGCGAAAAGCGATACCCGAAGGGCGTCCGGTTTGAAGGGGCAAGGTCAATCTATCGGACCAAGCTCTTTCGACCCTCAAGGGTCACCGCCATCTCAGGGGCAGTCTTGTATTCTACAGTGAGGATGGGGGGTTGCTCACCGAGGGGTTATGTAAGAGGCCCGTGTGGCGGGCTTGCAGGAGGGCAGGGATTAGGCGAACGGGCTGGCACGTGCTCCGCCACACTTTTGCATCGCACTTGGTGATGAGGGGAGCACCTCTCAAAGCCGTGCAAGAACTCCTGGGACACGCGGACATCAAGATGACGATGCGCTATGCGCACCTAAGCCCTGACGCTAGGCGAGATGCAGTCAAACTTCTCGATGGTCACGGCACTATAGCAGCACTTCCCCCAAGAGCGGGAGAAGCTGAACCGCAAGCAGTTAAATAATAAAGAGTTGAATGGTGGAGGCGGCGGGAATCGAACCCGCGTCCGAAAGGTTTCAAACTTGAGCGTCTACGCGTGTGTCCGGCGGTTTAGGTTTCGCCCGGGCTCGCGCCCACCGGCGAGGCTCTTCTCCAGGCTAGTCCGATTAAATTTCGCCCACACCCCCTACGGACCGAAGAGTGCGAAGGCTAGTCCGCTTAATGGCATCTCGACCCCCTCCCGCGAACGAGGAGAGGCGAGACGCTCGCTAGCGTTTAAGCAGCGAGAGCCAGCTCAGTGTCGGCTGGTGTGTTTTGCCACATTGTTAACGGGGCCAAGTGGCGTCCCCGACGCGCAGCTCAGTCTTCATACCCTCTCGTCGAAACCGGATCGCCCCCATAAGATGCGCATTCCCTCCGGCGGAGCAATCCGGGCCGCTGGAGGTGCTTCTTAATATTCATATGGCGCATACAGCACCCACCGGTATTCGGTTCCAAAATCTCACCGCTCGATGCCGTTTAATCTCTGTCCCTGTTGCGGAGGACAAGCTCGCGCTGGACCTCAAGATTGACAGTACGCTCTTTTAGCTCCTGGCGCCGGTCGCCGTGTTTTTTCCCGCGTCCGAGCCCAAGTTCGAGCTTCGCCCGCCCTTTTTTAAAATACATTTTCATCGGCACGAGGGTGAGGCCGCGCTCCTGCGTCTTGCCAAACAAGCGGTTTATCTCGTCTCGATGAAGGAGGAGTTTTCGCCGCCGTGTTGGCTCATGATTATTGATATTCCCGTGGGCGTAGGGGCTGATATGGCAGCCTACCAGCCAGACCTCCCCGCCGATGACATCGCCGTAGCTCTCCTTGATATTCGCCTTCCCCTCGCGGAGGGCTTTTACCTCGGTGCCCGTCAGAGCAATCCCGGCCTCGAAGGTCTCCTCGATTAAATAATCGGCCCGCGCTCGACGGTTATCGGCGATAATCTTAATCCCGTCCACCATGAGAGCCCCTCCTTCGCCTCGAAAATCGATATCCACCCGGCCATAATCATTGTCGGCCCGAGGCGTGGACATCCAAAATCCGCCCACTTCCCAGAAACAAACGAGGGAGACCGGCGCACCGGCTCCCTCGTCTCTGTCGAGTTTAAATATAAGGCATCTCCCCGAAATTCGCCACCCTTGCCTTCCTACATGATCACCGTATTTTTAAGGCGACTACTGCCTCCGGCCCCCCTTTTTGCGAAGGGTTTTCTTCCGGGTGGGCCCGGTTTTCCGCTTGGGGCCGCTCCCGGTGTGCGAGGCTTTCGTCTGGGTATCACCAACACGCTGGGGACGCTTTTGGCCGGCGGTGCGGGCGCTCCGGCGAGCTCCGGTCGCCCCCCCGGGAACGCCGTGCCCTCCCCCCGTCAGAAGCTGAAACGTCACCTCACGGCGGGCGAGATCCGAGGCCGCGACGCGCACCGTCACCGGATCGCCTAGGCGAAGGCGACGGCCCGTCCGCTCGCCGAGGACGGAATGCTCGTCCGGTAAATGGATATAATAATCGTCGGTAATCGATTCGAGCGAAATCATCCCCTCGACAAAATTCTCATCGAGCTCCACAAATATCCCGAAACCCGTCACCCCCGAAACATGGCCCGTGCAGCGTTGGTCGATATAATCCCGCATGAAAAGCGCCTTTAGAAAACTCTTCATCTCCCGCTCAGCTAGTTCGGACTGCCGCCCGCGATCAGATGTCTCAGCACATATCGCGGCAAGATTCTTATGATTAGGTTTGCGCCGGTCGCCGCGCATGAGCTGCTTGAGACGCCGGTGAACGAGCAGATCCGCGTAACGCCGAATCGGCGAGGTGAAGTGCGTATAGGGCTCAAAGGCAAGCCCGAAGTGAATCCCTGGGTCAGGTTCATAACAGGCAAGCCTCATGCTACGGAGCACGAGCATATTCACATAACGCTCGATGTCCTTGCCCGCCGCCGCGTCGATGACGGCCTGGAGCCCCGTGCCTTTCATTAACGCCTCGGACGAGAGATCGGGCAGCCCCAGGCGGGCGAGCGTTCTTCTCAAGAGCTCTATCGACTCCTCGTCCGGGGGCGGGTGGACCCTGAAAACAGCGGCGCCTTCAGCCTCCTCGGGCATTTCCGCCACTGCGCGATTCGCCGCCAGCATGCATTCCTCGACCAGGCGGTGCGCCTCGTTCCGGGGCGAGCGCTCAATCCCGGTTGGATGGCCCTTCTCGTTCAGGATGACGATGGCCTCGGGCAGATCAAAATCGAGGCTTCCCTCGGCCATTCGCCGGGCACGAAGCTGCCCGGCGAGGGCGGCAAGCGCGGTCAGCGGGCCGCGAAACGCCAGCGCCGTTTCATTTTCCTCCTGCTCGGGAATCTCCTCCCCCTCAAGCACGGCACCCGCACCGGCATAGGTGAGCTGGGCGCGGGAGCGAATGCGCGCCACCGTCAGGCGAAATCCCACCCGGCGGCCATTCTCGTCGAAATCAAGAAAAGCCGACAGCACCCTTCGCACCACCCCCTCCCGGAGAGAGCACACATCGCCCGAAAGAATCGGGGGTAGCATCGGAATCGCCCTGTCAGGAAAATAGGTGCTGTTCCCGCGCAGGAGAGCCTCGTTATCGATCTCATGGCCCGCCCGGACGTAGTGGCTCACATCCGCGATATGAACACCGAGCCGGCGGCCACCATCCACCAGCGTTTCGATGGAAAGCGCGTCGTCATGGTCACGCGCGGTTCGGGGGTCGATGGTGAAGGTTTCCAGATCGCGCAGATCGGCGACCCCCCTGGGGAAGGGCTCGTCCTCGCCCGGCGGATCGAGTTCCACAGCCTCCTTCATCACGGCGGGGGGGAAGTCCTCGCGGATGCCCCACTTTGCGATGATCATTTCCTGCTCGACGGCGGGATCGTCCGGATAGCCGAACGATCGGGTGATCACCCCCCGGGCGTCTTCCCGAACACCGGCATAAGCCTCGATCTCGACCTCCACCCACTCGCCGCTCCGGGCGCCACCTAGCTTCGAGGCCGGTATCTGGATGATGTCGCCAATTCGTTTGTCCTGCGGTTCAACCCATGCCCGATTTCTGTCGGTGACGAGGCGACCGATGAGGGTTTTGTGCGCATGCTCGATGATCTCGACAATGCTGCCGTCACGGCGGCCGTCCGGATGGGTATTCTCCACGCGGGCAGCGACACGATCGCCGTCCATCGCACCCCTCGTGCGTAGCCGCTTGATGAAAAGATCGGCACCGGGCTTTCCGGCCCCCGGCTCATCATCAACGATCACAAAACCGTAACCATCCCTATGGCCGCGAAAAACACCCACCAAGATCGAAAGGCTGCTGGGCAGGGCGAACTTCGCGTGCACCCGAATAAGCACCCCCTTCTCGGCAAACGCACGCACCCGTTTCCGAAAGGCCGGGCGGCCATCGGCGGGCACCTCAAGCGAGCGGATCATATCGCGAAGCGCCACGGCGCGATTCTCGCGGCCTAGAAGGTCGAAAATTTGCTTATCTGTGATATTCGTTCCGGGTTTATCAATCACAACTATAAGACCATGCGGGTGACGGAAATAAGAGACCGGGTCATGCCATCAGTTCGCTCGTGTGCACCTGGTAGGTTTCAAGGACCCGGGCGTCTTCGAGCTGGATACAGGTGAGCCATCCGCCATAGGCGGCTCCGGTGTCGATCCCCAGCATGCGCGGCAGCTTGTCCATCACGCCAGGCATGGGGGTGTGTCCAAAAACTATCGGCATTTCAAAATCTTCTTCCGAATCGAAGAAATCGTCTCGAATCCAGAGCAGGTCCTTATCCACCTGCTCGTCGATCGGAACGCCGGGACGCACCCCAGCATGGACAAAAAGAAACCCGCGAGACTCGTGGCGGCAGCCAAGGGCCTCGAAAAAATCCATGTGAAGCGGCGGCACCTTGGGCGGGCCCACGCGCGGGTCGATGCCGTAGCTCTTAAGAGTTTCGATCCCTCCGTTCATCGCAAAAATGCCCTTGGAGTATTTTTTCTCATCCTTGATGTAGTCAAGAAACATCTCCTCGTGGTTCCCGCAAAGGCATGTCGTGTTCGGATAGTTAAGCTTAAATTCGAGAATAGCGTCCACCACCCCGCGCGAGTCGGGCCCCCGGTCGATGTAGTCTCCGACAAAGACGATCTCGTCGTCCTTTTTGAGGGGCACTTTTTCGAGCAACATGTCCAGCATCCCGCGCTGGCCGTGAATGTCTCCGATGGCGTAAAGGTTCGACATAAAAAACAATTCTCTCTAAATCAGGACTCACATAAATTTCATATTTCCGGTATTTACCGGCACAACGCAGGGGAATTCTATGGGGTCAATCAATGGTTGTAAAACCGGGGCGGCTCAGTGCACCTCGCCCCAGTTGTCGCCGGAGCTCGACTCGACGGCAAGGGGAACCTTGATCCGGACGGCACCCTCCATCTCCTCGGCGACAAGTTCCTCAACCGCTTGCAGTTCCTTTGGCGGCACCTCGAACAAAAGTTCATCGTGCACCTGGACGAGCATCCGGGCCTCTCTCTTCTCTTTTCGAAGACGCGTCGAGATCGCGATCATCGCGCGCTTAATGATGTCGGCGGCGCTTCCTTGAATGACCGAGTTTACCGCTGTGCGCTCGGCGGCGTTCTGAAGATTCCTGTTCCGGCTGTTCAGATCTGGCTGGTAACGCCGGCGGTCGAACAGCGTGGTGACATAGCCGCGCTCTCGGCCCTCGGCAATGACCTGTTGAACGAAGGCGGGCACTTTGGCGAAACGATCGAAGTAGGTGTCGATGAACGACTTGGCCTCTCCCTGCGGGATGCCTAGCGTTCGGGCGAGACCGAATGCGCCCTGCCCATAGACGATACCGAAATTGACGGCCTTCGCGACGCGCCGCATCTCATCGTCCACATCATTCACATTGACGCCATAAACGGCAGACGCCGTGGTTGCGTGGATGTCCTCGCCTTTCTCGAAAGCGGTGACAAGGCTCGGATCTTCGGTGAAGTGAGCGAGTACGCGAAGCTCAATCTGGCTGTAGTCGGCGGAAAGGAGCTTCCAGCCTTTCTCGGGCAGAAACGCGCGGCGTATCTCGCGGCCAAGATCGGTTCGTATCGGAATGTTCTGAAGGTTCGGGTCCGAGCTGCTGAGGCGGCCTGTCGCGGCGACCGTCTGGTTGAATTTTGCGTGGATGCGCCCGGTTTTTTTGTTCACGAGGTCGGGCAGCGTGTCGATATAGGTGCTTTTGAGTTTTGAGAGTTGGCGGTAGTTCAAAATCTCATGGGGCAGCGGATGGCTTCCGGCCAGGCGCTCCAACGTGTCGAGATCGGTGGAGGGGCCCGTCTTGGTTTTTTTGATTACCGGAAGATTCAGCTTCTCGAACAGGATGACGCGAAGCTGCTTGGGCGAGTTGATATTGAACTCCTCTCCCGCCAGTTCATGAATATGCGCCCGATTCAATTCGAGCCGCGCTTCGAGTTCCTTGCCCATTCCTCTGAGAAACTTTCCGTCAAGACGAATGCCGTCATCCTCCATCCCGAAGAGAACGCGGAGCAGCGGCATTTCAAGATTTTCAAATAAATCCTGGAGCCCATGCTCCTTGAGCTCTGGGATCATTTTCTCCGAGAGCCGGAAGGTGAAATCGGCGTCCTGGCAGGCATAGGCGGTGGCATCATCGACCGGTACCGAGGAGAAGAGAGTCGCATTGGCCCCTTTTCCGCACAGCTCGGAGAACTTAATCGTCACCAATTCCAGGTATTCGAGCGCCAGGTTGTCGAGACCGTGGCTCATTCGTCCCGACTGGATCAAATAAGAGGCAACCATCGTGTCAAAAATATTTCCCCCAATCGACATCCCGGCCCCCGAGAGCACTGTCATGTCATATTTGATGTTTTGCGCAATCTTGACGCACTTATCTCCCTCAATTAGAGGGCGCACCGCCTCAAGAATATCATCGAGCGGCAGCTGCGCTCCCGCATCGAGGGTGTCGTGTCCTACCGGAACATAAAATGCCCGGCCCGCCTTGGCCGAAAAGCTCAGGCCCACGATATCCGCCGCCCTCGCATTGAGCGAGGTGGTCTCGAGGTCGAAAGCAAAGCGGCCCGCTTTTTTCAGTTCACGAATCATTTTACCGAGATCTTTTTCAGTCCTGACGGTGTGGTAGTCGCGAGCCTTGGCTTCCTCCATCGGCGTCGCGCCCTCGGGAGCGGGGACTTCCCCGCTATCCGCCTCCACATAACCCGAAAGCTGCTCCATGATGCCCTTGATCTCGAGTTCCTCGACAAATAATTTTTCCGCCGCCGGAATATCGGCGTCCCCCAGGCGATAGCTTTCGAAATCTTCATTCACCTCGAAGTCGCATTTAAGGGTGGCTAGCTCACGCGAGAGGCGGGCGAGGTCGGCGTTGTCCTCGATGGACTGGCGCTGCTTGGGCCGCTTGATCTTATCCCCCGAACCGAGCACTTCCTCGAGCCCGCCGAACTCTTTGATCAGCGTAACGGCGGTTTTCTCGCCGATACCCGGAACGCCGGGGATGTTGTCAGAGGTGTCTCCCATGAGCGCCTGAATTTCCACGAATTTCTCGGGTGGCACCCCCCAGCGCGCCTCGACCTCGGCGGGGCCGATATCCTCGTCCTTCATAGGATCCCAGATGCGCACTTTCTCGCTGACAAGCTGGGAGAAATCCTTGTCGGCTGTCACGAGTACGACTTCGAATCCATTGGCGACCGCCCGGGCCGCGAGCGAGCCAATGAGATCGTCGGCCTCGGCCCCTGCCTTTGAGAGAATCGGGATGCGCAGAACTTCCACGACGCGCTTCATATAGGGTATCTGGGCAATCATGTCCTCGGGCGGCGCATCGCGGTTGGACTTATAGGCGTCGTACATCGCGTGACGAAAGGTGGGCTCTGGTCGATCGAAGGCCACGGCGGCGTACTCGGGCGCTTTGTTGCGGAGAACCCCGAGCATCATCCGGGAGAAGGCCATGATCCCCCCGGTCGGCAGCTTTCGGGAGTTCGAGAGCCGCTGTCGCATCATGGCGTAGTAGGCCCGGAACATATAGCCCGTACCGTCGATGAGATATATCTGTTTCGCTTTCTTGGCCACAGGACTCCGTTCTGTATCGGGACGATTCGAGGAGAGTTCAGACCCCAAATTCGCACGACTTCACCGATACCGCAAGATATCCTTGCCTCCTCCCGGGGTATTGGAGAATTCAACTCGCAAATCCTTGATTTTGCTTGTGCTCATAAGGTAAATTGCATCCGCTGCGTTATTTCGCATACGCTTGGTATGCATCTTAGGGCGTTTGGATGATTGGCTGGCCTCAGGAGACCCCGAGGCATTTCTAGATGTGGAGAGGAACCCGGCATTGAACCAGCCTTCCCTGGAATCTTGGGACGAATTTCTCGCGCTTCTTAAAAAGAAAATCGAAGAGCGTGAGGTGGCCCGGGCGGACATCGAAAAAAGCATTCAGATTCTCAAGGATGCTGAGCAGGAGTTGCGTCAACAACACTTCGCTCCTCCACACCAAGACGACGAGAAACGGGATCATCTTCCCTATCGTATTTCAGCAACATCCCCTCGCGGAGATATGCCGGAAGACACGGGAACGCACAAGGTCCTTGGGCCCCTCAACGAGCTCGACGAAATAACGCTTATCAGAAAAAACGACACGCCTGCGACGCCCGACGAAAACACCATCGACATCACTGAGAGGCCGAAACTTCTCAATAACCCGGTAACATCCCCGCCTGACGCTGGAAGCGCCCCGCCGGACAAGGTGGATGAGGCGCTTCAGGATGAGCAAATCTTTCTTTTGGGGGGTAGACGTTTTTCTGGCAAGGCTCCCCTCGACCCCCAAAGATTCGCACCCACGGATAACCCGGCGCCCGCGCCTGCTTTCCTAAGTACGATCGAGGGCGATCTTGATTTAGATGTTCCCCAACCTGTTTTCGCCAAATCCCACACCAATGGCAAACACACCAACGGTGGGCACTCCAATGGCGGGCCAAAACTAGCCGTATCGAAGCCAGTTGCACCAAAACCAGCCGCGCCGCTTATCAACAAAGAGCTTCCCGCCGCGCTGGACCAACTGATGAACTACATCAGGGGTGGTGGCGCCATACGATGCCAGGACCCCTGGGGGCAGAACTGCGCCGCCTTCCTCCTGACTACGATCGATACGTCGGTGGTCGCAACGGATGTATTTCTCAATTATCTGCGAAAATCGATACAGGAAATGAAGCGTATTCACGATGAAAGCCTGATGAAGGGAGCCGCAACCAGCAGAAACACAGAAAAATATGAGGAACTCGAAAACCGCAAGCGATTTCTCGCCACCCTCGCAGAAGGAATGTTGAGGCTGAACCTGTCCGCCCTTGTTGAGGTGCCGGGCCTGAAAATCACCGGCCAGGAAACGCCACCCGGTAGATTCGACTTCGAGAATTCCACAAAAGATTTTTTGCATCCCGGTTTTTTAAACGCGCTTGTAGTACTTTTAAAAAAATCACCCGACAAGTTTTTCCTCTTGGGGGGGGGGTACTTCGAAATTACCGACTTCCTGGGCCAGTACAAAAACTTCACACGCGAGACCGGAGAGGAAGCACTAGCCGTAGCAATGCTTGAGCAGCTTGGCCAGAGAGTAGCCAAAGAGACGGCCCGGGCCTCTGGGCCACCCACGCCGCCGCCAGCCACGCTCCAGCCACCCGCACCTCAGCCGGCCGCCCCCGCCCCGTGCGCCGAGAGCGAGGCGGTCGATTTAATGCTGGGGGATGAAATGCTCGAACTCGACAACCCCGAGGAGCACGAGGTGCCCGGGGCCGGGGGCAAGGACACCGAATCGTTCAGCCTCGATGATCTTGAAAATCTACTGGACAAGGAAAACTAGGATGGCCGATTCAACTTTCCGCTAAAATCATCACTTTTAACATTCATTGAATCGAGAATACTTCATTGCCGCGTTGCCTCATGCGCGTGCATCGGCCACTTATGCGGCAAGAATTCGAGTGCCCGAGGAAGGCATTAATTTTCAGCAGGGGCAATCTGCCTGGCAACAGGCGGAGCCGGGGATTTTGACGGCACCGGGAAGTTCCGGAGCGTGAACCCCAGGTAGGTGATGTACAGAAATGCCCCGGCCAGCAAATAGCGGAGAACTTGAAACATAATTCGCTTCGACAGACTGAGGGGTTTCTTACCTATGACCTTGAAATCATACCGCTCCACAACAACACCTCCCGGCACATTCAAACCCGGAAAATTCCAAGAATCAAGCCGATCGGGCCCCATAAAAGGCAGATCGTCAACCGTGTTTCATATTATTACGAATGAGCGAAAATAAAACCAGAGGAAACTCCATCCCACTGGCGGACGGGGATATCGCAGACGCCGCGTTCGCACCGCACCGTCTTAGAAGCAAGACACTTCCATAAATTCCAGCCGAAAATGAACCGTTTTCGCTGAAAGGCGAAACGAGCGTTTATCGCGGACATTAACAGCGCCTCGCCGAGGACACTCCCGAATTGACACTCCCTGCCTGGCGGTGCTAACTGTCGCCTTGACAAAAACACTTCCCGGAGGATCTCATGCACATAGATGTTCACTGCCATATTTTTCCCGATGAATACGTTGACCTCATGGAAAAAGAGGGACCCAAATACGGGGTGACCATTCACACCGACGATGACGGCGTGAAGCACTGCACCCTGAAAGGCGTTCGCCAGCCTCCCCTCACGCCCTTCACGAATACGGATGTGCGCCTCGAGACGATGAAAGGGATGGGCCTCGACATGAACATCCTCTCGTTTTCCTCGCGTCCCGGCGTCTACTGGGCGGACCCCCAACTCGCAGAGGAGCTTTCCCAGACCGCTAATGACGGATATGCACGGATCATCAAAGCCATGCCCGAGAAATTCTCCGGCATGGCCACCCTGCCCGCACAGGACGCCAAGAGATCCGTCAAAGAACTCGAGCGCGCGGTAACCAAGCTGGGCCTCAAGGGCGGCTTCATGGGAACGAACGTCAACGGCCGATACATGGACGATGAGAGCTTCTACCCCATCTACGAGGCCGCCGCCGCCCTCAAGGTCCCCATCATCGTCCACCCGACCAACCCGGCGGCAATGAACGAAATGCGCGACTACCATCTGTTCAACATGATCGGCTTCACCACCGAGAGCGCCAACTCGATCGCCCGTCTGATTTTCTCGGGGGTTTTCGACCGCTTTCCGGATCTCGAGTTCATCTTTCTCCACGGCGGGGGCACGGCGCCCTACCTGGTCGGTCGCTTCATTCACGGCTGGGAAGTGCGCCCCGAGTGCCAGGACATCAAGCGCTCACCCTTGGAATACATGCGTGAGCACTTTTATTTCGACTCCCTGGTTTTCCATCCGCCCGTCGTACGGTTTTTGGTGGATTTAATGGGAAGCGAGCGCGTCATGCTGGGAACCGACCTGCCCTACGACATGACGGACACGCGGATCGTGCAAACACTCGAGTCCGCCGGTCTCAGCGACGAGGAGTACGCGAACATTACGCACCTCAACGCGCAAAAGCTCTTCAAGCTCTAAGACATAACCCGCCAAAAAGTGAGTATGCGCTGAATGTGGCCATCCTGGGAGCAAACGCTCATCGTATTCGCTGCGGCCCTCCTTGAGGGATCCATCGGGTTCGATTTCGGCCTGCTCGCCGCCCCGGCAGCGGGGGCCCTGCTCGGGGTGCGCAATTCGGTAATTCTCATCTCACTTCCAAATCTCGCCATTGCATCGGCGAAAATAACGGGCCAAAAAATACCACCCGATCTCATCAAGCGGCTGATGCCCTTCATCGGCGCAGGCGGGGTAGGGGCCGCTGCCGGCGTGTTCACGCTTGTGTCGGCGCCGCCTATTATCCTCAAATGGGGATTGGGTCTATTCGTTCTCACCACCACAGCCTACAGTTTCTCCCGGTTTCGCCTCGAATTCGATCAGCGGGATGAGACGTTCTTCGCCTATCTGGCCGGGTTGATCGCCGGCTGGCTAAGCGGGCTGGCCTACGCGGGTGGGTCATTCATTGTGATTTATCTCGACAGCCTTGGGATTAGTCGCTCGCGCCTGGTCGAAATGATGAACATCTCGGCGCTGGCTTTCGCGACCGTTCAGGTAGCCATGCTAAGCGGGACAGGAAACTTTCTTCCGCTCACCGCCGCGCGGTCATTATTGGCGGTGGCGCCCGCCCTATCAGGATTCTTAATCGGAAGGTGGCTGCGGGGAGCCGTGAAACCCGAGATCGGATACCTAGGGGGGCTCGTTCTTGTCATCGCCTCGGCCCTGTCGCTGCTTATATTCGGCCCCGGAGGATGGCGATAAGAGCGTACGAAAATAATACGACATAAAATCTAAAAACTAGGATTTTTTCTGGTTCGCCCCTTGAGACAATCTTCACTGCCAGCATAACGAACTCACGCAAACCTTCCAGAGAGCCGCTTCGCTCAACGAATTGTACCCCGTAAACATTCTCGTTTTGATCACGCGTCACGTTGCGGAGAAAACCCATCGCGTTTTCGACGGTCATGCCGTTGGGCAGCTCGCACGAAATGAATATAGGCATATCCACTTCGAGCCAGAACGGGCAGGAAATGCTGCATCCGA
>Ga0114999_10005792_pt1 | contig 14441 bp, 12 predicted proteins | sample ArcticOcean_MG_C_3_FD_89820 | JGI IMG/M metagenome (GOLD analysis project Ga0114999, IMG submission 89820) | Marine microbial communities from western Arctic Ocean - ArcticOcean_MG_CB8_126 | ecosystem: Environmental > Aquatic > Marine > Oceanic | place: Arctic Ocean: Canada Basin | collected...
GGACTCGATGCGTTCGCCCTCAACGGTAATCTCGCCGCGATAGGCATCGCGGCCCGTTCCATCCCAGATCATAACATTGGTAATGAGCATCGCCGTCATGACGGTCACCTCGTTACTTATCGAATGGTGAAGGACCTACCAATACCCTTCGACAATAAAATGGTCGCTTTCACTGGCTTTCTGGCGAATTGGGACGATCGCTTGATATTCGGGAGAGTGATACCAAGCTTCAGCTTGCTCGAAGCTCGGGAATTCGATCACGACGTTTCGCGCGCTGTTCTCTCTGCCTTCAAGTGTCTTCGTCCGCCCGTCGCGGACTCGATACTTGCCGCCATGGGCAATTACCGTCCCGGGTGCGACACGGGCATATTCTGCGTATGTTTCCCGGTCTGTGATATCGACACGGGCAATGTAAAAAGCAGTCATGTAGTTCTCCCCATTGCACATATTAAGAAGGGTCGATGCCTGACATCGACCCCAACCAACATAACAAATTTACTGGTGTCCCTACTTGGACGTCATCACCCAGATGCCATCCCATTCGCCCTCGGGAGGTTCTGCCTTGAGGTGTTCGCAGCGCTCGATATAGGTCTCGGACAACTTGTCATCGGGATTCGCCTTGAGCGCCTCATTGAAGTCCTTGATGGCCTTGTCCCACTCGGCCCCACGGTAGTGGTTTACGCCCGAGTTGAAGTAATTGACCACATCCATGAGGTTCGGGAACGACTCTTCCGTGTGGTAGTCGAGGACTTCAATGACGCCGGCCGGCTCGGTCTTTCCTTTGACGACAACATGATCGATATGCCGCGTGCGATAAGTCCCCCGCAACTGATTGAACGTGTTCTCGCTGATGAGAATCCGAGCCGCATACTGCTTGCAGGCGCTCTCGAGCCGGGCCGCCAGATTCACGCCGTCACCGATCATGGTGTAGTCCATCCGCTTCGGCGATCCGATGTTACCGGAGACGACGATGTCCGTGTTCAGGCCGATGCCCATGTCGACCGGCAACTTGCCTTCGTCGGCACGCATGGCATTCCATTTCCACAGATCGCTGATCATCGAGATCGCCGCACGCACACCCCGGTCGGGATCATCGTCGTGCGGAATTGGCATGCCGAAGGCCGCCATGATCGCGTCACCGATAAATTTATCCAGCATGCCCTCTTCATGCTGGATGCACTCCACCATGATCGTAAAATACTCGTTCAGCAGCGCAACGGTTCCCTGTGCACCCAATTCTTCGGCCAACGGCGTAAACCCACGAATATCGGAGAAAAGTACCGTCGCCTCGACGGCATGGCCGCCGAGAATGTCCTCACCTGTACCCAACAACTGATCGGCAATACCGGGATCCATGTACCGGGACATCGTCGACTTCATGCGCTTTTCGCTGCTGATGTCCTCGATCATGATCATGGTGCCGAGCTTCTTATCGTCACCGCTCACCAGGGGAAGGACGCTGAAGTTGACGGAGACCGGCTCATCATCAACCACCATTCCCGCGTCCATGGTGACGTCGATCTCCTGGGTCTCCGTCACACGCTCGATCTTTTCCATGATCCAGGCGTTGCCATCGACGAAAAATTCCTCAGCAGGAGCCTCGAGCATGTCCGTCGGGCGGCACTTGAAAATGCGGTAGCCGGCCGCGTTGCAGGTCACGATCTTGCCGTCTTCGTCGAGCGTCACGACGCCGTTCGACATACTCTCAAGCACGCTCTCGTTGTAATTCTTTATACTCTGTACGTCATCGAACAGTTTGGCGTTCTCAAGCGCGATGGAGACTTGCGCGGTGAACGCTTTGAGACGTGATTCGTCCTCGTGGGAGAACGGACCGCCCTTCTTGTTCAACACCTGCGTCACGCCGATGCGTTTGCCGTCCTGGTTCACGACCGGAACACACAGGATCGAACGCGTGAAATACCCGGTTTGCTTGTCGAATGACGGGTTGAACCTCAAATCGGCATAGGCATGCGGAATATTGACCGTCTCACCTGACGAAAATACGTGGCCTGCGATGCCCACGTGATTGGGGAGGCGGATTTCGCCGATCGCATCGCCCATGGCAACACGGGAGAACAACTCACTCGTCTTCTCATCATTGAGGAAGAGCGTTGAGCGATCCGCCATCAACATTCGGGTCGCTTCCTGCATAACCCGTTGGAGCAGAGAATCCAGATCCAAGTTCGACGTAACGTCAGAAACCAGATCGAGAAATTCCATCTCTTGAGCACGCGTGCGCTGCATCCGTTCCACGAACTGCGTGCTTTGCAAGACTACGGCCGCTTGCTGAGTCATTGCCTCGAAAATCGACAAATCGTCCTGCGTAAACCGGCCCTTCTTCTTGTTGAGGGCCTGGGATACGCCAATGACCTCGCCTTTCACCGTCCTGACGGGTACACACAGAATGCTACGGGTGCGAAAGCCGGTCTGTTCGTCGACGCTTCGGTTGAATCGGCCATCTTTGTAGGCATCTTGAATGATTAGGCCTTCGCCTGATTGGAATACGTGCCCCGCCACACCACTCGTGTTCAAGATGCGGATTTCACGCTGGAAATTGCCTTGCGCCACACGGGAATAGAGTTCGCCGGTCTGTTTGTCGTTAAGGAACAGCGATCCCCGCTCAGCATCGACTTCCCACGTCGTCAATTCCACCAACGTCCTGAGGATCTCATCCAGGCTCTCGATCGCGGCAACCTTACGGGAGACATGAAGAAGAAGTTCAGCTTGCCGAAGCCTTTTACGTTCCTCACCCGACAGAGCAACCTTCGACCCCACCGGTGCCTTTCGCGTCTGTCTTGGCTTCGCCTTCTTGGCGGCCTCGGTATTCGTCGCCTTTAAGGCCGCGGAGGTACCTCCGCCATTGGTCTTGCCGCGATCGCGGCCGTTTGCACCGTTCGCCTTGCCGTTGCTGCGCGGGCTTCGCACCGCTTTCGCTGACGCGCGGGGCTTGGATCGCGAGCCCGTGCCGCTGCCGCTTTGTCCGGTGCGCGCGCTAGTTGCCACCGCGAGCCTCCAACTGTTCACGTAGCTTCGAAATCATATCCTGCAGATGCGAGGCCTCACTTCGGGCATCTCGCTCCAAATTCTGGATTCGGTCGTCGCTCTCGAATTTAACACGGTCCAACTCATCCCGAAGCGAAGAGGCTGTCTGCTTGAGCAAAGATATCTCAGCAGACGTATCAGCAACCGCGGCCTGGACGCTGCTTTCCCGGTCGATACGCAGACGTTCCAGCTCATCCCGAAGCGACTGTGCCGTTTGCCGCAACTGGCTGATTTCATCATTGGCGGTGGCAACCGCCTCTTGGATGCGACGATCGGCCTCGAAGCGCTGTTCGTCCAACTGGTCACGGAGCGCCTGCGCCGTATTATACAATTGGGTGATTTCATCCTTTGACGCGGCAACAGCTTCCTGGACAAGCTGATCGCTGTCCATTCGCACGCCTTGCATCTGGTCCCGGAGGGTCTGGATGGTGTTTCTTAGTTGGGTAATCTCATCTTTTGATTCCGCAATCGCAATTTGAACCTTCTCATCCTGGCCGTAACGAACGGCTTCGAGCTCTTCACGCAAGGCGAACACGGTATCGCGTAATTGACGGTTCTCTCCCTCCATATGAAAGAGTTCATCGCCTTCGCTTTCAACTTGCCGTGTGCTCATTCACCGATGCCTAGTGGGTCCGTGGGGCACAAGCCACTACCCATCATAACCGCAATTCGTTGCGACATTGTAACCTATACGAGCGCCAGTTCCGAACAGGCCTCTTCCCTCAAAGAGCCGCCCGTAACGTATCTACGGGCTCGCGCCCGACCTCACAGGTCCGTCGGCCCAACTCCTGGGATGATCGGGCAGATCGCAATAGAGATCAAGCACTTGGCTCCTCGCACGCTATTCCTACCTCGCCAATATCTTGACAAGTTCGTAGGAACGGCGCCCCGAGCATCAGCCATTGAAAGGCCCAAATCAATGATTCCCGGCCTAGAATAGACCTTCGACCATTCCCTCGGCGTTAAGACCGATACTGTTCGCCGCCGGCACCCGCGGCAATCCCGGCATCGTCATGATGTCCCCGCAAACCGCAACGATGAATCCGGCCCCATTTGACAACCGAACCTCCCGGACTGGGATGGTGAAGCCGCTCGGTGCCCCCTTGAGACTGGCATCCGCGGAAAAGCTGTATTGCGTCTTGGCAATACACACCGGATAGGATCCCATCCCGTTCTGCTCGAAATCAGCGAGTTGATCCTGGACCCGCTTATCTCCCGTGATGTCGTCCGCCCGATAGATTTTCTGCGCGATCGTGCGGATTTTGTCCCACAGAGGCATATCATCGGGGTAAAGCGGTTTGAAGTCCGCTTCTCCACTCTCTGCCGCGGCAACGATTGCGTTAGCCAGTTCTTCGGTGCCCGCACTTCCGTCCGCCCAGTGCGTGCACATCACGGCCTGAACTCCGCGCTCGGCACAGGCATTCCTGACCAGATCGACTTCGGCATCCGTGTCCGCCGAGAAACGGTTGATCGCGACGACCAACGGCACTCCGTAGCTTCTGACGTTCTCCACGTGTTGCGCCAGGTTTTCCATGCCCTTCTCCAGCGCCTCGAGATTTTCGTTGCCGAGTTCGTCACGGGCAACGCCACCATGCATCTTCAACGCCCGGATGGTCGCGACCAAGGTCACCGCATCGGGCCTCAGCCCGGCTTTGCGACACTTGATGTCGAAGAACTTTTCGGCCCCGAGATCGGCGCCAAAGCCTGCTTCCGTCACCACGAAATCGGCCATTTTGAGTGCTGTCTTTGTCGCGATGACCGAGTTGCAGCCGTGCGCGATGTTCGCGAATGGTCCACCGTGAACGAATGCCGGATTGTTCTCAAGCGTCTGCACGAGGTTCGGCATCAGGGCTTCTTTGAGCAATACCGTCATCGGTCCTTCGCCCATGACGTCCCGGGCGTACACATAACTGCGGTCACGGCGTTGCGCGACGACGATATTGGACAGGCGTTCTGTCATATCCGAAAGGCTCGAAGACAGGCAGAAGATCGCCATGACTTCGGAGGCCACCGTGATATCGAATCCATCTTCCCTTGAATAGCCGTTGCTAACACCACCCAGCGAAGACACGATGCTGCGCAAGGCCCGTTCGTTCATGTCCAATACGCGGCGCCAGGACACACGGCGACTATCAATCCCGAGCTCATTGCCCCAGTAAATGTGGTTGTCCACCAACGCCGCCAACAGATTATTGGCCGTCCCGATGGCGTGCATATCACCCGTGAAATGAAGGTTGATGTCCTCCATGGGCACGATCTGGGCAAATCCGCCACCGGCAGCACCGCCCTTCATGCCGAAGCAAGGACCCAGTGATGGTTCGCGAAGACAGATCATCGTCCGCTTTCCGACCCGGTTGAGGGCATCACCCAACCCCACGGTCGTGGTCGTCTTCCCCTCGCCCGCGGGCGTCGGTGTGATCGCCGTGACCAGGATTAACTTCCCGTCCGGCTTATCAGCCAATGAGTCCACGTGGTCGAACGACATCTTCGACTTGTAAGGCCCATACCGATAGAGGGCGTCTTGCGGCACGTCGAGCATCGCGCCGATTTCCTCGATCGGCTTCATCGTCGCCTCACGGGCAATTTCAATATCGCTTTTCATGACTTCTATCCTTCGCCTCCCTTGGTGCCAGCTGCCCTGGGCACTGGCTGATACTACGGTACTTCCACTGCGTCCGCCCCTGCGCGTGACTACATACCACGCAGGGATAAACGGCCGATCGGCAGTGGGCTATCTCTTCACATCAAGATTCACAGACCAGCCAGATTCCTGACCGCGCGATGTCCTATCAAATCACCACCAAACTCCTCCATAGCGTCCCGCAGGCACGTCCACAGATAACTTGCCGACGCCACATCTCCGAGAACATGGTACGCGGGCGTATCGCCGAGATTGTCCCGGATGATCACGACATTCATACGCGCTACCGAGGTTTGAGCGATTTCCAATTGCGGAATTTTTTCGGGTCGCAAATCCACACCGCAGATTTTGGCGAACATTGCACCGGCATGCGCTCCGGAAACCAGGAACCAGAAGTAGCCGTCTCCGCGTGGAACGGGAAAAGCCTCTATCTCCTCGTCGATAGATGCCGTATCGGCAAGCCGATGACAGACATCCGAAGATCCCGCGACGTCACTGACCAATAGGACTTCACGAGGCGCGAGTTTAGCCGCCAACGCGCCATCCATCTGGCGGTACGCCAGATTGTCTTGATCACCAACGTCGACCCCCTGTGAGCGAAGCCAATCAACCGTCTCGCGCCCCTTGAATCCGAAGTGCGGGAGAAGCGAAAGATCGGCAAGCGCCAGCCTCTTGGCCACTGCGATCTCGGCATCGATATTCGGTCCAAAGCCTTCCGCGATGGCACCGCCGTTCGCCTCTACGAAACTAGCGCCGGCGGCCGCCAATTCACGATAGACAGGGCTGCGCCGCAACAAGTCGTCCGGATTGAGGCTGCCGTCACTCACCCCTCACATCTCCTGCCGTTTATTGTCGGGATCATAGAAGGGCACCGGAACGACCTCCGCTTCGAGAAAGCGATTCTGGCCAATTTTGATGGAGAACGTTGCACCGATCTCTGCCTGGGAGGGTGCGACATAGGCCAGACCGATGGTGCATCCAAGCGCATCCGAGCGCGCGGCCGACGTCACGCGCCCAACAATTTCATTTCCCTGCAGCGTCAGGTGGCATTCCTCCGGAACGGGCGCCTTCGGATCACGAACGGCAAATCCGACCAGCTTGCGCAGCAACGGACGTGATTCATGAACTTGGTTCGCCCGCCCGCCCACGAAAAACGGCTTCTTACGTGAGACAGCCCACGTCATATTCGCTTCCGCCGGAAAGGTCAGACCGTCCGTGTCCTGGCCGATGATGATGTGGCCCTTCTCAAGACGCAGCACGCGCTGGGCCTCCAGGCCGAAGGGACGGATGCCATGACCCTCGCCCGCAGACATGAGTGCGTCCCACAAGGCTTCGCCCTGGCTCGACGGCACATGAATCTCGAATCCCAACTCGCCAACGAACCCGATCCGCAGCAAGCGAGCCGGTATGCCCGCGATGTGGCCCGTTCGAACGTCCATGTACGGAAAAGCTTCCAGCGACAGATCGATATCGTCGGTCAATGGTTCCAGAAGGCTGCGCGCCTCCGGCCCTGCCAGGTTGACGGCGGCATAGGCATTGGTCACATCGGAGATATCGATGGAGAGGCGCCACTGGGCGTTCCACCACAACATGTCGCGATAAACGTTGGAGGCACCGCTCGAGGTCGTGGTGACGTAAAAGTGACGTTCGTGGAAACGGCAAGTGACGCCATCATCGATGATCGCCCCCGTCTCATCACACATCATCAGATACCGGCTCCGGCCTACGGGCTGGCGGGCATAGGCGAAGGTGTACATGCGGTTGAGGAATTCCGCCGCATCCGGCCCACGGATCTCGATGCCGCCGAGGGTCGAAACATCGAGGATGCCGACCCCGCAACGCACCGCGGAGACCTCCTGGCTGATGGCCTCGTCGCGGTTGTCGGGCGCGCCATAATAAGCCGGCCGCATCCAAGGTCCCGCGACCATCATCTGTGCATTCGCTTCTAGATGCCGCTGGTGCATCGGCGTGTATCGCACCGGTTCGAAGACCCGGCCGGCAAGCACACCGAAGGTTTCAGCGGTGTATGGGGGGCGCACGGTTGTCGGCTTCGCGTCGCCAAACGATCGCCCGGTGGCCTTCGTCACCAGACGGACCGTATTGAGCGCCGAATGCCGTCCCTGGCTCGGCCCCATACCCACCGTCGAATACCGCTTGACGAGTTCGATATCGTCATACCCGTCAGCGCAGGCATTGAGGATGTCCTGGACCTGCAGATCCTCGTCGAAGTCGACGAAGTCCTTACCATCTTCATGCGGGAACACGGGCCAGTCATGGTTTCGGCCCTCTGCGCCTCTGGCTTCGGAAACAATCGGCTCATCCCCAGCATCAAGACCCAAGGCACTGGCCGCGCGCCAGCCCGCGAGAGTGCCTTCCGCAATCACGGCATCCAGCGCATGCGTGCCCGTCACCGAACCTGCCGCGTAGCCATGCTCCGGCAGGTTCTGCAAGACGAACGTAGAAGTATCACCGTCCAGCATGAGCTGCGCTCCGTCGTGGCAGGGCAGCTGACCCGCGGGCGCATAACCGACCGACATGCAGATCAGGTCGCAATCCACGGTATCGCTCTCGGCAAAGATTCCCTGTCCACTTATCCGGGACAGGACGGCGCCGCGTACCGCGTGACCACCGCTTCCGGGAATCGCCTCACTGACAGTCCAGCCAGGTACGATGCGCAACCCTCTTTCCGCGGCCGCAACAGCGAGCAGGCCAGAGCCGGGCTGATCGCGGAGATCGGCGACCGCGGCAACCTCGACGCCCGCATCCACGAGGTCCAGTGCGACGCCATAACCATCGTCATTGGCCGTCACCACCACAGCGCGTGACCCGGGCCGAACGCCATAAAGGCGGATAAGCCTTTGTGCGGCCGAGCCCATCATGACGCGCGGCAGATCGTTGTTACGGAACACAACGGGCTGCTCCATGACGCCGGTTGCAAGGACGACTTCTTTTGCGCGCAACTTGAACATGCGATTGCCGCGGATGAGCGACAAAAAATTGTCGGCGAACCAACCGTTCGCCACGGTTCCGGTCATCACCTCGATGTTAGCGTGTGCGCCGACGGCCGCAGAGAGACGCTGCCGCTCCGCCGCGGCGACGGCACCCGCCGCATCAAAACGGGCATAGTTCAAGGCACCGCCCAGCATTGGGGTCTCATCGATCAAGAGCACATCCGCGCCCGCCTCTGCTGCCGCAAGCGCCGCGCTCATTCCTGCGGGGCCGCCGCCGATCACGGCGACATCCATGAACAGATAGGCTTTGTCGTGATAACCGTGCGGCGCGTCTTCATCTACGCGCCCTAAACCGGCCTTGGCGCGAATAAACGGCGCCCAGAGTCTCCAAGCGCCCCGCGGCTTGTAGAAGGCCTTGTAATAGAACCCAACGGGTAGGAACCGTTGCAGCCAGCCGATCCATACGCCGCGATCGCGAGCTAGGCTGCCTTCGTAATTCTGTCCATGAACGTCGAGAGCATCCTTGACCAGTTCAACATCCGCGGGAACGTTCGGTCGACCCGGAAGCTGCACCAAGGTGTTCGCGTCCTGTCCGGCCATGGTCAACGCACCCCGGGGGCGGCGATATTTGAACGATCGCGAGAGTACCCAGATGTCATTTGCCGCAAGAGCACTGGCGATGGTGTCTCCGGCGAACCCATCCACAAGTTGTCCTTCGAACTTGAATGTCCGTGTCTGATCCCGCTTGACCAGCAGACCAGCGGGCGCGGGGAGGCGATTGATGCCGGTCACGACCTCCCGCCCTCCTCTTCAGGCACCGTGAATGAGACGCGCTCCGTATAGATGTCCGAAGACGGGTAGGTCTGGATGACTTTGTCCGTCGCAGTGTCACGTTCGGCAATGAACCAGTAGGCGGTGGCCACATGGAGCCACCATTCCCGGACGATGCCGCGCCGGTTGTTTTCGAGGAAAACGTGATCCGCCCACTCGGCATCGCTGGCCGTGGCAGGGTCCGGCATCTCGGTAACTTCGCCGCCGTAGACGAACTCGGAGATGTTGCGCGGGCCGTTGAGAGGACAGTGCATGATCCTCATGACCGGCTCCTAGTGACCCACCGACGCGGCGCCACGTTCGCCGACCTGCTCGAAAGTGTCGAAGCGGTCCAGACGGAACGGATCGAGGATGTCGGGGACTTCTCCAGTCGCGACCGTCTCCGCCATGCGTTTGCCCGACACGGGCGTCGCCTTGAATCCCCACGTCCCCCAACCGGCATCGACGTAGTAGTTCTCGATCGGCGTCAGGCCCATGACCGGGCTGAAGTCTGGCGTCATGTCGGCGATCCCAGCCCATTGGCGTAGCAACCGTACTTCACTCAGGAACGGGAACAGCTCCAGCATATGCCCCATCAAGCCTTCCTTGAAGTCGAGGGTCGAGCGGGTCGAATAGAGCGTATAGGGATCGGTTGAGCCGCCCATGACCAGCTCGCCCCGGTCGCTCTGCGAGACATAAACATGCAGGCTTCCGGACACGATGATGGCATCGAGGAATGGCTTGAGCGGTTGCGAGACGCACGCCTGCAACGGGATCGTCCGGATCGGCAGCTTGAACCCGGCCATCTCCGCCATGACAGACGAATGTCCAGCCACCGCTTGAAGGACCTTGCCGCAGTACACCACACCGCGCGTGGTCTCGACACCGGTAACGCGGTCGCCGTCTTTCAGGATGCCGGTGACCTCAGTCTGCTGGTGGATCTCGACGCCACGCCGCGCGGCGTTGGCCGCGTACCCCCAGGCAACGGCATCGTGGCGGGCGATCGCACCAGGATAATGGTGGAGAGCGCCCATAATCGGATAGCGCACCTCACTCGATAGATTGAGTTGCGGGCAGACCCGGGCGATTTCATCCGGATAGATCAGCTCCGACTTGACGCCGAGGTGTTTGTTGACCTCCGCGCGCCACCGGCTCGTGCGCATCGCCCCGTCCGTATGTGCGAGCGTCAGATGCCCCCGTTCGGAATAGAGGATGTTGTAGTCGAGCTCCTGCGACAAATCCTGGTACATCCGCACCGATTCGTCATAGAAGCGCACGCCTTCCGGAGTCAGGTAGTTGGACCGGATGATCGCCGTGTTGCGGGCCGTGTTGCCGCCGGCGAGATACCCCTTTTCAAGGATCGCCACATTAGTGATGCCGTGATTCTTGGCGAGATAATACGCCGCGGCCAGTCCGTGCCCGCCGCCGCCGATGATGACCACGTCGTAAGACGGCTTGAGCTCGGTCGCAACGGGCACATCGCGACGAGCGGGATACCGCCGTCGCAGGCCATATTTCAACAAACCAAAGGGCATGGACCTTCAGAACTCCCGAACAGAACCAAATTGTAACCAGAGGAAACAATTTGTAATAGTAGGAAACTCCCGATCAGCCTCTCCTTGTGACAGAAAGTGGCTCATCGGGACAACTTTTGATCCCCGAGGCACCCAAAGATGGCATCTTGACGTGCCGGCATCCCGAATCAATTCGCCATAAACAATTCGAATACTGTGTCCGAGCCAATGAACACTGAATCCCCACGAATTCCGCCTCATGCCAAGCCTCACCACACGGCAACAACCCGCCATGGCGAAGTGGACGAGGACTCTTACGCATGGCTGCGGGACGACCATTGGCAGGATGTCATGCGCGACCCGTCGCGCCTCGACCCGGCCATCCGCGAATATCTGGAGGCTGAAAACGCCTACGCGGCCTCGATTCTTGAACCTGTCGCCAATTTACGCCGGGACCTCCACGAGGAACTGAAAGGCCGCCTCAAACAGGACGATGAATCCGTACCCGCCCCGGACGGCGAATTCCTCTATTACCTACGCTACGTCGAGGGCGGCCAGCATCCTGTCTATTGCCGCCGCAACCGGCAAACAGATGAAGAGCTGGTTCTCGTGGACGGCAACCGGGAAGCACAATCGTTCAGTTACTTCCGTGTCGCGCAATGCCACCACAGTCCCGATCACGGTCTCATCGCGTATACGGCGGACCGCAACGGATCAGAGAACTACGAGCTACTGATCCGCAATCCGCACACTGGTGAGGATATCGAAATCATCACGAACTCGGCCCACGGCGATTTTGTATGGGCAGCCGACAACCTGACGATCTTCTACACCCTGCTCGACGAGCACCACCGGCCGAATCGGGTCCTGCGGCATCGCCTCGGTGACGATCCGGCTAACGACGTACAGGTCTATCAGGAGAGCGATCCCGGATTTTTTGTCGACCTCGACAAGACGGAGAGCGGCCGCTTCATGGTGATCATCGCACGGGATCATGCGCTGACATCAGAAGTACGCATCATCCCGTCTGCCGTGCCAACCGACGACCCGGCGTTGATCGCGGCCCGGGATATCGGCGTTGACTATTCTCTGGGTGACGATGGCGAGCGTTTCCTGATCCGGACCAACGCGGACGGCGCTGAGGATTTCAAAATCGTCGAGGCGCCGGTGGCAACGCCCGGACGTGAGCACTGGTGCGACGTCATTCCCCACCAGCCGGGCCGGATGATCCGCAGGCTCCTTCTGTTCAAAAAATTTCTCGTCTGTCTCGAGCAGGAGAACGCCCTGCCTCGAATCGTCATCCGGTCGTTGAACCGGGATGAGACATACGACATCGAATTCGACGAAGAGGCCTACGATCTCGGCGTGAGCCAGGGTTATGAGTACGACACGACGACGCTGCGTTTCGTTTACAGCTCATTGACGACGCCACAACGGACGTTCGATTTCGATATGGCGACGCGCGACCGGGTGTTGCGCAAGGAACAGGAAATCCCGAGCGGTCACAAACCCGACGACTACATCGCTCACCGCTTCAACGCGATCGGTCACGGCGGCGTCGATATCCCGGTATCGGTCTTGCGTCGGCGCGACACCGCGGTCGACGGCAAGGCGCCGCTGCTTCTTTACGGCTATGGCTCTTACGGCATGAGCATCCCGGCCGCCTTCTCCCCCAACCGTTTCAGTTTGGTCGACCGCGGATTCGTATATGCCATTGCCCATATCCGGGGCGGCACCGATCGCGGATATCAATGGTACCGGACTGGCAAGCTCAAACATAAGATAAATACCTTTCTGGATTTTATCTCTGCGGCCGAGACACTAATCGAACGGAAACTCACGTCGAAAGGACGGATCGTGACGCACGGCGGCAGCGCCGGCGGCATGCTGGTTGGCGCCGTCATCAACATGCGCCCCGACCTGTTCGGCGCGGCGGTGGCCGAAGTTCCGTTCGTGGATGTCCTCAATACGATGTCGGACGAGACGTTGCCTCTCACGCCACCTGAGTGGGTCGAATGGGGAAACCCGATTACCGACGCGGACGCCTGCCGGCGCATGCGGAGCTATTCGCCCTACGACAACGTCTCAGCCCAGGCATACCCCCCGATCCTGGCAACAGCTGGGATCTCGGATCCTCGTGTCACGTATTGGGAGCCGGCCAAGTGGGTCGCAAAACTCCGCGCACTGAAAACCAACGAGACCCCTGTACTCCTGCATACGAATATGGGTGCCGGGCACGGCGGTGCCGCCGGCCGGTTCGATCGCTTGGACGAGGTTGCGCTGGTTTACGCGTTCATCATACAGGCGCTTGGCGGGTAGGTAGGGGATCGTTCGGGCCTCACCGTTCCGTGCTTTGACCTTTGCCGTGATTTGCGCGGAGGTTGATGAGAATTCGGGGCAACGGAGGCCGTCATCATGATCTCGATCGCGCTATGCGAGTTCCCGGTTCGCATCCACCCCGTCAGCGCGCAGCTCCTCGAAATGTTTCTCGATGGAAACCTCGCGCACGCGATGTTTCAACGATTTTTCTCCCTCCCGAATTCCGACTACATCCCACTCGCCGAGTGCATCATCCAGTCCCCTAGAGCGTTTACCGATGATAGGGAATCGTTGGGGATTCCCAAGAGTTGAGATTTGTGATTCGAGATGTGGGCTGGAGAAGGAGGTCAGCGTGCATGACGATAGCTCTTTCCCTCGACATTCGAGATCGGGTTTTATTAGCGGTTGAAGGCGGTCTTTCGCGGCGCTCGGCGGCTAAGCGTTTTGGGGTTGCCGCGTCGACAGCGATCAAATGGATCGATCGGTGGCGTCGGACGGGTGACGTCGGGCCGCGGCCGCAAGGCGGGGATCGTCGCTCGCAGCGGATCGAGGCCCATTCTGAGGAGATACTGGCGCTGATCGACAAGAAGGCGGACATCACTTTGGGCGAGATTGCGGAACATCTGGAAGAAGTGCACGGCCTGAGGGTGGCCCAGAGCACGGTCTGGCGCCTTCTCGACCGCCACGAGGTGAGCGGTGCCAGGCACCGGTGCCCTATGGACACTGGAAGACCACCACCTTCGTCGGCGCGCTCAGGCTCGAGGGCATGACCGCACCCATGGTGCTCGACGGGGCCATGCATGGTGCCGCCTTCCTGGCCTATGTGGAGCAAGTGTTGGTGCCGACGCTGAGCCCCGGTGATATCATGATCATGGGCAACCTCTCCGCCCACAAGTCCCCCGCCGTGCGTCACGCCATCGAGGCCGCCGGTGCCAAACCACGCTTCCTGCCGCCCTACAGCCCCGACTTCAATCCTATCGAGATGGCCTTCTCCAAACTCAAGGCCTTCCTCAAAAAGACCGCCGCCCGCACCGTCGACAACCTCTGGGACGCCATCGCCAACGGCATCAACACCTTCACGCCCACCGAATGTCAAAACTACTTCACTGCTGCCGAATATGACCGCAAATGATCAGAATCTAATCCAGTGGACTCCCCGGAGCC
>Ga0114999_10005793_pt1 | contig 14440 bp, 16 predicted proteins | sample ArcticOcean_MG_C_3_FD_89820 | JGI IMG/M metagenome (GOLD analysis project Ga0114999, IMG submission 89820) | Marine microbial communities from western Arctic Ocean - ArcticOcean_MG_CB8_126 | ecosystem: Environmental > Aquatic > Marine > Oceanic | place: Arctic Ocean: Canada Basin | collected...
CTTCTGGAAGCGGCGCTGGATGCTGCACTCACGCTCCCAAAGATGGACGATCTCGCCGCTGCCGTCTCCGAGCACCTGCACTTCGATGTGCCGTGCTCGTGGGAGGAACTGTTCTACGTACAGATCGCCGTTGCCGAAAGATGCCAGGGCCTCGCCGCTGCACTGTTCAAACGTCTCATCAAAATCATCGAGGTTCAGAACGGCCCGGGTGCCCCGGCCGCCGCCACCGGCGACGGCCTTGAGGATCATCGCGTCCCCGGGATCAAGCGACTCAAAAAATTCACGCGCCTCATTTGCGGTGACAGACGCTGTGGTGCCCGGCAGTACCGGGACGTCGTGCTCGGTAGCCAGTTCGCGTGCTCGGATCTTGTCGCCAAATAGATCAAGTGTGGCGGCGGTCGGACCCACGAACGCTATCCCGGCTTTATCAAGCGCCCGTGCAAACTCCGCGTTTTCGGCCAGGAAGCCGTATCCGGGATGCACTGCGTCGCAGCCGGTCTCTTTTGCGGCATCAACGACTTGCTGTATATCCAGGTAGGCGCGTGCCCCGCTGCCGGGAAGCACCACGGTCTCGTCGGCCTTGTAAGCGTGCAACGATTCGGCATCGTCCTGCGGGTAGACCGCAACGGTCGATATCCCGAGATCAGCAGCGGCCCGCATGATGCGGATCGCGATCTCGCCGCGATTCGCTACGAGCAGCTTGGTCAGGGCCATTGAGTCCTCCAAAGGAATTGGCAGATGGTTCTTGCGAACGAAGTTGGCTAGTGATTCTGGCAGTGGAAAGCCGAAATCAGTCGTATCCCGCCGTATAAATCAGAGAGTGCCTACGACATGACCATCCCTCTACGCCGAACGCCATATTATTCCCGCAAACCGGTCGGTGCCGGTAACAGAAGCCCAATCGGGCCTTTAGCCAAGCTTATTGTTCAAGGAACTTGCCAGATGTGAGGTTCAGATCAGATCTTCTGGAGCCTGGTGAAGCGTCCGCCGATCAGCCATTCCGGCACGTATATGTTTCCAGATCCATCGATGGCGATGCCATGTGGACTGTTGAATTATCCCGGGCGCAATGCCTCGTCCGAGGGGCGTACGGGAGTACTGTCCTCGTCCAGCGCGTTCGGCCATCCGGGCCTATCGCAAACTATTTCGTTTCTCCCCCAGGTACCCGATCAGCCGATCCTCGGAATCCAGCAGAGACACCCTTGCACGCAGTTCCGCCACGGCCAGCACGTCGCCGTCGGTGGCAAACGCACATGAGGTAGAAAGCACGCCGGAATTGATGACTCGCTTGAACTCGCCCTCAAGATCGAGGACCACGATCCGGGCATTCGCGCGATCGGCTACGTACAGTTCTGGCTCGGATTTCCTCGTGTCGATCATCAGACCGTGCGGCGTATCGAACCTTCCTGCGGCCGATTCTTCCCCGTTGAAGCTGGCCAGAAGGTTCCCATCTCGGTCGTACCTATGCAGGTAACTCTGGCCGTATCCGTCGGCGACCCACACGTCACCATTCCCGCCCAATCGATCGTCAAAGACAGCGACTGCGGTCGGGGAGTAGACGCCATCGTCGTATATCGGCAGGTCGGGAGCGAAGATCGATTGCACTATCTGGCCGTCGTGGTCTAACTTCGCCGCCTGCCCTTTTCGATCTCCCGGCGGGTAGTCGTATTTGAGGTCAGGAACACGCTTTGCGCCCGGATCGGACACCCACAGGTTGAGTTGACCGTCAACCTGCCCGAAGGTCATCGAATGTACTTCGAGTAAATCCGTGGGTATCGATCACGTCAGGCTGCCGTCGGTATCAAACATGAGGATCGTCGCCTCGGCCTGGTGGCATGCGATCACGTCCCCGGATGCGGCGCCGATTACCCCGTGATGCGCCCACCCTGAACGCGCTTCCGGAGAGTCAGGTAGAGATGCCCAGTCCTCTATCCATTCGTAAGAAAGATCTCCGGCTGAGACGTGCAAGTTTGATTCCTCCATAGATTCCGCGTGAAATGATGGTCGTTGCTGGCCAGTTCTTAGCAATATGAGGACGGTCAGGCCGTGAGAGGGGGATGCGCCCGCTTGCGTGTCGAGTCACTATTGAGGTCAGGGAGAACTAAATCGTACGGTCTAGCCACTCAAGGGGAACGATTCGAGGATCTGGTACTCACCGCCACGAGACGGGCCGACGCGGCCGATCAGCTCTATCGAGTCGAAGTGCATGTCCCCGGACAGGTCAAGAAGCGCGAGATTCGGCAGGACCAATGGTTGCTCCTCCGGCTTCATGTCGAGCACCATCGTCGTGTGCGGCCAGTAACGCTGGCTGGAGGGCCGCAAACGCTTCGTCAGAGGGGTCATCGCTTTCTCGACATCGGCCTGAAGCGCTGAGTGATCGCCGTCGCGGAACAGCGTGTATGCGTAGCCCCAGTCGCCGGAACGCAGGTCGTTGAAATCGACGCTGGTGTCGAACGGGATGTGGCGTGACGCTACCTCGGCCAGCGCGGCTTTGACCGCGTCCAGATCGTCGGGCCCGTAGAAATTGTCGATCGAGCAGTGCGGCTTTGTGGCGAGGTCATTGGCGCCGATATCGGAGTGGAACCGTTTGATTTCGCTCGACTGTGGTTCCGGAAGATGCGCCATTACCCCGTAGATGCGGAAGCCGAACTTGTCATTTGGCAGTGCATTTGCGTCAACTTGATCAGCCATCGTTCCCCCCGGTTTCATTTAGCGTCTTGTCGTCGTTCACCATCCCGTCCGGATGGTACGCCAGACCCGCCCACGAAAATAAGCGCTAGATTTCGCAACACGCGTAAGCGTATTTCGGCGGATGATACAGGTCCGGGAGCTCTTGAAGAACGGGAACTATGCTTGGACAAGGATTTTTGGGGAGAAGGTTTACTGGACAGTCAGATATGTCCTGACCACTGCAATAGAATGGTTTGGCGGTCTCGGTTACTCGTCCTCGATGGGTCTCCCCGGGCAAAATCCTAAATGGATCGGGGCGGCGATCGCATCCAATACGCTACGAAAACGAACTTAACTCCCGCGGCCTATCGAATTTCTGGGCCGATCGAACCAACTGGTGACAAATGTTCCGATTTCTAACATCCGGTGAGTCACACGGTCCCGGATTGACCATCATCGTCGAGGGCATCCCCGCGGGCGTTACGCTCACCGAGGGGTACATCGCCGAGCAGCTCGCACGGCGGCAGCGCGGCTATGGTCGCGGCGGTCGTATGAAGATCGAGACCGACTTCGCAGAGATCCGTGGAGGCGTGCGTCACGGCGAGACGCTTGGGTCTCCGGTCGGCATGACGATAGAGAACAAAGACTTCGCCAACTGGCAGGGCGCCATGGACGTCAGTCCGGTCGGGCCGGAGGTCGATCATAAAGAGAACACGCGCGTCGTACCCGGACATGCCGACTTCCCGGGAGCACTCAAGTACATGGCGCACGACATGCGCAACGTGCTGGAGCGTGCCTCGGCGCGTGAAACGGCAGCGCGTGTCGCGGCGGGCGCGGTGGCACGAGCGTTCCTGGACGAGCTTGGTATACAGATCCATAGCCGAGTCGTGAGCGTGGGCTCGATCACTGCTCCAGACACGCCATCGTCCGAGATCGACTGGGACGTAGTAGAAGAATGCGACGTGAGGACGGACGACCCCGAAACGGCGGAAGCGTTCAGGGCTGCGATCGACGCCTCGAAGGCAGATCGAACCACGATAGGTGGAGTATTTCAGGTAGTGGCTGAAGGGGTACCGGTTGGACTGGGAAGCCACATCCAGTGGGACCGTAAGCTGGACGGGATGCTGGCGCAGGCCATGATGAGCATCAACGCCGTGAAGGGCGTCGAGATCGGCCACGGTTTTGCCAACACCAGGCGTCCCGGGCGTGAGGTCCATGACGTTGTGGTCCCGGCGCCGGACGACCCCAGACGATTCCGTCAGACGAGTAACGAGGCGGGCGGCATCGAAGGCGGGATGTCTAATGGCAACCCCATCGTGGTCCACGTCGCAATCAAGCCGATCGCTACGATGACCGAGCCGCTGCCATCTGTGGACATCAACACCGGCGAGGTTATCGAAGCGCCGTACCACCGCAGCGACATCTGCCAGGTGCCACCGGCCTGCGTGATTGGCGAGGCGATGATGGCGCAGGTGCTTGCTCTGACTGTTCTCGAAAAGTTCGGCGGCGATCACATTAGCGAGACGCGCCGCAATCTTGATGGCTATGTCGCAAGCCACCAGGAGTTCGGACAGCCGGCTTCTGCGGTGGGCGGAGCTGACTGAGGTGCCCGCCCATGATTCAAGGCCGGAAATGTCTGGCCCAAAAACGCAAGCGGACGGCGCACAAGACAAGGTCTACCTGATCGGGTTCTCTGCGACCGGGAAGTCCCACAGCGGCCGCCTGGCTGCGCAGGAACTCGGCGCGACCTTCATAGATATGGACAGAATTATTGCCAGACGGGCGGGGAAGCAGATATCCGAGATATTTGAGGATGATGGGGAAGAGGAGTTCCGACGCATGGAACGGGAGGTGCTTGAGGAGCAGGCGGAGGCTTCCGGCCAGCGCGTGGTTTCCACGGGCGGTGGAGTTCCGGTCGATGCCCGGAATCGTGAAGTGATGGCCCGTTCAGGGTTAACGATCAGGCTCGTAGCCTCACCGGAGACTATTCACTCCCGAATCAGCCGATCAGCCTCGCGTCGTACCCAGAGACCAGACCGAGGTCCCGCAGCTCGTCCGATGCTGACAGGATCAAGTGACGAAGATACAACCGTCGAACGGGTGCGCGAACTGCTTGCCGAACGTGAAGGGGCGTACGCGGCCGCGGCGGATGTTGCTATCGACACCGAAGGCCGGGAACCGCCTGATGTGGCTGCGGAGATCGTGGCCCGGGTGTTGGAATCGAAATCTCAGAACTAAGCCCCGGGCGTTTGGATCAGGGCGATAATCGAGACCTGATCAGAACACGCCAGAAATCGCAGTTACAAGGGAGATAAAGCGTGGCCGGTGCACCGGAATCAAATCTCGCGGCGATAGTCCGGACCTCGCAGGGTGACTACCGCGCCCTGGTTGGCCGCGGCCTGATCGCTTATCTCGGCGACGAGGCGCGTAACGCTGGGCTGCATGGCAAAGCGTTTCTGATCGCCGATGAGGCGGTGTTTCGGGTCTGTGTGCGTCAGGTTCAGGAGTCGATGGAGGCCGCCGGATTCGAGACGCATGTACTCGTCCTCCAGTCCGGCGAGACGACCAAAAACCTTGACAAGATTCGAGATATTTACGGCTGGCTGGCACGCCTGCGAGCGGAACGCCAGGACGTTGTGCTGGCGGTCGGAGGCGGCGTCATGGGGGACGCGGCCGGGTTTGCTGCTGCGACCTATCGTCGTGGGGTGCCGTTCATACAGGTGCCGACCACGTTGGCGTCGATGGTGGATGCATCGCTTGGCGGCAAGGTTGCGGTGAACCTGCCGGAGGGCAAAAATCTGGTCGGCGCGTTCCATCAGCCCAAACTCGTGTTGTCCGATATCGACACGCTGAAAACGCTCCCGGACCGTGAGATGGCCGCGGGGTGGGCGGAAGCGATTAAGCACGGCCTGATCATGGACCCGGATCTGCTATCCACCTTTGAGACGGAAGCGGACCGTTTGTCCAACGTTGAGGATGATCTCGCCGTAGACGTGATTCGACGCAGCGTGGCGATCAAGGCGGATGTGGTGTCTGCGGACGAATTTGAGACGGGCGACACGCGTGTGCTGTTGAACTACGGCCACACGATCGGCCACGCCCTTGAGTCGGTTAGCGAATACGGACAATTTCTGCATGGCGAGGCCGTGAGCATCGGCATGATGGGCGCGGCCCGGATCTGCCGCGACCTCGGGTTGATTACGGACGAACTGATCGATCGGCAACGGGCCGCGCTGGAGCGTTATAACCTGCCGACCTCGGCGCCTGGAATGGACGTGGACGCCGTGTTTGAGGCGACGAAGTCTGACAAGAAATCGGCTGGTGGTGCGATCAGGTGGGTCGTGCTTGAGGGGTCCGGGATATCTTCGACGCGGAACGATGTGCCGGACGACATAGTTCGCTCCGCAATCGCATCGCTGGTAGAGTAGGCGGCATAATCAGGGTTGCCCAAGGAGGTCCGCTATGTCTTTAAGACCAACGGACGACCGTGAATACATCCGGGACGCGGCGCACACAGGTGGCGGCGGAAATCCGACGAATAAGACGGACACCACGAAGGTGGTGGCGTTGTCGGGCGGTGAAGGGGCGGCGCTTCCGCCCGCCGGGACGATGTCCCGTGAGTTCACTGAGGTGTTCGGCTACCTGATCCGAAGATTCTTCGGGTTCTTTCGCTTCCCGTACAAGATCGGACGCCGAATCGGCGGACGGTTGGCCAAAACAGACGATCAGCCCAAAGACAGCAGCTTCCTGTAAAGACCCGGGCCTGATGGCGTAGGTTCGATTCCCTTCTCCCAGCGGGAGAAAGCGCAGGATGAGGGAGAGCCGATCTAATCGGCCGGAGGAATGCCCTCCGGGGTGCTCGGCGGTTTCGCTGGCCCACGGACGATTCCCACTATCAACCCTAAGCCGAGTAGCACCGCGCCGACTACCAGCATGAACAGGATGCCGACGGGCCCACCTATTAAGAAGGCCACCAGCACGATTATCCCGAAGCCGATACCTTCATAAACCGGACCTCGCGTCGCTGCGCGGTTCGCGTTTTCTCGTCGCTCTCTCGGGGTCATATCGTCCTCCCGATAAGACTGTGCCAACGGGGCTTATTTCGAGCATCTGTCATTCCCGACTACTCGGGAATGGCGGTGGAGTTTGATCAAGCGGTGTTCGCCACGCCTGGAGTGATCTTACCCTCTCGGGGCTTTATCCCGCTCGACTTCCGCAAATAAAGGCGCCAAAACGAAAACAGGGGCGCCCACACGGGCGCCCCTGTTTTATGAGCATTCAGAGACGGTGCTGCTTAGTGGCCGCCTGCCACTGCGGGGACGATGCTGATCTCGTCGCCGCTCTTCGTCGGGGTGTTGAGGCCGTCCAGGTACCGCACGTCCTCGCCGTTCACATAGACATTTACGAAGTGGCGAATCTCGCCGTCTTCTCCGCAGATGCGGGCCTTGATCCCGGCGTAAGAGGACTCTAGAGCGTCTACGACGGCCGCAAGCGTGTCCGCCTCAACCTCAACGCGGTCTGCGTTGCCGGTCAACCTGCGGAGGGGAGTCGGAATTCGGACCATTACTGCCATATTGATTTCCCTTGATCGATTCTGGTTTGGTTACTGGGACTCGGGTCCCGGATATCAGCCTGAACCGGTCGCCGAGTGTTGCTGAATTTTTATTACATGGCCCGGATGATCGGACCCGTGAACTCTTTGATGCGGATTAATACGGTGAGATATTAACCGTTGTGAGCTAATCCCGGGGTTTAGCCCTCGATCACATCTCCCGAGAGCGGATCGACCCGGACGCCTTTTCCGGCAGCCCAGGCGAGCGCCATATCTATCTCCGCCTCCGCCCCGTCAAGCTCCAGGATTACCCACCCTACATGTGCGTGGACCTCTGCCCTGCGGATGTTGGTGATGATTTCAAAGTCTTTGCCGAGCTGATAAATCACGGGGTCCGTGATTTGCTCGCCCTCAAATGTAAGTCTGACCCTTCGAATTGCCACGTGGCTATCTCTCCCCTGATCGGGCGGGCGGCCGGAGAGTTACCGGCGGCCGTATCCCGAAAGGAAATGCTAAGACGATGTGGACTTGCTGCCAACCGCCTCTTCAACGTCTACCGACTCTTCAAACGACGATACGGTCGCCTTGATGTTGACGGGATTCGCCAGGTGCTGGACAGCCTCAACGGTTTTGAGGCCGTTGCCGGTGATGAACGCCACCACCGACTCGCCCTTCTGGAAGCGGCCAGCTTCGGCCAGCTTCTTCAGGTTCGAGATGACCACTCCGCCGGCGGTCTCCGTAAAGATTCCCTCGGTCTGGGCCAGCATCTGGATGCCTTCTACGATCTCCGGATCGGGCGTGGAACCGACGGTGGAACCCTCGGCTTCCTGCGCGATCTTGAGCGTGTAGTAGGCGTCAGCCGGGTTGCCGATGGCGAGCGACTTGGCGATCGTGTTCGGCACGACCGGCTTTACGTGAAGCTGTTCATCGGCAAATGCCTGCGCAACGGGCGAGCAGCCGTCAGCCTGTGCGCCGTGCATCTTCGTGCGCACGTCGTCGATCAGCCCGAGTTTTGCGAACTCGTTCATGCCCTTCCATATCTTGGTGAACAGGGACCCGGAAGCGATCGGAACCACTGCGTGGTCCGGGGCCTTCCAGCCGAGCTGTTCAACGACCTCGTACCCGAGGGTTTTTGAACCCTCTGAGTAGTACGGGCGCATGTTGATGTTGACGAAGGCCCAGCCCTGGTTGGCGTCCGCCAGCTCGCTACAGAGCCGGTTCACGTCGTCGTAGTTGCCGTCTACTGCGATCACAATCGGTCCGTAGATGGCGGCTCCGATGACTTTTCCGCGTTCCAGATCGCTCGGTATGAAGACGAGCGTGCGCATGTTGGCTTTGGCGCCGTGCGCCGCTACAGCTCCAGCAAGGTTGCCGGTGGATGCGCAGGCAAGCGTGTCGAACCCGAATTCGAGGGCCTTTGTCACCGCAATAGATACGACGCGGTCCTTGAACGAGTAGGTCGGGTTGACGGCGTCGTTCTTGATCCAGAGGTTGTCGATACCAAGCTCGCGGCCAAGATTGTCGGCTTTTAGAAGCGGCGTCATGCCGGTGCCGATGTCGACGGCATTTTCGCCGTCCACGGGAAGGAGGTCTGCGTACCTCCACATCGTGAGCGGGCCGTCTTTAATCTTCTCGCGACTGATTGCGTCGCCGATTGCGTCGTAGTCGTAAGTGATTTCGAGAGGCCCAAAACACCATTCACAGACGTGGATAGGTGCGATTGGGTACTCGTTGCCGCATTCTCGGCAATGTAGAGCAGAGGCGTATGCCACCCGGTAATCCTCCGGTGCGTTGTATATGCAACTGTCACCGGGCCCGGGCGATCCTTGCCGGGAGTGACAGCAGCAACTTTCCTCAAAGTCCGCTGATTCACCGGCTGCGACGGCGCTCTCGGTAATCGAGGCGAACGCTATCGCAGCGTGGATCTAATCTCAAATACTACGTCCGGTCGGTCAGGCAGTCAACGCATTACGTTTGGAAGCAGGTAATTGCAGGAGACTTAAGCGTCCGCGAACTCCGCCAGCCATTCATCACGGATCGCCGCCATCATCACGCCGTCCTGGTACTCGCCGTCGTGGTATTCGGCCTGTTTGAGGACGCCTTCCTTTCGGAATCCGACCTTCTCGTAGACGTGAATAGCGCGCTCGTTCTCGGCGCGGGGCTGTAGGAAGACGCGGCGGGTGTCTGTGGATGTGAACAGCCAGTGGAGCAATGCCGTGAGAGCCGCACTCCCGTAACCGTGCTCCCACTCCGACGGCTCGCCGATGCAGATATCGATCTCGACCAGATGTCCGTAGTTGTGATTCCCCGGATTTAGCGACAGTTCGATAAAGCCGATAGGGCGCTCGCGCGTTACGATGATGAGGCACTCAAGAGACGCGTCTTCGCCGACAAACCGTTCGACCCACCCCACGGATGTTGCTTCGGAAAGTGGCCGATCGTTGCCTCCCCAGAACGACATGACCTTCGGGTCGTTCAGCCAGCGGTAAATCAGTGGCCGGTCGGCGTGAGTGATCGGCCTGAGAGAAACTGCGCCGCCGTGGATCTTGTCCGGTATGCCGAGTGTGTCTGACATGTGAATGAGGATACACGTAAACCTCCAAGGCACAGCAGTTCGCTTATACCCATCCTGCGTTCGCCTTTCATATATGGGCAATCGCATACAGAATGAGTGGCGGCGGCGTGTCCCTGCAACTGGGCCGTGCCGCGAACACACATGGTTTACAGACACGACGGGACAGACGATCACGACAGCGATGAACTCGAACCCGAGTTCGACGATGATCTCGCGCCCCATGAAGACGAATCGGAACCCGAACCGGGGTCTGAATCCGAATTTGGGCCTGGGCCTGAATACCCGGAGTTTGAGTACCCGGGTCCGTCCGCATACGACATAGCTCTCTCCGAGAACGAAACACTTGATCGTGGGGATGGCGGGGACGGCATGAAGTGGTTGAAGAGCGCCGGCGCCGTGTTGCTGATATTCGCAGCACTTGGACTGTTGATGTCGCTCGTCGGCCCGCTGGCCTTTTCGGGCGGAGGTGAAAGCGCCTCGGAAAACACCCTTCGTTCGGTACGTGTCAGCCAGGTGATCGATGGCAACACGATCGTGGTCAACCTCGATGGGGAGACCGAGACGGTCCGATACATTGGCGTCTCAGTTGGAGTTCCGGGTGAGTCGTTTAATCGGACCGTTAGCCTGGCGAATCGTAACTGGGTAGAGGGCCAGATCGTGATCATCGAGCGCGATGGGGACAACCGGGATGACGACGGGCGGTTGCTGCGCTACGTATATGTAGAAAACCAGATGGTGAACGCAGTCTTGCTCGCCAGCGGATTGGCCCGTTACCAGCCCGATCCTTCCAACAGCCGGCACAACTCATTGCTGTTATCTGCCGAAGACGCTGCTCGGGTTGCTCGACGCGGCATCTGGGCCGGGAACGACACAGGGCAGGTGAGCCCGGCTTGAGTAAATACTTCGTCGCACGATTAGCCGGGATAAGGCACTCCCAGACAGGGCACTCAAGAACACGGGAGACGCTCTCATAGCCAGCGAGAGCGCACGCGCTTCTTCAAATTCCGGATCGGCAAGGCCAAACGCGTACAGACCGCCGATGCCGGTCTTCAAGAACCCGCAATTCAGACGACTCTGGGCTATAGGCGCGTTCGGCGGAATGATGCGCTGGTTGGACACCCTTGTTCTGGCGCTTGTGGCGCTCAACATGACCGGCAGCCCGACCCTGGTGTCGCTCGTCTTTTTCTTCCGGATGGCGCCGATGTTGTTCGGTATCGGACTCGGGATTTTCGCTGATCGTGTCAACCGCAAGCACTTCCTTGTGATCGGGTTGCTGATCCAGGCGGTGATCGCATCGATCATGGCGTCGCTGCTGATCGCAGACGTGCTGGAGTACTGGCACCTGGCCGTTGCGACCTTCATGTCCGGCATTGTCTGGGCTTCAGAGTTCCCGGTCCGCCGGACATTGATTGGCGAACTCGTGCACCCGGAGCGGCTTGGAAAGGCGATGAGCTTTGATTCGGCGACGAACGCATTTAGCAGAATCATCGGACCATTTGCAGGCGGGGTGTTTATGGCGACGATCGGACCGGAGGGCGCCTACATAACCGGAATCATTCTGTTCCTGATTGCAGCACTGATTGCCACCACGCTGAAGTACGAGCGTCCGGCGGCGACAGGCTCAGGTCAGGGCGTGTTTGTGGATCTGGCGGAGGGTTTTCGATACATCCGTGCAAGCCGTCTCATGGTCGGAACGCTGATCGTTACGATGATGATGAACATGTTCGCCTTTCCGTACATGAGCCAGCAGCCGATTATCGCAAGAGAAGTGTTATCGGTTGGGGACGTGCTGGTCGGACTGCTCAACTCGGTCGAGGGCGTCGGATCGTTGCTCGGGGCGATATTGATCGCGACGTACGCGCTGCCACGCCACTACTCTCGTATTTATCTTTACGGTTCGTTGCTATTCATAGTCGGCATACTTCTGTTCTCGCAATCGTCCTCGTACTGGATAAGTTTTGTGATTGTGTTTGTCGGAGGGTTTGGGATGTCCGCCTTTGGCACGATGCAGAGCACGATTATGGTGTCCGCCGCGTCGCCTGAAATGCGCTCGCGTGTGATGGGCACGGTGGCTGTGTTCATCGGCGCAGGCCCGATCGGCCAGTTGAATATCGGAATGATGGCCGGGATTTACGACTCGCAGACGGCAGTTATGATCACTGGGATTATGGGGATGACCGCGGTACTGGCGTCCGCTGCGGCGTTCCCGATATTGCGCCGTCCAGACTCGATGCGCATAGACAGCCGGTTACGGGCCATGAACAGCGCCGATTTGCGGCGAATGGCGGAGAGTCCAGACGGGGTTTAATCCCTGTCAAACAGTCCACCTTGCGGTGGCCTGTCCCTTCCAGCTAGTCGTTGAACCCGTTTGTGCTGTGTTATTCCTCCACACCCGAGCGTCCGACAACATGTCGGACGCTCGGGTGTGGAGGAACCCGCTCAGTCGCGTGGTCCCATGGGCGGGAACACGCCGTCGCCGTTGTAAAGGTTCGCCTCTACGACCTCTTCGTCCAATTCGTAGCCGATTCCCGGGTCGGTCGGCGGGATGATGTAGCCGTCCTCCCACTGGATCGGCTTCTTCAGGATGTCGGCGAAGAAGCCGGTGAAGTTCTGGATACTCTCCTGGATCAGGAAGTTGGGGCTGCAGGTAGCGACCTGTATGTTCGCCGCCGCCTCGATCGGACCGGTGTACAGGTGCGGAGCCATCTGGACATAGTTCGCTTCCGCCATACCGGCGATCTTCTTCGCCTCCAAAATACCGCCGACACGTGCAAGGGCGGGCTGAAGGATCGCCGCGCCCTGTTTGCTGAGCAGATCCCAGAAGTCGTACTTGGTGACGAGGCGCTCGCCGGTGGCGATCGGGATAGTTGTCATCCGGGCGACACGTGCCATCTCGTCGCGATTCTCCGGCGGCACGGGCTCTTCAAACCAGAGTGGGTCGTACTTTTCTAGTCGTTTGGCGAGACGTATGGCGCTCGATGTCGTCATCTGACCGTGCGTTTTTATCAGAAGATCGACCTTATCGCCGACGGCTTCCCGGATGTTCTTCGTAACCAGTTCCGCGTTGCTGAGTTCTTCAAGCGAAAGCTGCCGGGGATCGCCCATCGGCATCACCGGGTCGTAACCGACAGCCGTGAACCCCATCTCCATGTAATGAACGGCCCGCTCGGGCGCTATGTTCGGATCGCCGTGGATATTGGCGACGGCCATGTGGTCGGGATCGGTGGTGTCCGGGTACAGGTACGTGTATGACCGGAGCCGTTCGTTGAACTTGCCGCCCAGCAGGTTATAGACCGGCTGATCCAGCGCTTTGCCTATGATGTCCCAACACGCGATCTCCAGCGCGCTCAAGATGCCGCCGACGGTGAATTCAGGGTGCTGGTTGAAGCCGCTGCCGTAGATAGAACGCCACATGCGTTCGATCTCGAACGGGCTGGTGCCGACCACGTATCGCTCTGCAACGTCCTCTATCAGCTCACACACTCTGCCAGGTGCGAACGGCACGCCGTAAGCCTCGCCGTATCCGACGATGCCGTTGTCGGTGGTCAGTTTCACGAAGACCCAGAAGGGGCCACCGAAGTGGGGCGGGGGATTGGCGACGGCCCAAGTTTTGACGTCCGTGATCTTCATGAAAATCCCCCGCTGTGTGGCCGTGGCCTTGAATGATCGTTGTCGACGAGGCGCAGGATGGTCCTAAAGAGGGGCGAAAGCAAGGCATCTTTGAGATGCTTATGGATAGCACCGTTTACAGCAGCCTCATCCCGTCCTGGTAACCCGGCTCGATCACTTCGATATCCGGGGCGACCCTCGCAAGCCGTTCGCTGATAGGCGTGATGTCTGTGAGGTCCGGCGCTTCGAGCGCACCCGCCCAGTTGTCGTGGTGTCCCAGCACGACACGTTTCGGGGACACGATGGATAGCACGCCCGCCACGTAGTCTTCAACCGATCCCTGAATAGGTTCGCCGTCGATGTTGCCGCGGCCGGCGCAACCCATAATCATGACGTCGGCCCTGATCCCGGCGAGGATGCCGGGGCTGCCGATTCTCATGGCATCCAGCTCTTTGAGCTCGGCGGCCAGTTCTGGCGGTAGTTGCGTGGGGTCGTCACGATTTGCGGCGAGCCGGGCGGTGCGTTCGCCCTGTGGCACGCCGAGATCGCCTGTCAGGTTCACTCCTGATGGCGCCGCGGTCGACCATATGCACGAGTGTAGGCTTGGGAACCCCCGAACGTTTACGTCATCGTTTAAATGATGCAGCTCGCCTCCAGCGGATGGCAGCAACTGGTCGTTCTGGACACCCGCCTCCGCTAGCACACGAGCCGTCTCATACGAACCGATCACCTTCGCTCCGGTGTTCTTGGCGATGATGTCAGCGCCCTCGATGTGGTCCATGTGGCTGTGGCCGATGATGGCGAAGTCCGCCTCCTTGATATCGGCGGAAGTGACACCGTTATCCGGTGCACTCGATATGCGGTCCATGAAGGTGTCCAGGAGCACGACGAGGCCATCAATGTTCAGGCGATACGTCGTGCATCCAAACCAGTCGAGCGTCACGGTCATGCGGTTGTCTCCGGGCGTGTTGGGTAGTGAGGTTTGAGATAGGAGTCGGGCGATATCATCTGTCCGCTGTGTCCTGAGTCAATGA
>Ga0114999_10005797_pt1 | contig 14435 bp, 11 predicted proteins | sample ArcticOcean_MG_C_3_FD_89820 | JGI IMG/M metagenome (GOLD analysis project Ga0114999, IMG submission 89820) | Marine microbial communities from western Arctic Ocean - ArcticOcean_MG_CB8_126 | ecosystem: Environmental > Aquatic > Marine > Oceanic | place: Arctic Ocean: Canada Basin | collected...
ATTTTAAAAAGAGCGATCACAGATTTAAATAGCAAAGATAAAAAAAAGAAAAAAGATAAATTTACACTTACAAACTATGCTATTTCGGAAATTGATATTTTGCCTGACATTTTCGTATTAAAATACGTAGTGCATAGGTATAGATATGAAATATTCCCTATAACAAAAGAGATTGATGAGTTCCCCCCTTATCTGCAAATAGAACCTACATCTATATGTAATTATAGATGTGTTTTCTGTTTTGAAACAGATACTACTTTTACAAATAAGAAAAACGGTTTTATGGGAAATATGACCCATGATCTTTTTAAAAAAATTATTGATGATGCGGAAGGTAATGTTGAATTTGTTACTTTAGCCTCAAGAGGCGAACCTTTGGCATGCAAAGATATTAATCAAATGTTAAGTTATACTAATGACAAATTTATATCTTTAAAACTAAACACAAACGCGTCCTTATTAAATGAAGATAAATGTCATGCTATACTTTCCTCAGGGGTGAGAACGCTTATATTTTCTGCCGATGCTGCCGATGAAAAGCTTTATGCAAAACTAAGGGTAAATGGAAAGTTAGACATAGTATTAAAAAATATTGAAAGATTTAAAAATATTAAAGAAAAACAATATTCTAATAAAAAAATGATTACTAGAGTATCTGGAGTAAAATTTTCAAAAGAACAAAACTTTGACGATATGAAAAATCTATGGCAAGGATTAGTCGATCAAGTAGCATTTGTAGAATACAATCCTTGGGAAAATTCATATGATAAAAGTCATAATGAAATCGCAGAACCATGCTCTGACTTATGGAGAAGAATGTTTATTTGGTGGGACGGTAAGGCAAACCCATGTGACGTAGATTATAAATCAATGCTATCTACCGGGACATTTCATGAAAAAAAGCTAAGTGAGCTTTGGCAGTCTGAGTCTTACAACACATTGAGAGAATCACACTTAAATCAAGAGAGACAAAAGATAACACCCTGCAAATCCTGTTATTTAGTTTAAATTAATGAAAATGTGTCGATTTAGAGTTTGAGAATTCTTAAAAAATGCATTATTTTTAAGAAAAAAAATTATTTTTTTAAAAGTACTGCAATTTGTAAAAAAGTTGATATGTTTAGAACAATATTATGTCAAAAAATTTAAATAAGCACCCAGTATATAAATTAAATACCTCTGATGTAGACTTCAGTAATTTTAGAGTTTTACTAGTCTATGCAAACTCACCAATGGATAATCTTTTTCCTATAGGACTATCTTCTATTGCGGGTATGTTAAAAAAACACAAAATTGATTATGAAATTTTTGATACAACATATTATCCTAATGATGGAAGACTAGGTGTAAATAAAAGCCAAGCTAAAGATCGTGATAAAGTTTTAACAGAAAGATTGCAAGTCGCAGAATTTAATTATGCCGATGTTGGAATAAAATATATTGAAACGAATGTATATGACGACTTTAGAAAAAAATGTGAAGGCTATAAACCTAGTGTAATAATGCTTTCAACAGTAGAATCTACCCATAAGTTTGGTGTGGAACTTTTAAACAAAGTAAGAGATTTAAAAATTCCAACTCTTGAAGGAGGATGTTTTCCAATTTTTGCACCAGCGATGGCATTGCAGGATGAAGCAGTTGATTACATTTGTGTAGGAGAAGGAGAGTATGCAAATATTGAATTCTGCAAAGCGTTAGCCACAGGTAAAGATCTTACTAACATCAAAGGAATTTGGGCTAAAGATGGTGATAAAATTATTAAAAATCCAAAAGGTCCTTTAGTTGATATGGATGATTTGCCTATGCTTGAATTTGCAAAGTATGATCCCAAGAGAATTTACCGCCCAATGTCAGGAAAATTATGGAAAATGGTTCCAATAGAATTTTCAAGAGGATGTCCCTATAAATGTACTTTTTGTTCTGCGCCTGTATTTGAAGAAGAGTTTAAGGATGTTGGGACGTGGTCAAGAAGTAAACCAATTGCCCAAATAGAAAGAGAAATGAAACATTATATCGATGAACTTGGAGTAGAATATTTTTATTTTGTTTCAGAAACTTTTTTAGCAATGCCTAAAAAAAGATTTTATGAATTTTGTAAAATGTATGAGAAAATTAAATTACCATTTTGGTTTAATACAAGACCAGAAACTATAAGAAAAGAAAATGTAAAAATGCTCGAAGATATTAATTGTCACAGAATGAGTATTGGAATTGAGTCAGGTAATCAAGAATATGCAAAAACAATGTTAAAAAGAAATGCAACTATAGAACAGATTATAGAAGCTTGTAGAATAGTAGCGGCTTCTTCGATAGAGCTATCAGTAAATAACGTTGTGGGTTTTCCAGATGAAACTAGGGAAATGATGTTTGACACAATTAAATTAAATAAAAAAATTAAAGCTGAAAGTCATAGCTGTAGCATTTTTCAACCTTATCATGGTACATGGCTACACTCTTATTGTATCAAAAAAGGTTATTTTGACAAAACCAAGTTAGCTGAGGACGTAACTTATGCTTCTCCTCTTACTCAAAATCATATAACTCATGAAGAAATAAAAGGTATTTCAAAATGTTTTGCTCTTTACACAAAACTTCCAGAAAGTTTATACGACTTTATTAAAATAGCAGAAAAAGATGATGAGCGTGGAAATAAAATGTTTGAAGAATTAATGATGATTTATAAAAATGATTATGCCCCCAACGCCGAGTCTGATGTGGGGGGAGGAACTAGAGTAATAATAAATCAAAGTAAGCCTCAAAATTACAATGCAATGGATCGTCTAAAAGAAATACAATCCTTAGGTAAATAAACTAATTATGCAAAAAGGAATTAAAGTTTTATTTATATATCCTAATACTTTTGGAATGAATATGTTGCCACCTGCAATAGCGACATTTGCAGCTATTTTAAAAAGAGAAGGGCACGTGGCACAAGTCTTTGATACCACATATTATGCCATAAATCATGGAATTGATTCAGATGGATCTAAAGAAGATATACTAAGCGTTGTTCCATACACAAAAGAGATGTCAAAAAAAAATTTAAGAATAAAAGATTCTAATTGGAAAGTTGATTTACATAAAAAAGTTGAAGAATTTAAGCCGGATCTACTAGCATTATCATCTACGGAAGATATGTGGGAATTAGGAATAAAGATTCTTGATGAGCTAAAAGAATATAAATTAAAAAATAATATTCCAGTTGTTGCAGGAGGAGTATTTCCAACATTTGCGCCTGAACTTTGTATAAAATATGATCTTGTTGATATGGTTTGTGTAGGCGAAGGCGAAAATGCTTTAATTGACTTATGCAAAAAGATTAAAAATAATGAAGACTATACTGATGTTACTAATTTATGGATAAAAAAAGATGGAAAAATAGTTAAAAAAAATTCTATTTCTAATCCTGTAGATGTTAATAAAAATCCTATTATTGATACTTCGTTATTTGAGGAGAGCAGACTTTATAGACCTATGTCAGGCAAGGTTTACAAAATGTATCCAGTTGAAACAATCCGCGGATGTCCATATACGTGTAGATTTTGCAATTCACCAGACCAAATGCAACTTTATAAGGGATTGGGGCATAATTTTTTTAGAAAAAAGAAAATGGAATTAGTGCATAAAGAGCTTAAGCATTTTAAAGAATCCCATAAAGTTGAATATAATTATTTTTGGGCAGATACATTTTTGGCGATGAATAAAAAAGAGTTTGAAGAATTTTGTGAGATGTATAAAGAAATAAATTTACCATTTTGGATGCAAACACGACCAGAAACTATCAATGATTATAATATTAAAAAACTTAGTGAAGTAGGACTGCACCGAATATCTTTTGGTGTTGAGCATGGAAATGAAGAATTTAGAAGCAAAATATTAGATAGAAGATGGAAAAATAAAGACATTGTTGATAGATTAAAAATTCCTCACAAGTATGGTGTTCAATTCAGCATTAATAATATTACTGGATTTCCAACAGAAACTAAAAAGCTTGCTTTTGACACTATAGAACTTAATAGACAAATTGAAGCTGATAACCAAAATATTTATAATTTTGTCCCTTTCCATGGCACTCCTTTGAGAAAGATGTGCGAAGAACTAGGCTTAATTAAACCGGAAACTATTACAAAATGTTTAACTGATAAAAGTGTGTTAAATATGCCTCAATATCCTCCTCACGAAATTGAAGAAATAAAAAAATGTTTTGCTTTATACGTAAAATTTCCAAAAAATAGATGGAAGGAGATTGGACGGGCAGAAAAAAATGATAAAGAAGGTGAAAGAATTTATGCTCATCTAAAAGAGGAATACCTTGAAACATATATGCCAAAACCGGACGCTAATCCTCATGGTGGACCAGAAGACTTTAAAAATTTAGAAAATCCTAATAATTACAGCTTTGATTCTTCGGAAGAAGCAAAACCTGGATATTAAGGACGAAATGCAATATTGATAATATTTAGTCTTACAATTCGTTCAATTGTTGAACATTATTAGTGACAAAATATTAATTTTACAATATATTTATCTAAAAATATGGGAATAAAAGTATTATTTATATATCCAAATACATACGGCATGAATATGTTGCCGCCTGCTGTAGCATTATTTTCAGCTTTATTAAAAGAACAAGGACACAAGTCAGAAATTTTTGACCTTACATACTACTCAGTTGATTATGGTGTGGATTCTGATGGATCAAAAATGGAAAGATTAAATGTCCAGCCATTTGATATGGGCTCAAGAGGTATTAGATTAAAAAATGCAGATTGGAAAGTTGATATCACCAATCAAATTAAAAGATTTCAACCAGATTTAATTGCAATGTCATCAACAGAAGATATGTGGGAACTGGGTATGCGTGTTTTGGAAGAAATAAAAGATGAAAAAATAAAAGATAAAATTCCTGTTATTGCTGGAGGAGTTTTTGCAACATTTGCTCCTGATCTATGTATTAAATATCCATATGTAGATATGATTTGCGTTGGTGAAGGAGAAAAATCATTAGCGGACCTTTGTAAAAAAATCGAAAAAGGAGAAGATTATTCAACTGTTACAAATTTGTGGGTCAAAGATGAGGATGGTGAAATTAAAAAAAATAAAATTAGTAAACTTGTGGATATAAACAGTAATCCAAAAATAGATTTATCTTTATTTGAGGAAAATAGATTATATCGTCCTATGGCAGGAAAAATTTGGAAAATGGTGCCTGTTGAAACACATAGAGGTTGTCCTTATACTTGTACGTTTTGTAACTCACCTGATCAACAAAGATTATACAATCAAGAAACAGGATCATCTTTTTTTAGAAAAAAAAGTATGCAGAAAGTTTACGAAGAGCTTAAACACTTCAAAGACGAATTTGGATTAGAGTACATATATTTTTGGGCAGATACATTTCTTGCTTATAATAAAAGAGAGCTAGATGAATTTTGTGAAATGTATAAAGATATTAATTTACCATTCTGGATGCAAACACGCCCAGAAACAGTTACGACAGAAAAATTAAGTAAACTACAAAAAGTTGGACTTAGACGTATGGCTTTTGGTTTAGAGCATGGAAACGAACAATTTAGAAAAAAAATGTTAGACAGAAGATGGAAGAACAAAGATATCATTGAAGCATGTAAAGTTCCAAAAAGATTAGGTATCCAATTTAGTGTTAACAGCATAACTGGTTTTCCAAATGAAACGAGAGATCTTGCTTTTGATACTATTGAATTGAATAAACATATTGATGCTGATAACGCAAATATTTATACTTTTGCTCCTTTTCACGGAACTCCATTGAGAAAAGTTACAGAGAAGTTAGGATTGTTGTCTCCTGACGCTATCACAAAATGTTTAACAGATACACCACAGGTTGTTATGCCTCAATACACGCCTGAAGAAATAGAAGGTATTAAAAGAACCTTTGTTCTTTATATTAAATTTCCAAAAAATAGATGGAAGGATATTAAAAAAGCAGAAAAATTTACGGACGAGGGTAATAAAATTTATAAAAATTTAAGAGTAGAATTTCTTGACAAATACATGCCTAGGCCTGATGCAAGTCCCTCATCCAATGTTAATGATGAGGTTGTTGTACCAAATAATACTTTTGAGCAAGGTATTGAAAAAAATATATATCAAGACGAACTTTAATATTACAAAAATATCAATCACTTTTAAATTCACATATTTTTTAATTAAATAATTAGGAAATACTAATTTTTTTAATCTTTAAATGAAAATTATATTAGCACACTCATCTCAGCCCATTGATCAAGATATTCCGTGGATATATTTTGGTAGTTCATTTTCGAAAATGAAATACTGGGAACATAGATTGAGCAAAGAAAGAACAAAACTCCATTATGAGATTCATGAACAAGGTGAAACACAAAAAAAGAGTTATTTAGAATGGATAGAATCACAAAGGATTATAAACAAAGATTCAGTTAATTGGTGGGTAACACATATTGCTTGCAGAAATAATACTCATACAAATTTTTTTGAAAATATATGCCAATTATTTGCAATTAAAAAATATTTGAAGGAAATTAAAGAATATAAAGAAATCCTTATAATTTGTGAAAATAGTTTTTTATTAAAACTTTTGTCAGAAAATTTTCCATCAGATTATAAATTAGTATACTTAAGTTTTTTTAAATTTTATAATTTTAAAGAAATTTTTATTTTACGTACAAAAGGACTATTTAATCAGTGTAAATTAACTATACTCCTATTCATAAACTTTCTTTTTGCAAAACTCACTAAACCTAAAAAAATATTACAACCTTCAGGTAACATTGCACTTTTTCATTATAGTATGACTGATGTTAGCAATGTAAAAGATAGAAATATTAAATCAAATTATTTTACAGTTTTGCCCGATTGGATAGAAAAAAAGGGAATAAAAGTTTATTTTTTACCGTGGCTCTTTAATAATCGACCAACGCTAAACTTTTACAAAAATTTAAGAAAAATTAATTCTTTTATTCCCGAAGACTGGTTAAATTTAAAAGATTATTTTAATATTTTTAAAAATTATTTAAAATCATCAAAGACATTAAGCTATAAAGTTTTATATCCCGAAGCCAAACTAAATAGTTTAATTTATTATGAAAGACTTTTACAACTACAAGAGCAGAGTATTATTTTTCTTCGATATATTCCAGCTTTCAAAAAATGGATTAAAGATGCAAAATCAATATTAATTTATGATCAATATCAAAATTTGCCATCTGAGCAACCTATTAGGTATGTAGCAAATAAATCGATAATTAAATCTACAACATTTGGTTATAGTAATTGTTTAACATCTAAGAAATTTATGAGCTATCATCACTTAAATAGTGAATGGGAAAGCCAGGCAAAACCAAATTATATAATATGCACAGGTAATATGAGTTTTAAAATTTTGTCAAATCAAGGCGTGCCCATAAATAAACTAATATTAGGTGCAGATTTAAAAAAAAATTTTCCTGAAAAAAAAGTATTAAATAAAGACCCTTCAAAGAATCTATTAATCTTATTATCAATGGTCAGTGAAAGTGCTATTGAAACTTTAACAAAAGTGTATACAAATAATTCATTAATAATTGATAATCTTAAATTGAAAGTAAAAATTAAAGCTCATCCTTTTTCTAAAACTCAAGATATTTTAAAGAAAATGAAGTGGAAAAAGTTACCTATTGGTTGGGAGTGGGCCAAAAAAGATTTAAGTTCAGAGTTGGAGGATACATATTGCTGTATAGCAATGGATACAGCTAGTGTGTATGATGCCATTTTCAAAGGAAATATCGTAATTTCTTTAATGAGTGAATGTAAGTTAATGGAAAACTATCTAGATATTTATTCAAACAAATATCCACTGGTAAATTCAGTTTCAGAAAAAGATTTACCTTTAAGACTTAAAGATATTTACGTCAATAAAATAAATAATTATCAGAAAGAATTTTTTAAAATTAGAGATGATTTAAGAATTGGTATTAACGAATTAAATTCAAATAATTTGAATAGTTTCATTAAAAATGAGCATGTTCAATAGTTGAACCTAATGGTTGACAAGATTTTAAAAATAAGCTAATTATTATTTAACAATATTGATATGGTGGGGAACAATGTGAAATTCATTGACTGTTCCTGCAATGGTAAAAACAAAGCTGTTTAAGTCCGAGCGCCGCCCAATATAGTCCCCTGTCGAATGATGGCCAGGAAGAGCCTAGTTCTGCAATGCAAAATTAGCAGTGGCATTGAAAGATAAAAAACATTTTAAAGCTAAAGATTTAAAATTGAAGGAGAACTAAATGCTGCGAACTTTAAGAATAAGTATTTTTTTTATAATAATTTCGATTTCAATATCAATAAACCCTGTATTTGCTGAAGATATTCCTGTTATCGTCATAGCTCCAAGCCAAAAACCGCAATCTAAATCGACAGTAGGAACATCGGTAACGGTATACGATGAAGCTTTTATAGCAAAATCTAACGGTTATTTTTTAGGAGATGTGCTTAGCAGCGGAAGTGCAAGCTTAAATAAATTTCAAACGGGTGGTTATGGTTCTACTTCAGGAATTCAGCTAAGAGGTTTGCCCAAAAGATATTCAACAGTTTATATTGATGGAGTTAAACAATATGATCCAGGAAGCCCCTCTGGTGATTTTGATTTTGCACATATTTTAAAAGACCAAATATCTAGAGTTGAAATTCTAAGAGGAAATCAAAGTTCACTTTATGGTAGTGGCGCAATGGGAGGGACAATTAACATTACTACAAAAAAAGGAAAACCAGGCTTTCAAAAAAATGCAAGTTACAATACTGGATCTAATGGAACTCACAATTTAGCACTATCAATGTCTGGAGCAGATGAAAAAAAAGATTTTTATGTTGGAATAGAAAAATTTGTTACTCAAGGTATTTCCAATATGACAGATAATGATGAAGATGATGGCTATGATAATAATACTTTTGCTTCAAGTTACGGATATAAATTTAATGACAAAATTAAATTAGAAAACAATTTAAGATTCTCGGTTGCTACTACTGAGTATGACACAGTAAGTAGAACTTCTGTTCGTGCTTTATTAGATGATGATGTGCAAAAGCAAGATGAGATGTCATTAAATACAAGTTTATTATTTGATCCTAACGAGCAGTTTTCTAATAAGCTAACATTTTCTAAATATAATATGAATAGAACGGCTAATGTGGGTACGGGTGCACAAGATGATTTTAAAGGTGATAGAAAAGCTTTATCATATTTAGGTTCTTACAATTTTGATTTAGATAGTAGTGTAATTCTTGGAGCTGATGTAGCGTTCGAGACTATGAACTATAAACAAACCACAGCGTTGTCAGGCTTCAATAAACAGGGCGCAACAACGGATTCTATTTATGCTGACTATCAAAAAAGATTTACTCAAAATTTGTATGCAACAATTGGAGCTAGACAAGAAGAACATTCTGTAGTGGGAAAAGAAAATGCATATAGAGTTACTATGGCCCACTTGTCTGATGATAAAACCTTTAAGGTTAAAAGCTCATACGGAAAGGCATTTAGATTTCCAGCGCTTTATGAAATGTATTATGTTTATGGATTTCATCCAAAAGTTAGAGAAGCCATGAAAGCTGAAACTAGTAAGGGCTATGATATTGGATTTGAAAAAACTATAACTGATTTTAATTTAGATATTGATTTAACATTTTTTTCAACACAATATATAGATGCACTTGAAGGTTGGGCAAGTAATACAGCATATGCTCAATATGGTAATACAACAAACGTAAAAAGTACTACCCGCGCCCAAGGTATTGAGTTTATTTCAGATTGGAAAACCAATGATTTATTGGATTTCAATTTGAACTATACGTATACCTCAACTTTTGATGGTGCTGAGTATCAAAACCCAGATAAAGTCGCCGACAACGCCAAGTCTCAAATGGTTAGAGTTCCAAGACACTTTTTTAATTTAACAACAAATTATAAATTACCAGAGACAAACCTAAATTTGAGTTTACGTTCCAAAATGTCTAGTAAAGCGAGAGATTATGGTAATGATAATACCCCATCAGACAATGCTTTCCTCGATGTTCAATTAGGTGGTTATATGGTTCATGATTTATCTATGAATTATAAATTATGGGGAATGTACGATGCTTTTATTGATGTTAACAATATACTTGATAAAAAGTATAGTACCGCTCTGGATTATGCTTCAATGGATAGGTCATATAATTTTGGATTAAAGAGGTCTTACTAATATGGTCGAATCTCCTTGCAAAAATATATGTTCTAGAGATCCCGAAAGTGGGTTATGTATTGGTTGTGGACGAACCGAAGAAGAAATAACAAAATGGGTAACTTACAGCGAAGAACAAAAAAAAATAGTTTTAACAGAGCTGGAAAAGAGATATTAAAATTGTTACAGTGGCAATAATTTTAAAAATTATGATTATGAAAAAATTTTATAAAAAATATCAATTTTACCTTTTGCCAATTTTCTTAATATTTGTTCTATCTTTTTCAAGGTTAATTCCACACCCTTCAAATTTTACACCCATAATTGCGACTGGAATATTTGCAGGATTTTATTTTAAACAATTTTATTTGAGTTTATTAATAGTAATTTTTTCTATGTTTATTGGAGATTTGTTTCTTGGATTCCACAGCACCATGTTTTTTACATACATTTCCTTATCAGCAGCAGTTGTTGTTGGATTTTTTATAAAAGACCTAAAATTTAATAAAATTTTATATAGCGGTTTATCAAGTTCCATAATTTTTTATGTTATAACAAATTTTGGAGTTTGGTTTTCAACTGCTCTTTATGAAAAGAGTTTAACTGGATTGATGCAATCTTATATAATGGCAATACCTTTTTTTCATAATACTTTAATATCTACTTTAATATATTTAGCTGTATTTAAATTAGTTTTTGATTTATCAATAAAAAAAATAATAATTAAAAAATACATATAATACATGTCCTTTGATTCTAAAGAAGAATCCATACAAGGCAGATTTTATAAAATTAATAAAAAAATTAATAAAAAGATTTTTGCGAAATACCATAAAATTAAAGATTGGGTTATGGATCCCAAAGGTTATTTTATAATTGCGATTGACAAAAAAGAAAATCTATTAAGAGTTGGTTATTGCACATTCACTAAGTTAGGTAATAAATCAGAAAATGACTTAATAGCTGAAATTGTTGGAAAATCTGCAATAGAAATTGTAAATACACTTATTAAAGAAAAATATATTTCATCTCTTCAACATGCGGCTGATATGGGCATTGAACTTTGTAAAGCTGAGCTAGCTCTTAAAAATAACTTAGAATATATTCAAGATAAAGATTTAAATATTAAAATATAATAATGAAAAATCCAAAAGTTTGTATTTTAGACTATGGAAGCGGAAATGTAGCTTCGGTTTATAATCTTATAAATCGCTTAGGTTACGATATAAATATTTCTAACAAACCTACAGATATTAAGAAATCATCACACTTAATTTTACCTGGAGTAGGCGCATTTGGATCATCAATTGAAAAGATAAAAAGTAATATTTCAATTGATTTACTTCATGACGAAGTGCAAGTAAAAAAAAAACCTTTTTTAGGTATTTGTGTTGGCATGCAAGTGCTTGCTGAAAAAGGTTTAGAGTTTGGTGAGCATGATGGGCTGGGTTGGATAGAAGGTGTTGTTGAAAAATTAAGTGCTAAAGTTTTGCCCCATGTTGGATGGAATAACATAGAAATTAAAAAAAATTCGTCCATTTTTAAAAATATTAAAAATGCGAGTGACTTTTACTTTGTTAATAGTTATGCGCTTAAAGTAAAGGATAGCAATTTTATAATTGCAGAAACAACTTATGAAAATAAATTTTGTTCAGCAGTGCAGAAGGAAAATATATTTGGAGTTCAGTTTCACCCTGAAAAAAGTCAAAAAATGGGTCAACTTATAATTGATAATTTCTTAAAGATATAAAGATGAAAAATTTAAAAGTTTTTAAAAATAAAAAAGTAATTGTTCTTGGTCACACAGGATTTAAAGGATCTTGGCTTACAGCTTGGCTTAAAGCATTAGGAGCAGATATAATGGGAATTTCATTACCACCAAACACAACTCCATCACACTACAATGTTTCAAAAATAGGAAATGGTATTAAAGACATAAGATTAGACATTAGAAATAGAAAAAAATTAGAAAAAAAAATTATTTCTTTTAAACCTGACTTTGTTTTTCATCTAGCTGCTCAAGCATTAGTTGGTTTATCTTATAAAAACCCTCCATTAACATGGGAAAGTAATGTATTGGGTACGCTAAACGTTTTAGAGGCTCTTAAAAAATTAAAAAAGAAGTGTAATGTTGTAATAATAACAAGTGATAAATGTTATTATAATAGAGAAACGCATTCCGGTTATAAGGAAACAGATATTTTGGGAGGAAAAGACCCGTATAGCGCCTCTGAAGCATCTGCTGAAATATTAGTACATTCTTATGTTTCTTCTTTTTTTAAAAATAATAGTAAAATTCGCATTGCTACAGCAAGAGCAGGTAATGTAATTGGTGGTGGGGACTGGTCAGATAAAAGAATAATACCCGATTGTATAAAATCATGGTCACAAAATAGAGCTGCAAGATTAAGAAATCCTAATTCAACAAGACCTTGGCAACATGTGATTGAAGCTGTTGGCGGTTATCTTTGTTTAGCTATTAATTTAAAACTAAGCAAAAAATTACACGGAGAATCTTTTAACTTTGGACCAAGTTTATCAAAAGAATATAGCGTATTAGACTTAGTAAAAAATATGAGTCGTTACTGGAAAGATACTAATTGGAAAGCAGATTCAAAATCTAGAAAAAGTTTTTATGAATCTGGACTTCTTAGACTAAATTGTAACAAATCTAAAAAAAAACTTAATTGGAAAACAATACTTAAGTTTGATGAATTAACATTGATGGTTGTAGATTGGTATTGGAATTATTATTCTAATAAAAAAAATCTTTCACTAGTTACATCTAAACAAATAAAAAAATATCAATCTTTGGCAGTTAAAAGAGGTTTAAAGTGGGCAAAAATATAAGTATGAAGGTTGTTTTATTAGCTGGTGGTTTTGGAACAAGATTATCTGAGTATACCAAAACAATTCCAAAACCTATGATTAAAATTAATGGTAAACCTTTACTTCTTCACATTATGCATTTTTATGCTAAGCATGGATTTAAAAATTTTTATATAGCATTAGGTTATAAGGGAGAAATGATTAAAAAATTTTTTAATAAAAAGTTTTTCGATTGGAATATTAATCTTATCGAAACTGGTAAAAATACTATGACAGGAGGAAGATTAAAAAGGTTAACAAAACATATTGGAAATGAAACATTCTTAATGACGTATGGGGATGGTTTAAGTAATGTAAATTTAAAAAGCGTAATACAATTTCATAAAAAAAACAAAAAATTAGTTACACTAACTGCAGTAAGACCCCCAGCAAGATTTGGTGCTTTAAAATTGAAAGGGCAATATGTTAGTTATTTTAAAGAAAAATCTCATCTTGATGAAGGTTGGATCAATGGTGGTTTTTTTGTAATGGAACCAGAATTTCTAAAATTTATTAAAAATGACAATACATATTTAGAACGAGAACCTTTAGAAAGAATGACAAAAAATAATCAACTAATAGCATTTAAGCATAAAGGATTTTGGCAATGTATGGATACAAAAAGAGACAAAGATAATCTTGAAAAAATTTTAAAAAGTAAAAAAATTAAATTTTGAAAAATAAAAAAAAAATACTAATTGTTGGAGGTACTGGTTTTATAGGCTATCACCTTGCAAAAAAATGTTTAAAAAAAAGCTGGCTAGTAATTAGTATTTCATCAAAATACCCAAAAAAAATCAGATTTTTAAAAAAAGTTAAATATATACGATGCGACATAACAAATAAAAAACTCTTAAAGAAAAGTATAAATGATACTTTTGATTATGTTGTTAATCTCGGGGGATATGTTGATCACTCTAACAAGAAAACAACTTTTAAAAGTCATTATGAGGGATGTAAAAATTTAGCACAAATTTTTTTGGAAAAAAAAATTTCCTCATTTATCCAAATTGGAAGCAGTTTAGAATATGGAAAATCAAAATCACCACAAAAAGAAAATATCAAATGTAATTTAAAATCAATTAGATCAACTTATGGTAAAGCCAAATTATTATCATCTAACTATGTGATCAATCTTTTTAAGAAAAAAAAATTTCCCTCGACCGTTATAAGATTTTATTTAGTGTATGGCCCAAAACAAGACATAAATCGCTTTATTCCCACATTAATCAATGGGTGTGTGAAAAACAAAAAATTTCCAACTTCTGATGGTAATCAACTAAGAGATTTCCTTTATATTGATGATGCTATTGAAGCTATAATTATGTGCTTAGAAAATAAAAA
>Ga0114999_10005799_pt1 | contig 14431 bp, 12 predicted proteins | sample ArcticOcean_MG_C_3_FD_89820 | JGI IMG/M metagenome (GOLD analysis project Ga0114999, IMG submission 89820) | Marine microbial communities from western Arctic Ocean - ArcticOcean_MG_CB8_126 | ecosystem: Environmental > Aquatic > Marine > Oceanic | place: Arctic Ocean: Canada Basin | collected...
AGGAATATCGGGTCGCCGGGTCCGGGCGATAGCAGCACGCCGTCCGGCTTCAGCTCCATCACCTGTTCGGCGCTGGCACCCATCGGCACCACCGTGACCCGGGCGCCTCGTTTTTCAAGATTGCGAAGGATGTTGTGCTTAACGCCGAGGTCGATCACGACCACATGCGGACCGGTGCCCGACGCGGAGCTGGCCTCCCACACATACGTCTCGGCTGTAGAAACGTCGGCCACCACGTCGAACTCGCCGTAGCGGGGCGCAGCGCCAAGCTGCTTCAGGCCGTACTCGATATCTTCCTGCCCGGTTACCAGTCCCATCATCACGCCGTGCGATCGCAGCTTCCGGGTGATCGCCCTCGTGTCCACGCCCGACACACCCGGTATCCCGTTTTGCACCAGATACTCGTGAATGGTCGACTTACTGTCCCTATGACTTGGGAGGTCGCAATCCTGTCGTACCACCATGCCGCGCACCTGTATGCGGCGCGACTCCCAGTCGTCGTCATTGACGCCGTAGTTGCCTATTAGCGGATACGTGGGGACAAGGATCTGGCCGCCGTATGAGGGATCGGTCAGCATCTCCTGGTAACCAGTCATGGACGTGTTGAACACCACCTCTCCGGTGGCCTTAACGTCCGCACCAAATCGAATTCCCGGGTAGATCGATCCGTCCTCGAGAACGAGGTAAGCCGGGAGCCGTTCTTGCTGGGTACTAGTCAACTTCTGCTCCGGCCTCGTGTACTAATTCACCGGCGTAGATGGTTTTCACTACCTGCCCTTTCAGGGTCGTTCTGGCAAGCGGCGTGTTCTTGCCCTTTGAGTAAAACGCCGTCGGGTCGACCGTCCATTCGGCAGACGGGTCCAGCACAACAACATCCGCCGGGAGTCCGGGTTTAAGCGAACCCAGATCCTTGTTTAAGAAGCGCGCAGGGGCGGCGGTCATCCGCTCGATCAGGTCTTCCAGAGGCAGCGCTCCGGCGTGGACCGGCGTCATGCAGGACCCGAACGCCGTCTCGATATTGCTGATCCCGTGTGCCGCTTCCTGGTAGGTGCATTCCTTGTCGGTCGCAGCGTGCGGTGCGTGATCCGTGGCGATCAGATCGATAGTTCCGTCCGCCAATCCCTCGACCACAGCGTCAACGTCGTCGTTGGTCCGGAGCGGTGGATTGACCTTGGTGTTTGTGTCGTATGCGTCCGTGCTGAGTGCGCCGTCCTGTGGCGTCTCGCCGCCCAGTCCGTACACCCACTCTTCCGTGATGCTCACGTGGTGCGGCGTCGCCTCCGCAGTGACATTCAGTCCGCGCTCTTTGGCCCGTCGCACGGCTTCGACAGCGCGCCGTGTGCTCAGGTGGGCGATGTGAAGTCGTCCGCCCGTTAGCTCGGCCAGTGCGATGTCGCGTTCGACCATCACCGTCTCGGCTTCAGATGGAACGCCGGTCAGGCCGAGGTGCGAGGCGATGACGCCCATCTGCATCTGGCCGCTGCCAGCGATCGACGGTTCTTCACAGTGGTTGATGATGGGCAGTCCTGTGAGCTGCGAATAAGTCAGTGCCTGCCTCATGATGTTGGGATCAGCGACCGGGTTGCCGTCGTCGGAAAATCCGATCACCCCAGCGTCCGCAAGCTCCGCCATTTCGACGAGCCTCTTGCCCGCCCGTTCCAGCGTCACAGCGCCTATCGCCAGCACTCGTATAACGCCCTGCTCGCGACCGGTCCGCAACACGAACTCGACGGTGGAGGCGTTGTCCTGGTTTGGCTCGGTGTTTGGCATGGCGCAGATGGTGGTGAAACCGCCTGCGGCCGCCGCACGTGTACCGGTGGCGATGGTCTCTTTGTGCTCGAGACCCGGCTCTCTAAGGTGCGTGTGGATGTCGATGAACCCCGGGGTTACGACAAGCCCGGTGGCGTCTATGACGTCATATCCATCTGGGTCGGTCCCGGGTTCATCCGTGACGGCCTCAACGACGCCGTCCTTGAGTAGAACATCGGCCAGACGGTCGATCCCCTGCGCAGGGTCGATCACACGTCCGCCGATTATTGCGATCGGTTTACTCACCGGCACGATTCCTTGCACACAGCATGTAGAGCACGGCCATGCGTATCGCCACGCCGTTACTCACCTGTTCCTCGATAACCGCCTGCGCCCCGTGGGCTACTTCGGAGCTGATTTCGATTCCCTCGTTCATGGGTCCCGGGTGCATGAGAAGGGCTCCCGGATTGGCCAACGCCAATCGGTCGGCATTGACCCCGTAGAGCTTTGAATACTCCCTTAGGTCGGGCAGATTTCCCGAGTCTTGCCGCTCTTTCTGGATGCGAAGCGTCATCACGACGTCCGCACCTTCAAGCGCTTCTTCGACCCGGTCCACGACCTTGATCCCGGTGAAAGCGGCGCTTTCGGCGCGCTCGGACCCGGGCCGTAGGCCGTAAGGAAGCAGCGTCGGCGGTCCGCAGACCGTTACATCGGCACCCATCTTTCGAAGACCCCACACGTCGGATCGGGCGACCCGTGAGAAGTGGAGGTCGCCGATGATCGTGACCTTCTTCCCGGCAATGTCGCCCAGATGTCGGCGCATCGTGTAGAGGTCGAGCAGTGCCTGCGTGGGATGTGCGTGCGTGCCGTCGCCGGCGTTCACGACTGCGGCGTCGATGTTCGATGCCACAAAGTAGGGAGCGCCGGAGTGCGGGTGGCGCATGACCAGCACGTCCACCTTCATCGCCTCAAGCTTGCGTAATGAGTTTAAGAGCGCTTCGCCCGTGGACACGCCGCGAGCCGAAGATGACATGTTGACGACCTCCGTGCCAGGGTCTATATCTGCCTGCTCAAAGGACACGCGTGTGCGAGTGCTGTTCTCGAAAAACAAAGTGAGGATGGTCTTGCCCCGTAGCGTCGGGGTCTTTCGTACGTCCCTGGACAGCACCTCGTTCATGCCGTCCGCCGATTGCAGAATGTGCTCGATCTCTTCTTTTGAGAAGTCGTCCAGGTCCAGAACGTTCTTCCTTGAACCAGACAGTCCGCCAAACATGGGCGGCTGGCTTCCGCCGGCACTTCTCGCGGGGGTTAGCGCCGGTTCGTCACTATTTACGCCCTGATCAGCCTGGTCCTGGGGGCGTTCTGGCGTGGTCGTTGCCGCTCTGGTGCGTGCCATATCTAGTTCTGTCCTCCGCTGTTCGCCGGAGCTTCATTTCTTCTTACGAGCGTTACGCCGTCAGAGCCATCGACCTCTTCCAGCAACACACGCACATCCTCGCCACGCGCCGTCGGCACGTTCTTGCCTACGTAATCGGCCCTGATCGGCAGCTCCCGGTGGCCTCGATCGACTAGCACGGCGAGCTGTATCGAACTTGGACGTCCGAAGTCGAGCAGTGCGTCGAGGGCGGCGCGAATGGTGCGGCCTGTGTAGAGAACATCGTCCACCAGCACAATCGGCCGGCCTTCGATGCCGAACGGGATTTCGCTTGGGACTACGGGCTTGTCTGAACCGCCGAGATCATCACGGTAGAGGCGAGGGTCGAGAGTTCCAAACTCGGTCTCGACGTTCTCGATGGAGTCGATCAGCCCGGCGATACGACGTGCGAGGTCGACGCCCCGGGTCTGCATGCCGATGACGGCGACCGGTCGCTCATTACGCTCCAAGATTTCGTGGGAAATACGGACCAGAGCGCGGCGAAGTTGCTCCGCCGACATGATCAGTCTGTTTTGATTTTCAAATCCGTCTTGCGCCTGGGACACAAAAAACCCTCGTCCATTCCTGGTCCAGAGCCAGGCGGCGAGGGTTGGCGCTCATAGCTGCGATGAGATGCCCGCGGGCATACGCAGCAACAAGTTCCGGGTGTCCTTGCCAGCCTCTCAGGACTGAGTTAAAGGTCACCGGTCGTTCCGACGCAGCACGCCGAAACACTCGGTTGTCTCTGTAAAGGTTAGCACCGCGAAGGTTGGGCGGCTACCCGGTGTTTTGAGGAAGTAGTCATCCCGAGCGAAGCCGAGGGACCTTAACCACCACAGCCATCTTCATGGAGGCTAGTGCGCCAAATCACTTCCGTGACGGGACCCCCCTCTCCCAATGGGAGAGGGTTGGGGTGAGGGAGGTCAAAGGTCTTCGATACCAATGAGTGTTCTTGCCGAACACCGTATCGGTGAAGGTCCCTCGGCTTCGCTAGGGATGACGGACATATGCGCAGCAACATACCTCCTCTCCCGGTCGGGAGAGGCCAATTCCAACAGGGGTGAGGGGTGTGCCGCTCGTCAGAGCGGCAAGACGCCAGCGCGATGTCTACCGCAAACACACGTCAGGGCAGAGCAAGCCCCGCCCCTACAGCGGCTTCATCAATAGTGGTCGCTCTACATTGCCCCCTCTCCCTCGACGGGAGAGGGCTGGGGTGAGGGTGATCCGCCGCTAGGCGGTACAACGCCCCCTACCGACCACGCGCCCTCGCGTACCCCTCCACCTTCACCACTTGCCCGCGCTCATCGACCGCCACGCGCGCAGCGCGCTGCACCTCGAGCCGAGTCCCGCAAACACAGCGTGCAATCCGGACTAGCCGTTTGCGCACCAGCGTTTCGTGGCATACGGGGCATGTGAATACGTAGCGTTGGCGAGATCCCCAGCCCTGTGTCGGGATGTTTACAAATCGTTTTGGTTCGACGCCCAGCTCCCGGCAGACCGTCTTGAACAATCGACCGTGTGAACTGGCCTTAGCGTCCCTGTAATGCGTAATGGCGTGCGCAGTCTCGTGGAGCAGCACCGTCTCCACATGCTCCGCCTCGCCGAAGGTCAGGAGCTTCGAGCTGATCGCTATCTGCCGCTTATCGGGTCGGTAACTGCCCAGCGTCCGGGTCATTCGGCGGGACACCCTGATGGGCGCTAACGGTTTAATGTCCGGTTCATGCTTTTCTAGCAAACCGGCCACGTAAGCATCAAGTTCAGCAACGCTCTCAGGCGAATCGACCTTCTGGGACGGATCTATCGCACCATAAACGCCACCGGCCTGAGTGTCCTCGCCGGACCTCAGACGCCGGAGGAAGCCCATCACCTGAGGCCCGACAACCGGGTCACAGACAGGCGGCTCACATCGATACTCGGAGTCCTGCCCGTCGCCATCTCGGCGGCAACTTTAGCCATCGCAGGCCCCAGGAAGATGCCTTTGCGTCCGGTACCTGACGCTATGACAACGCCGGTGTTTCCGGGAGCCGGGCCAACCACGGGTAGGCCATCGGGAGCGATCGGTCGGAGGCAGGCCGTGTGGTGCACAAGCTCGGCGTCGGCCAGGTACGGAAGTACCTCTATTACCGAAGACATGATGGTGTCACGACCGTAGGCCGTTGGCGTCTCGTCAAACCCGACCCGCTCTTCGGTCGTTCCGCACCAGAGCAGCCCGTCAGGTTTTGTAGTGGCGTAGTTATGTGCCCATGACAGCGACACCGCCAGCGGATCGCCCGGCGCTTGCAGTCTAAGAATCTGGCCCTTGAGCGGCGAGATCGGCATATCGACCCCCAGCCACTCGGTGGCCTTGCCCATCCACGGCCCGGCCGCCAGCACGAACGCCCCAGCCTCGATCACTTTGCCAGTGGACAGGACAACCCCTGAGATATTTCCGGCCTTCCGCGTCACACCCGTAACCTCGGCGTTTCGCATCACGGCCCCTGCCCTCTCGGCCGCCTGCCAGAGAGCCAGCGTGAACTTGTATGGTTCGACCTCGCCGGATCGATCTGCCAGAAGACCGGCCATCACGGAAGGCCCGACACGTGGCTCCAGCGCACGCACCGATGCCTCGTCGTGCCACTCGACCCTGCCCTTGTAGTGCCCGTTCAGCCAGTCATGCGCCGCACGCAACTCTTCAAGCTGGATCGGGTTTGTGGCAAGCGTTAACGAAGTCTTGAGGCGATGTTCGTACTCGACACCGCTCTCGGCCGGGAGTCGTTCCGCCAACTCGGCGTGAATCGCCTCCGACGCTTCTGAAAGCGGGAGAACCGGGTCGTCTTCGATGATGCCGACGATCGGCGAAAGCCCGCCGTACGCGAATCCCGAGGCATGGCTCGCAATCGAGTCACGCTCGATCAACGTCACGGAGTACCCGTCACGCGTCAGGAAGTACGCGGTGGCGCAGCCAACAACGCCGCCACCAACTATTAAAACATCAGGCGAATCTGTCACGACCGGTTCGAACCCTTATCTAGCGCAGTTTGAAGCTTGTGTAGCTCTCTGCATCATCGTCGGAAGAGCGGCTTGCCCGTCGGGCGACCCCGCTATCGATTGCGGCCTGAGCCGTCGCTGCTGCGACCCGCGTAACCACGTTGGCGTCGAACACGCTCGGGATCACGAAGTCCGGTCCAAGACTCTCTTCCGGGATAACGGACGCCAGCGCCCTGGCTGCGGCGAGTTTCATGTCGTCGTTGATCTCAGAGGCTCGCACGTCAAAGATCCCACGGAACAGTCCGGGGAATCCGAGCGAGTTGTTGACCTGGTTCGGATAGTCAGATCGGCCGGTCGCCATTACCGAAACGTTGTCCGGCAGTTCTTCCGGTGCGATCTCCGGCGTCGGGTTGGCCAGCGCAAAGATGATTGAGTCATCCGCCATAACGGCGACGTCTTCTTTTGTGATGAGGCCCGGTCCGGACAGCCCAACGAACACGTCGGCTCCGGTCAGAGACTCACGAATCGAACCCGATTCGTTGTCCGGGTTGGTGTTATCGGCAAACCACTGTTTGAAGCGATTGTCGGAGTAGTCACGGTCACGCGATAGCGCGCCCTGTCGGTCAAATCCGATGATGTTTTTAACGCCGTGGCTCATCATGATCTTGGCGCATGCCGTGCCCGATGCACCAACGCCCAGCAGTACGACCTTGATGTCCTCCGGCTTGCGACCGGTCACCGCCAGCGAGTTGATCAATCCGGCCAGCATCACGACAGCCGTGCCGTGCTGGTCGTCGTGGAATACGGGAATGTCCAACTCTGCTTTTAGTCGTTCTTCTATCTCGAAGCAGCGTGGTGCAGAGATGTCCTCAAGGTTGACGCCACCAAAGCCAGGTGAGATCGCCTTTACGATGTTCACAATCTCGTCGACATCCTGCGTGTCCAGGCAGAGGGGCCATGCATCGACTCCGGAGAGTTCTTTAAATAGGAGCGCCTTGCCCTCCATGACGGGCATCGCGGCTGCGGGGCCGATGTCGCCCAGACCAAGCACTGCACTTCCGTCCGACACGATAGCGACGGTGTTTGCTTTGCCGGTGAGCGCCCACACAGCCTCCGGGTCCTTGTGGATCGCCATGCAGACGCGGGCAACACCCGGCGTATAGGCCTTCGACATGTCCTCTCGAGTCTTGGCAGGAACCTTGCTTCGCATCTCGATCTTGCCACCCAGATGGAACAGGAATGTGGCATCTGACACGCTGCGAATATCAACCCCGCCGATACTGCTGACGGCGTCGATGATCTCCTGGGTGTGGTCCATCCCGGAGGCATAAACCGTGAGGTCACGGACCATTTTTGTGTCCGTCGCAGAGATCACGTCGATCCCCGCCATGTCTCCTCCGGCATCTCCAATGCATGTCGTGATCTTGCCCAGCATGCCGGTCGTGTTCTCGTACTCGGCTCGGATCGTCACGCTATAGGCGGGACCTGTGCTCACCATCAGAACTACCTCGGTCGAACTGTCCCCATCGTGTTCAAATCCCTACTACAGGGCACATCCGGGGGCGACGAATGATGGCCTACAGGGGCCATCTTGATTTCGATACAGCAAGCTACCTTGGTAGCCAGCGTCCCGATCTTATACCCGCACCGTACTATCACGGCACGTTTGCTTGATACGGATTATGCGCGATCCCAAAAGCTTCCCAGAGCGTTTCCTAATCCCTTTCAAGTGAAGATCAAAGTACAACTCTGTAATGGTTTGGGGCGCGGGCTATCAATCAGACGGGTAGGATATGCACGCTCAAACGCCATTTTGACGCGTTTGGGAAACACTCGGTAGCTCCGAAAATGCACTTGGAATACTCTGGGCTGCTGACCACCGAACCAAAAATCAAACACGTCCCAATACGACTCTGGGAGGACCGATGACCCAGCAAGCTGACAAACCCGCAACGCCTCGTGGCCGCTTCACCACAGCCACAATCACGCGCCGGGAAGACCTAACTGATGACCTGTGGCGTCTTTGGCTCAAGCCTGAGCAGAGCTTCATGTTCAAGCCCGGCCAGTACTGCACCATCGGCGTAAATGGGATCGAACGCGCCTACTCGATCGTTTCGTCACCGCGAGAGGACGAGATCGAGCTCTTTATCGAGCTAGTTCCGCTGCCGGACGGCGTTCTGACTCCCCTGCTCAACGACCTCAAAGTGGGCGATACCGTCACCCTTCGTCCGCGCGCCAAGGGCGTATTCGTCCTCAAGCCCGATGCGAAGAATCACCTGTTCATCGCCACAGTTACCGGCGTTGTGCCTTACGTGAGCATCCTTCGCTACCATCTTGAGACCCTCGCAGGACAGGACGACGACGCTGGACAGCAGCCCGGCGGCGACCACAATTTCTACGTCATTGAGGGCGCAAGTTTTGTCGACGAGTTCGGGTACGACGACGAGTTGGAGAAGCTTGCAAGCGAGCACGACAACATCACATTCGTCCCGACCATCAGTCGGCCAGACGACCCGAAGAATGCTGACTGGACCGGCGAGACCGGACGCGTCAACACGCTGACCGAGAAGTACATCGACAAGTACGGTCTGAAGCCCGAAGACACCATCATCTACGCCTGCGGACACCCGCAGATGATTGAGGATGTGAAGGACCGCGGGACAAAGGCCGGTTACCGGGTCGAAGAAGAGCGATTCTGGAAGGAAGACTAGTTCCGACTGGTTGATCTCGAACCCTTTTTAAGCACCCCAAAAAAGCGTCTGGAGAAAGTTATGGCTGACAAAGAACGAATTGGCGTAATCGGTCTCGGCATCATGGGCAAGCCGATGGCACGAAACCTCATGGCCGCAGGTCACGAAGTAACCGTGTACGACCTGTTCCCGGAGCCCGTCGAAGAGCTTGTGACTGACGGAGCGAAACTCGGAGCATCACCGGCAGACGTCGCCGCTAAATCAGACGTGACCGTAGTGATGGTTCAGAACTCCCCTCAGTCCATGACGGTCTCACTTGGCGAGAACGGCATCATCGAAGCCGCCAGCAAGGGCCAGCTAGTAGTGGACATGAGTTCCATTGCACCGCTGGTTTCGCAGCAGATCGGCAAAGAGCTTGCCGATGCGGGGATCGATTTCCTGGACGCCCCGGTATCCGGTGGCGAGCCGGGAGCTGTCGCCGGAACGCTGGCCATCATGGTCGGCGGAACTCAGGCGGCGTTCGACCGGGCTGCCCCGATCTTCGACGCCACGGGCGCATCTGCCGTCCTGTGCGGTGAGGTGGGCGCAGGTGGTTTCACCAAGCTCGCCAACCAGATCTGTGTCGCAGCAAACATCAACGCCCTTGCCGAGGCGCTTGTCCTCACGAGCAAGGCGGGACTGAACCCGGAGACGGTGTTCAACGCCATCAAGGGCGGACTCGCCGGTTCTAACGTCATGAACGCCAAGGCGCCGATGATGTTTGAGCGCAACTTCCAGGCCGGTTTCCGGATTGAGTTGCACTTGAAGGACATCAACAACGCCATGGACACGGCGCAGCAGATGGGCGTGCCGCTCCAGATGACTGCACAGCTCCAACAGGTGCTGCAGGCGCTCTACAACGATGGCAACGGCACGGACGACCACGCAGGAATCCTCAAGCACGTCGAGGCGATGGCCAAGGTCGAAGTCAAGAAGTCGTAGCTCCGACCGAACTCGCAATAACGCAAACCGCCGCCGCTAACCCGGCGGCGGTTTCGCGCCGCCCTCATGCGCGATGCCGCTAACGTAACTACAATGCGGTCGCCGAAACCGTCATCCAGTAACTTTCAAAAACACGGAGACCCAACTCACATGACGAACTCACGAATCAAGATCACAGACGTCAGAGTCAGAAATCTCAAGGTCGTCAAAGAGATGGGCGAGCTGGAACCGGCGTGGAGTGTTGGGACCTTGTCCCAGTTCCGCATCGGCGGCGGCTCTTTTGTACAGGTTGATACCGACCAGGGCATCAGCGGAATTGGCTCAGCCATCAATCCGGCGCTGATCCCTGCCATCAAGAGCGTGCTGGTCGGAAGAGACCCGTTCGACGTCGAATTGCTCGATGCAGAGATGCGTTACTACGTCCGCGGTGGCACCGGATACCAGGGCACAGCGGGCGTCGACATCGCCCTGTGGGACATCGTCGGCAAGGCAGCCGGACAGCCGCTCTACAAGCTCTGGGGCGGCGGCAAGGACCGGATAATTCCCTACGCCAGCATGTACGTTCTCTCCACGCCGGAAGAACGGGCGGATATGGCGACATCGCTGGCTGATGAGGGCTGGAAGGCGATCAAGCTCCGCCTGCACCACCAGACGATCGAAGAGGACCTACGAACTTTTGAGATGGTCCAGGACGCTGTCGGCGACCGTATGACGGTGATGGTGGACGGAAACCAGGCGCAGTCTGCGGGCACGTGGCAGCCGGGGATCCAGTGGGATTTCCAGCGAGCGATGGACACGGCGATGGCGCTGGATGCGATGGGCTGTTTCTGGCTTGAAGAGCCACGCCTGCGCTACGCATACGATGAACTAGCCCGGCTGAACGAAGCCGTCTCCATGCCGATAGCCGGTGGCGAGAACAACGTCGGCCTCCACGAGTTTGTGGACATGGTTGAGAAGAACACTTACGACCTGCTTCAGCCTGAAGGCCAGGTCCTTGGCTTGACCACTCTCAAGAAGATCGGCGTGCTAGCACAGGCCCACAACAAGCAGATCGTCCCGCACCACGGCGGCGGCAACATCGGCGTGATCGCGCACATGCACCTGATCGCCACCTGGCCGCACGCACCGTTCATGGAGCTGCTCAACGACCCGCCAATCGGCGCATACACGAACGGCTTCTCGATCATGGAAGACCACCCGGTCGTCAAAGACGGTTACATCGACATGCCGCAAGGCCCGGGCCTTGGCGTATCGATCGACCCCGACCTGATCCTGGACGACTAGGTAGCTGTAAAAGTAACCACCCCCGAACCCCCTCCTACATTGGAGGGGGAAAAGAAAGCCTCCTCCCTGAGAGGGAGGAGGTCTGGAGGTGGGTCGCGTACGGCGAAGACGTCCGTATTTCGGGGCCACGATGGAAGTGTCCCCTCTCCCGGTGGGAGAGACCCTCGTGCATGAAGGGGTGAGGGAGGTCAGACCGTCGGCCTCCAACCAACAGGCTGATTGCGCATACGAACCCGCTCCAGCAGGCCGGTCATCCACGGCACGATCCAGCCGGTTATACGAGCCGGGAGATCCTTCGCCTAAGGCTCAGGATGACAGCACAAACCGGCCAACGAAATCGTCCGTCAGAGCACTACCCCCCCAACAAAACGCAGACCACAAACACCCGTGTAACTCCCCAACACCATCCAAATAAGCCCCCCAGCATGGGGGTTAGCGGCCGCCTGTTACGTCTAGGACTGTTCCTGTGATGTAGCTGGCATCATCCGATGCCAGGAACGCGACCGCCTTTGCGACCTCATCTGCGCGTCCCGGTCGACCCAGCGGCACCGCTTCAGCCATCGCCTCTTGCGACACCCGCTGCATTTCCTCGTATCGACCTCGTACGCGTGCGCCCTCTTCTGTGAGGATGAACCCCGGAAGTACGGCGTTCACATAAACTCCGGAGCGTCCGAGATCGTGCGCCAACTGCGCCGTTAGTCCGATGATCCCGGCCTTCGCTGCGGCGTAAGGCAGTCGAATTCCCGATGTGTTGAGCGGCCCGAAGTGACCTTTGGCGTTGGACGACGACAGGTTGACGATCCGACCATATTGTTGCTTGCGCATGTGAGGCACGACCGCCTTGCAGCACAGGAAAGCTCCCTTCAGGTTGAGGTCCACCTACGCATCCCAGCGGTCTTCCGAGACCTCCTCGATCCGCAGCACACCCTCGTTCCCGCTGCCCCCGGCATCGTTCACCAGGATGTCGATCTTCCCAAGATCTTCGAGCGCGAGATCGACCATTGCAGCGACGGACCCCGAGTTAGTCACGTCCACAGCCGTCGCGGTAGCAGTACCGCCGGAGCCGCGAATCTCGGCGGCTACGCTTTCCACCTTGGCGGCCTGAATATCGGCCAGGAGTAGGGACACGCCCTTGCCAGATAGGTCGATTGCGACTGCACGCCCTATGCCTTGTGCAGCGCCCGTGATGATCGCTGTTTTTCCTTGAAAAATCGAATTGGCAAAAGCCATGTCATGCTCCTGAAAAATCTAGCCGCTAACCGAAAGTTTGCCCGCCGAGTAACCGCCGTCTACGAAGATCACTTGCCCGTTGATATACGACGCATCCGACGACGCCAAAAACGCCACGGCCGATGCGATGTCTGCCGGCTCACCCGGTCGCCCCATCGGAACCTGCCCCACGAATGCCTTCTGGTACTCGTCGGTCGGCGCAGGCTTCACCTCTGAGCCAGTGAGCGTCATGCCCGGCCCAACCGCGTTCACCCTGATCCCGTGCTGCCCCAGCTCCAACGCAAGTACTTTTGTGAACTGGATGATCCCAGCTTTAGAAGAAGAGTAAGCACTTGCGCCCGGTCGGGCGTTCGACCCGGCGGTTGATGTGATGTTTACGATCACACCACCCTCGCCCCGGGCCACCATCTCCCGTGCCACCGCCTGGCTGCAGAGGAAGTTGCCCTTCAGGTTCACGGCCATCACGAGATCCCAGTACGACTCTTCCATCTCCAACAGATTCGACTCGCCGCTAACACCGGCATCGTTCACCAGGATGTCGATATGACCGAATGCCTCAACGGTCGCCATAACCATCGCTCCGACCGCACCGGAGTCGCTCACGTCTACCTGGAATGACGCAGCAGCCCGCCCCTTAGACCTGATGGCCTGAGCGACGACCTCCGCATCCGACCCAAGCAGGTCAGCCACCATCACATCAGCGCCATCATCCGCCAGCCGCAACGCAATAGCGCGACCAAGCCCATGCGCACCGCCGGTAACGATCGCTGTTTTTCCTTCTAATGTCATTCTTCGATCTCCAACAGATATCTCGGGACTACAAGTCTGCTTCATTCGTTCGCTGATTTACGCTTCAAACGTCCGGGTTGATCGTACCGTGCAAGCCTTCCATTACCTGAACTACGAGATCGGGATAGCGAGGCCGAAGCTTGTCCGTCGCATTCTTCGCCTGGTCCGGATATCCTCCCACTACAACCATGCCCCTGACTCTGTGATCGATCCGAATCTCGTCCGGCATGGCGACACCGAAAAGTCCCATTATTTTCTTTTGGCGATAGTTCTCCTGGTAGTTTTCTCCGTAATCTTCAATATAAATTGCAACGTGATTCACGTATCTGGTCAATTGCTCGTCAACATCGTTGCGAAGTTCGGGGTTGTTACCTAATTTCACTTCGATCACCAGGAAGTGAAATGGTTCATCTACAGAGTCACGAGCCAGGGCGAGAATATCCATTTTGCCGAGGTCACTGTGGTCCGTTATCTGACGATCTATAAGGATCAGCGTCTCATTCGGTGGATTGTCGGCCATCAGGTTTTGCTCATACACGACCTCGCCTTTCTTACCCCATTGCCTAATTTTGCACGCCATATCATCCAGATGCGCCAATTGGAAAAATTGCGCCAAATGAACAGGTTGTACCCGAAATCGTAAATAATCTTGCCCACCTGCCCCCTCTCCGCGGGGCCCTCCTTCGCTACATCGGTTCATCTCATCCAGGACTGCACTTTGCAGATATTTATGGTGTATTTCTACTGAGTACTCACCACTTTTTAAACGACCGGCTTTTGCAAGACTCTCCCGCGATGGTAGACATTGGAATAATCTTCGCGTAATTGGAAGTCATACTTGCCGTGAGAATTGTTGACGATTTTAATTAAATCTTCAAAATTTTCAGCAATCTCAGGCAATGACTTTTTGTCGGAAAATAACGGTATATTACCGGATTTGACACGGTTTATTTCCTTCTTTTTCTGGAATCGACCGGCACTGAAAATTCTTCGCCGTCATCCAGCTGCACTACGTTCCCAAATAGATTCTGATACTCGCCTGGGTGGAATGTGTGCATAGGCACCACGCACCCGGGATCCAACGCCGAAACTAGGCGCTTCAAATCTGACTCTACGGCGTGTCCACTCGTATGGACGATGCTCAAATCCATGCGATGAGAGAGAAGGGCCTCTTCCAGGCCGCTCCCCTCCAGATATCCGGGCCACATCGAGTACACCGTTCTAGCTCCGGTGAGGTCTCCAAGATTCCCAAGCATCTGTCTGAAGTATCTATTGTCTCGATAGAAAACCACCGAGAGCCCGGAGTGAGAACGCATTTCGTCCTGAT
>Ga0114999_10005800_pt1 | contig 14430 bp, 15 predicted proteins | sample ArcticOcean_MG_C_3_FD_89820 | JGI IMG/M metagenome (GOLD analysis project Ga0114999, IMG submission 89820) | Marine microbial communities from western Arctic Ocean - ArcticOcean_MG_CB8_126 | ecosystem: Environmental > Aquatic > Marine > Oceanic | place: Arctic Ocean: Canada Basin | collected...
CACTTTGAGTTGATCAGACAGACCACGATGAACACTCGGATTATTTCATCCGGCGGATATACCCCCTTTTCGGGGGGGACTCAAATTTTATAACCAAAAAATAAAACGCCCTATTGGATTACGATCTAATAGGGCGTTTGCTTGCGATTTTGGTCTGTGACTGTTTTTACATATATCGTTTGCGTTCGGCGAGGATGCCGAGGGTGAGGAAGGCGAGGATGACGGTGGGGGCGAAGTAGGCTTCGCCGAAGTAGAGGAGGACGAAGTTGACAGCGGGGGTGAGCCAGGCGGTGAGCAGGCCGTACCCGATGCTACACAGGAGGATGAAGACGGAGGTGCGAATGAGGAAATGATTTTGGCGAAAGTGGCTTTTGACGGCGCGGTTGATGTAGTCGCCGTAGATGACGAGCAACGCGGTAGTGAAGGCGGTTGCGATAAATGGCAAATGGGGTTTAAGCCAGATTGAGAGCGGAATGAAGAATGTTTTGATCGGTTCCATATGAGACGCCACGTTCGATTGGTTTAGAGAAGGAGAGAGATTTTAAATTGCTCTGTAACTTTAAGACAAAATTTGTAACAAGGGAAGAGGGGCATTGTAGTGGATTTTAATAAAAATGTATAATGCTTACGAAAACATTTTTTTATTAAAAAGTAACACTGTAAATATACTCTATATTTACAGTGTGAAATGTCACGTTTGCAAAGCGAATGTTAAAAATAAAGTATTTATTCCCATTCAAAGACGACGCCCAACGCTTCTTGAGGATTGTCTGCAAGCATTGTGTAAATGTCTTGGCAGGCTTCGGGTTTGGCGGTGTGGGTAATCAAATCTTCGATGGGCAGTTTGCCTTGGGTCATAAGTGTGAGAATAAAGTCGCGGTCGCGTTTTCTGGTCCAGGGGTAATAGATGTGTTGGTCGTCGGGCGTTTTGGGTTGGTGTGCGCCAAGCACTGTGATTTCACGTAGGTGAATGTCGGGTAAGAAGCTGACTTCAACGCTTCCGCGTGGGGAACCCAGGGCAACAAAACGGCCGCCTTGGCGGGGGAGTTGGAGTGCGCTGGGGTAGACGGCGGGAATGCCTGTGGCTTCGATGAGGAGGTCGACACCGTCGGCGACGCAATGGGATTGCACGGTTTCGGTGAGGTTGTCGAGCGTACTGGGATTGAGGCAGACGTCGATGCCGCGATTGTTTGCTTTTTCGAGGCGCAGGTCGTTGAGGTCAATGGCAATGACGGGATAGGCGCCTGCGAGTTTGGCAAAGGTGGCGGCGAGTTGGCCGACGATGCCCAGGCCTGTGATGGCGACGGATTCACCGAGTTGGGCAGCTCCCACGCGATGACCGTGAATGGCAATGGCACACATGACCAAATACGCAGCAGATTTGGCGGACACACCTTTGGGTACTTTGCGATAGTTGATTGTGAGCACGCTGTGACTGGCGTGATTGCCTTGACCTGCAATGCGATCCCCAACTTGAATATCAGTGATCTCTTTACCCACTTCGAGAACGATACCCGTGTTGCAATATCCTGTGCCGCGAGGAAATGAAGGTGCTCGGCCCGGTTCACTGCCGTGGAGATAGGTGTGGACTTCAGTCCCTACACTGATGGCAGTGATGTCGTTTTGAACTAAGATGCCGTTGTCGGGCAGGGGAGGGAGGTCAAAGGATTCGACTTCGATTTTGCGTTTGTCGGTGCAGATGAGGCGCTGGGCTTGCATTGGGGCTCCTATTGTTTTAAAATGAGTCCACTTCTACGTATGCGTCAATGAGTCTTTGTTCGCCTTCAATACCTTCTTGGCTGATGCCGTGTTCCATTCCGACAATGCCGTTCCAGCCTTTTTCGTGTAGGTGCTTGAAGATGTTTTTGTAGTTGATTTCACCGGTGGTGGGTTCTTTGCGCCCGGGGGTGTCACCCACTTGGAAGCAGCCAATTTGTGACCACGCGCGGTTGATGTTGGGGATGAGGTTGCCTTCGGTGATTTGTTGGTGGTAGATGTCGAAGAGGATTTTGCAACTGGGGTGATTGACGGCTTCACAGATCATGTAGGATTGTGGGATTTCTGCTAAGAAGACACGGGGGTGATTGATGAGGCGGTTGAGGGGTTCGAGAACCATAATGAGGCCCGACTCTTCGACGACTTCACAACAGCGTTTGAGCATTTCAATGACGTTGGCGGTTTGATAGTCCCAGGCGAGTTTGAGGTCATAAAGGCCGGGTACGACGGTGCACCATTTGGCGTTGACGCGCTTGGCTACTTCAACGGCGTTTTTGAGGTCGTTGAGCACGGCGAGTTTGGCATCTCCATCATCGCCTGCAAAGGTGACGTCTTTGAAAGAACCTGTGGCGACAAAGACGCCCATTTCAATGTTGAGGCGCTGCATTTCTGCTGCGACTTTTTCTTGGGTGGCAATGTCACGTTTGGGCATGCCGTTGTCTTCCCAAGCGGTGAAACCAGCGTCGGCGGCAAACTTGAGTTGGTCGACGTATTCTTCACCGGCGCTGTGTTTAAAGTGGCCAAAGTGGGGGCCGTATTTGAGCTTGAAGGTGTGTTTGGGCATGACGTACTCCTTTACCTATGATTGAGAGCGTTGGATGGTTTGCTCGTAAATTAATTTTTTGGGATAAGGATGCGGCTCCAAAATGAGTCGGTAGACGCCTTGTGTCAATGAAATTCTCAGGTTGACAAATGGGCTTGTTCGCAACATGCTTAGGGCGGGGAATCAGAAGCAATTTTATATGGAGGGTATTTATGGAGACCGTTCCAGTTGTTGCTTCAGTGATTCATAGAGAAGATCGCGTTTTGGTGGCCAAGCGGCCCAAACATAAACGGCACGGAGGTTTGTGGGAGTTTCCGGGTGGAAAGGTGCTTGATGGTGAGTCGATATTAGATGCGGTGAGCCGTGAGTTGCTCGAAGAATTGGGGGTGGCAACCGTGTTGGTGGGTGATGTTGTGTTTGCAGCACAAGATGCCGAGTTTTTGATTCAATTTGTGGAGACAAAGATTGATGGCCAGCCCGAGTCGATTGAGCATTCAGAAATTCGGTGGGTGACGCTTGTGGAATTAAGACAGCTGAAGTTGGCCCCAACGGATGAGAGATTCGTCGTGGAATGCTTGATTGCAACCTGAAAGAGGAATAATGATCGATATAGATGACTTGCGTGATGCGTCCGCCGATTTGTTGTTGGCGTGGGCCCGACAGGCCGCACCTCATTATGGTGCAGCGGGCAGTATGGATTTGGATTTGGCGGGTTTTCCCGATGCGGAAGGTCCGTCTTATTACAATCAGTTTGCACATTATGCTTTTTTGTTGCTGTCAGAAGGTGTGGTCCCTGGCGCGAGTGACGAAGAACGTGAGCACTTTCGCGACGTGGCGCTTGGCAATATTCGATACATTTTGGGTATGACGAATGGAGAATTTCATACGCCGCATTTTTCGCGTGGGCGCGATTGGGGCAGCCATGTGGGCGAGTGGTTGAATATTTATTTGTTGCGTTCCCTACAGGTGATGGAAACGTATGATGTGGGTGGCGCTGATTTGCGCGCAGATATTGCGAGATCGGTTCAAGGTGCGGTTTCGATTTTGGTATCGCGGTTTCAAAGCCGGTTTGCCGATGCACCTGTGCAATTCCCTGGGAATCACGCGACATGGCACGGGTTGTTGTTTTATGAGGCTGGGCAGTTTTTTGATCAGGCGGATTGGATAGATTTTTCGAAGGCGTTTTTTGCAACGTATATCTTTCCGACGCAGCGTCCCAATGGCGTTTGGCCTGAGGGGGATGGCATTGTGGTGAATTATTCGATGGTGACTGCGCAGGCCGTTTCTCTATTTGCCGAAGCATCCGATGATGCCAATGCATTGGAGAGTATGGCCCGTGCATTGGGCTTTTTTAATTATTTCAGTTTGCCCGATGGCTCCAGTGGTGTGGCGGGCGATTGTCGTATGCGTTATCACGCCAGACCGATGGTGTTTTTGCCACCCAGCTTTTTGCGTTGTGAGTCTGGGCGCCAATTGTGGTTGGATCGGGTGAAGGGGTATCGCCAATCGTTAGAAGAGTCAGAGTTGGTGGACAATGCCGCACAGGGGTTGGCTTTTTATGGCGCGTCTGTTCAGGCGTTGTTTGAGTGGGAAGGTGAAGCGGATTCTTTGTTAGACGTAACACCAGAAGACGTGCCCGTTGGGCGTGTGGATGTGGATCGTTGGACGGGTTTTTTGAGCTGGCAGTTGACATCTGAGCACGCGAGTCGGTTTATCTTAGATGCTCAGAATTTTGTTGAAGTCTATCATACAGAGAGCGGTTATTTGGTGGGGTCTGGAAACAGCAAATACATGCCTCGGTTTTCAACGGTGCGGCAGGTGAACGGGGGGCGTTCATACATTCCCGAACAGGCCGTGTGTCTCGAACAGAGTGATTCACGTGTGGTGAGTGTGTATCTGTTTGGCGAGGATCAGGTACAAGTGTCTCTGTCCGTTGAAGGCGATGCTTGTCGTATCGGTGCACGATTGCTGAGTTCTGATGCTGAAGCAGAATATGAATTTGGATTGATGTTGGCGTTTAAAAAGGGTGAGGTGATTCAGTTAGGTGGCGAGGAGGTGGAAGTATTGCCCTTGGCGATGATCAATCATCGGTTTGATGAGACGGGGATTGTTTGGCGCGAGCGATCGTTTGATGTGCCCCAAGGTGCGGTGTTGGATTATCCGCTCATTCCACACAATCCTTATACCCAACATGGTTTGCCGACAGAAGAGGCGTATATTGCGCGATTGAGTTTTCGGGTTGGTGAAGATGAAAAGGTGGTTGTAATTTCTTAGCCTGGATTTTTAAGGTGTTTTTCATCTGTGTGTATCTGTGGTTGCATTGGGGTTTATTATTTGAGGTTGTTTTTTGAAATTGAATCGAACGCGATTTTTTGTGGGGCTGCTGCTGGTCGCTGAGCTGTCTTTTGCTTATGTTTGGATACAAGACCAACCCACAAAGGGAATATCTATAGAGGAGATGCAAATGTCTGACCATGTGGAAATTGCCACACTTGGCGCAGGGTGTTTTTGGTGTGTGGAAGCAGTTTATCAAGATGTGAAGGGCATACAGAAAGTTGAGTCGGGGTATACGGGTGGACAAGTAGAAAATCCAACGTATGCACAGATTTGTACTGGCACGACAGGTCATGCCGAAGTGGCACAGATTGCATTTGACCCGAGTGTGATTTCTTTTGAAGATATTTTGATGATTTTTTGGAATACACACGATCCGACCACGTTGAACCGCCAGGGCAATGATGCGGGCACACAGTATCGATCGGCGATTTTTTATCATGACGAACGGCAGAAAGAGATTGCTGAGAAATCAAAGGCAGAAACGGATGCGTCGGATCTGTGGCCCGATGCGATTGTTACAGAGATCGTACCCTTGGAGGTCTATTATCCTGGGGAGGAGTATCACCAAAATTATTTCAATGAGAATCCTTATCAGTCGTATTGTATGATGGTGGTGAATCCAAAGGTGCAGAAGTTTAGGAAGTCGTTTGGAGAGTGGTTGAAGAAATAGTTAGAACTTGTACGTATTATACAGGCGCATATCGTTCAACATTTATTTGTTCTGAACGTTCTCGCATCGTGGCAGCATCGTGCCAGGCCTGCATACGCAAAAGCACATCCATACTGACATCAAAGGCTTTTTCAATTCGCAATGCCATTTCTGGTGACAAAGCCGCATTTTCATTGAGCAAATCAGATAATGTAGCGCGTCGAACACCTAATATTTCGGCAGCTTTGGTCACGCTTATCTCAAGTTCATCTAAGATTTCAGTTCTAATAAAGTTGCCTGGGTGGGGTGGCTTCATCCCCACATTCAGAGATAGATCAGCCATCAGTGATAATCCTCCAAATCAAGTAAGTCCAAATATCCGTCTTCTTCTGAAATAGTAATAAGCCAATGACCCGATGTTGAAATGCTCCAAGTATTTTGACCATCACCAGAGAGTTTATGCACGCGCCAACCAGGAGGTGCAGCTTTGATGAGTTCGTTTAAATCTTCAGATAAGAGCAAGGTCGCTAAAATATTTCTTACTCTGTTCACCAGATTGGTTTGGATGCCTCTATGATCGTTAGCTTCGATCAGGCGCTTCAGACCTTTATGGCGGATTGAACGAATTATCATTTAAATACTGTACGGTATTGCCGTACAAATTGCAAGCCGATATTTTTAAGGGCGATAGAGTAGAATTCTCTATCGCCCTTTTTTAATCTTATAGGTGTTTGTTTTTTTAGGATTCTACTTCTGATGGGGTGACACCGTTGGTGGGCATTGATTCCGATGGGTGTGCTGTGCCATTTGTCTCTGGTTTTGATTGCTCGGAATCTTCTGTGCCAGATGTGTCTTCTGTTTGTTTCGCTTTGAAGAGGTCTAAGAGTTCGTCTGGGTTGCGATCTAAGCGATCACCAAAGATGAATGTGAGTATGGCGCCGCTGATAAAAGCACACCATAAACGGCGACTGCCTGTGATTAAGGCAATGACGGCAGCGGCGAGTCCATTGCTGAGTACACCCGTGATGATGAGGTCATCTGTGTCGGGGGTGATGTATTTTTTGCGATAATTTTTGTCGAGGGTAACGCGCAATACATTCCCACAGGCGGTGCCTATCAATGCAATGGCAAAGATGACGATTGCTGCAAAGAAACGGAAGAGCATGGCCTAATTCCTTTGTGACGGATGCTGTTTTTGTGAAAGGGTTTATGCCCTGAAGCTGCCTTCATTTTGCTGACGGGCCATTTCTGTATTGAGTTTGGGGGCAGGGTCTTCCCAACCTTCGGGTTTGAGAATTTTGCCATCGTCACGGCGAATGACTTTGCCGTCTACTACTTTTTGCATGTTGGCACCGTGTACGATGTCAAATAAGGGATCGAGGTTGATGCCATTTCTGACGGCAAAATCACAGATATAGTAGATGGCATCAACAAGGGCATCGGCTTGTTCGGTTACATTTTTGGATTCTTCTAATTCATCCAGTTCATCGTTGACCATTTGGCGAATGAACGCAATGCCTTCGGTGGTCATTTCTTGTGGTTTCGCAGGTAGGTCGTCGTTGCAGGCTTTGGTAAATTCGCGTACTTGTTCCGTGTATCCCATGTTTCTCCCCGAATATGTTATTGTAGATGGTTTTGTTCTGCGTGCTTAATATTACATTGAATTTGTGAGATATGCAACCCAGACAAAGATGCGTTGAAACCGTACGCTGAAATTTTATTGTCTATTAACTTTCTATAATTTCAGCTACGCCCAACCCTTTTTCTCCAGCCACAGAATAGACAAGATATTTGTGTTTGCCTTCGATGAAGATATATGGATCTCGAACTTGGTGAACTGGTTCATGTGATGCACCCCCGCTGGAGGGCCCATTGGGTAGATGGAGACCTTCGTAATCGGTTCCTGTATGGAGAATTTCAACGGGAGCCGAACCTTTCCATTCTGTCCAATCTGGGCGCAAGTCAACGGTGGTGCGTTTGATGCGCTCGGGATGGTCGCCCACATTGCTGTAGTAGATGTCGAGTTCGTGGCCTCGAACGTGAAGTCCTGGATGGCGTGTACGATAGACGTTTTTGTCGATGTTTTCACTTGTGTCAGACAAGTCGGTGAAGTCTTCACCGTCAATGGGCAATTGGGGGCCTTTTTCGAAGAGCTCGTGTATGTTTTTGGTTCGCCACATGTTGCGACCGCCGCCAGCACCAAACCCATAAGTGTAACCCTCCCAACTAAAAATGCGCATATAGGATGGGCCCAGGCAGGTTTCTTCAGATGTGAACGATAATCCGTCGTTTGAGTCTGCATAGAGACTTAATTGGCCGATGTAATCGGGCTTTTCGCCTTCAAAACCACTGCCGTGATAGATCATATAGATTTTTTGATTGTCGTGATCAATGTGTACATCGGGTGAGGCAATGTGGCGCAATATAGGGGTGTCTTCAATGGCCAATACGCCGGGTGTGTAAACCGTGTAAGGGCCGGTTACCTGATCGGCGTAGGCCATGCGAATGAATTTGCCTTGGTGGTGTGCAAAATAGAGGTAATACTGACCGAGTGGGTTTTGAACCCAGTCGGGTACCCGAATAAGGGATGGGCCATTGATGTTGCCACCAATTCTCTCGTCACTTTCGGGTGTGATGATGGGGTTGTTCTTGCTGCGAACCACTTGAATAGGCATGGATATATCCTCTGGTCGATTTGGTGAAATGGTTTATGTTTATGGGGTGATTTTGATGGTTTTGGATGGGCACTTAAATAACACATTCCTTAATGTGTCCCATTTCTATGACGTTTAAGATAAAGGTTTTTTATGGCAACACCAGCACGATTAATACAGGGTTCTGTTGCGCGCATCCTCACAAAGCTGTCTGTGCCCATGATGGGTGGATATTTTGCGGTGATCGCATTTAACTTGGGTGATACTTATTTTGTGTCGCAGCTGGGCACGCAAGAATTGGCGGCCATGAGTTTTACATTTCCTGTTGTGATGGTGATGATGGGCATTGCTATGGGGTTGGGTACTGCAACGATATCGGTTGTTTCACGGGCGATTGGAAATGGTGATCAAACGCAAATTAGGCGGTTGTCATCCGACAGTATGATGTTGTCATTTTTAGTGGTGTTGGTGTGTGCTGCGGTGGGAATGATGACCATTGATCCGTTGTTCTTGTTGTTGGGTGCAACACCTGAGTTGTTGCCGTTGATTCGCGATTATATGCTCATTTGGTATCCGGGCATGGTGTGTTTGGTTATTCCTATGGTGGCGAATTCTGCCATTCGATCAACGGGTGATACCCTGTTTCCTGCGCTGATTATGGTTGGGGCAACGGGGCTAAATTTTGTGTTGGATCCCTTGTTTATTTTTGGGTTGTGGGGTTTTCCACGTTGGGAACTTAAAGGGGCTGCTTTTGCGACGGTGCTTGCACGGGCAACAACGCTGGTGGGTTCCCTTTTGATTTTGCATTTTCGGGAGCGGTTGTTAGATTTTAAAACGCCCAATATGCATGACCTGTGGCATTCGTGGAAGGAAATCGGTGCGTTGGCGATTCCGGTGGCAGCAACCAATATGATGCAGCCCCTGGGTTTGGGCGTGGTAACGCGTTTGATCGCGTCTTATGGGCCTGCGTCTGTGGCAGCTTGGGGGGCGGGTTCGCGGGTGACGGCTTTTGCATTGATTCCCGTGTTTGCTGTGTGTTCGGGCTTGGTGCCTTTTGTGGGACAAAATTGGGGTGCAGGTGAATTTGGGCGGGTGCAAAAGGGGCGAAATTATGCGTATGGGTTTGCCGTTCTTTGGGGTGTGTTGGCCATTGTTGTGTTGCGTTTGTCAACCGATCCGATATCACGCATTTTCAGCTTGGAGCCGGATGTGGTTTCTGAGATTACGCGTTATTTGTGGATTATCCCGTTTGGGTATTTTGGTGTGGGCATTTTTAATGTGACCGAAGAAACGCTGAATGCCATTGGGCGACCGATTATGGCGTCCATTCAAACGATTATTCACATGTTTATGTTGTACATTCCGTTGGCATTTTTGGGGTCATTTTATTTGTCGATGGACGGTTTGTTCGTTGGGTTGGTTTTCGCAGATTTGCTGGGTGGGTTTATTGGTGTTTTGATTGCGTGGTGGATGTGTCGGCGCAAACATACTCTGGAGGCGCAAGCTGTTTAGGCGGTTTGATTTGTCGTGGATAAAAGACGATTACTTGCCGAGTGCGTGTTGTTCGCATTCGGCATATTTTTTGACTAAGTGATCGTAAATGGCTATGTTTTTGGGTGTGATTTCAGACCCTGCTATCGGTTCTGAAAAGCCCGCGATGATATCTTGCCACGTGGTTGATTCATCTGATGACTTGAGATATCCATGTGCTGCGCGCAGTGCTGCGCCCAATGCTGCGCTGTTGGTAACCTCGAATTGGTAGACCGGACAATTTTGTACGTCGGCCATGATTTGCAAGATGTCTGTATTGACCGAGGCACCGCCTGTGACGTAGATGGCTGATGGACGTACGCCCATCCATTCTGAGTGAATACGCATCGACATCATTTGGGCTTCAACAACGGCTCGGCAATGGCCTTCCGCGTCATTTTCATCTAAATCGAAACGATGGATGCCGGGGGTGAGTACGTTGGGTACGATTTCGGGTTCAAAATAGGGCAGTAAGATTTTGCCATTGTTGCCTGGTGGCGTGGCTTTTAAGGCTTGGGAAAAGCCTTCCCAATTGAGGCCAAATTGTTCGGCAATGGCTTCGCGTGCAAGGGATCCATTTTTGAAGCAGATGAGGCTCATGTAGTCGCCCGTGGGTGAGACAAAAACGTGACCTTCACCACGGGGGTCGGTTTGGCAGGTTTTCATGGTGCCAAAGTAGGTGTCGCTGGTGCCCAAAGAGATGGCGACCATGCCCTCTTTGATGAGGCCCAAACCAACCACACTGTTGGGGTTGTCGCCTGACCAAGTTAGAGTTTGGGTGTCTGGGGCGAAGCCATATCTTTCGACAAAGTAAGTGCTGATGGGGCCAATGATTTGCCATGACTTTGCTAATGGGGGCAGGCGATTGGCAAGGTTTGGTGCTGTGGCGTCTAAGGCTTGGTTATGCCATTGGCGCGTTTGAATGTTCATGAGGTTCATGCCTGCACCATCCCCGTGATCGATGGGGGCTATGGTGCCAGATAGGATGGATGCCATGAATGAACTGACCAGCATGATGTGTGCGGTTTGGGCATATGCCTCGGGATCATCTTTGTAGAATTTTCGAATTTGTGGACCCGTGAATCGCTCAAAGGTTGTGGAGCCTGTGGCCTCTGCTGTGGCTTGAAGCCCCCCGAGTGCGTCACATGTTTCGTCACATTCTGCGCGTGTAGAGGAATCCATCCAGATGGGGGATGTGGTGCGAGAGAAGACATCTGTGAGATTTTCGATGAGGCTTTTGGTGGCATCGAGGTTGGATAATGTTTCAGGCGTGTTTTTGTTGAGGTAGACAGAACCGTGCTGTTGGCCTGAACCGGAGATGGCTTTGATGTTGTTGAGCGCAACACCATCGGTTTTCATTTGGGCAAGGAGTTTGTCTAAGGCATCAACCCATAGGAGCGGTGGGGTGTGGACAATTGTTGGATCGGAATTTTTGAGCACACCGTTTTCTGTTCCATAATGTGGGAGCGTGTCATCATAATTGAGTGAGAGATCATAGACGACTTGGCGGGTGTCGAGATCAATGACAATGGCACTGATGCTTTGTGTGCTGGAGTCGAGCCCGAGAAATAAGTTGGCCATGCAATGTCCCTTTGGTGTGTGTCACTTCATGCCAATGGAAACCCCGTTAGACGATTGATCTAACGGGGTTTTTGGCGTTAAGGATTTTAACCTTCTAAGAGCGTTTTGAGTGCGTCAAATCCACCTTGAAAAACACCACCGCCAATAAAAGCAACGGTTTCATCTTCTGCTTCGGGGGGCGTGTTGAATTCGGCAGACCATTCAGCATAGGTGCGATCCCCATCGGTGATTTTGCCCAATCGCAATGTGGCCACGTAATTTTCAACGGGCATGGGCGATTCGAGGATGGAATAGGTGCAGGTGTGTTCTATGTCGCTTAAAGTGAGCAACTGTTCGCGAATGTTGCCGCCGCCGTCTTTCAGGTTGAAGTTGCGAATGCATCCGACTTTGTCGCTGGGTTCTCCATTTTCAATTTGGCTGTCGGCAATGGCGGGGTGCCAAGCGGGTAGGGCATTGAAATCGCGAATTCTTGACCACACTTTTTCTATCGGTGCGTTGATGACGGAACTGGCAAATGTTTGTGCTTTGGCCATTTTAGCTCCTCTTTGAAAATATGCATCTATTTTTAGGTTCAATCGGACTTGATGGATTGTAAAACGATCCGATTTATTTTGTAAAGCGGTCAAGAATTGGGGTGAGGCGAATCACAGTGCCTGGGCCATTCAAGACCACATAAATGGCACCATCGGGGCCGGTTGTGACGTCGCGTACACGCCCGAGGCTTTTGACCACAACTTCTTCATGCATCACGCGGTCTGTTTCAACATTGAGCAAACTCATGACCTCATAACTCAGGCCACCTGCCATGAGTTTGCCTTTCCATTTGGGAAAGAGGTCCCCGCGATAAAAGTCGAGACCACATGCTGCAATAGAGGGTTTCCAGTAATAATTGGGTTGTTCCATGCCTTCTTTGCGCACAAACTCTGTTACAATGGTGCCGCTGTAGTTGAGACCATAGGTGATTTCTGGCCACCCGTAGTTTTTACCTTTGCTGATGAGGTTGAGTTCATCACCCCCCATAGGGCCATGTTCGGTATCCCAAACCCGCCCAGTTGTGGGATGAACGGCCAACCCTTGTGGGTTACGGTGGCCGTAAGAATAGATGGTTTTAAGTGCGCCTTCTTGATTGTAGAAGGGGTTGTCAGTGGGGACTTTGCCATCTGTGTGTATGCGATGGATTTTGCCATTGGGCCGACTGAGGTCTTGTGCTTGTTTGCTGGCACCGCGATCACCAATTGAGAAATAAAGATATCCTTGGGGGTCAAAAACAATACGACTGCCATAGTGGTGGCGGGAGGTGCTATAGGTTTCGTGCGGGGCTTCATATATGACTTGTTCATCAACCCACGCATTGTCTTTGATGTGACCGCGCACGATGCGGGTCATGGCAGGGCCTCGTCGCTCCTCTCCCTGTGCTTCTCTCAGGAGATGGCTGTAGGAGAGATAAATCCAGCCGTTTTGTGCATAATTGGGGTCGATGGCCACATCCATGAGGCCGCCTTGGCCTTCGTGAATGACTTTGGGGGTACCAGAGATCGGGTCGGGTTGGAGTTGGCCATTTGTGACCAAGCGAAGTCGACCGGGTCGTTCGGTGATGAGGGCGTGGTTTGCATCAATAAAATCGATGGCCCAAGGAATTTGTAACCCTTCGGCAAATATGTCTAATGCGATCTCATAATCTTGTGAGAGCAATTGATCGGGTAAAGGAGGGGGTTCTGGGTGGGCTTTTTTTGCTTCTTCTTTGAGATATGTGACAATTGCTTTGATTTGATCGTCTGTTAACAGGTCTTTAAAAGCGGGCATGCCCACATGTGTGATGCCATGTTTGATGTTTCTAAACTGACTGCTGCCATGATTCCAAATGCCTGTGGTCAAACTCTTGGCGTTGCCACCTTGGAGTTGTGCGCCATGGCATTGACCACAATATTGCACGTATTGTTGTTGTGCTTCCGATGTATCTTGGGCAAAAGATGAACCATAGGTCAAAAGCAAACAAAAAAATAGATAACACATTTTTTTCATGAAGTTCTCCTGGTAGGGTTGGATAGATTGTTGTTTTGGAAGTTGCAAACATACAATGTGGAATGCAGATCGTCAATGGATAAGGTGTGTTTTAATCGACTGGTTTCACAATTTCGATCATGACTTTGGCCACACCTGCTTCAATCATTTCAAGCTCTCTTGCCGCGCCCAATGACAAGTCGAGAATGCGGCCCTCTACAAAGGGTCCGCGATCGTTGACTTTGAGGGTGACCGATTTGCCATTGCCAAGGTGCGTCACACGAATGATGGTGCCCAAGGGCAGTTCACGGTGTGCTGCAGATAGGCCGTTCATGTCAAAGATTTCACCATTTGCGGTCTGGCGCCCGTGAAACTTATGGGCATAATAAGAGGAGTAACCGATTTGGTGGGGTTTGCTTTGTATGCGTGTGAGGTCTATTGGGAGATCCGATATGGTAATTGGCTTGTCTTTTTTTTCTTCGGATGACTTGGGTTTCTTAGACTTGGGTTTCTCAGATTTTGGTTTGGGTTTCTCGGCGGGTTTTTGTGTAATGGGTTTGGTTGTGTAGCGTGGGTGTGAAACACAGCTTGATAGTGCAAGCAAGGTACACAATAAGAATGTATATCTCATGAAGCGGTTAATGGGCTTGGGGGGGGTGGAGGCTGCCGATGAGTTCTGAAAGATTCGCCATCCCATTTGTTTTACAGTAGTCAGCAATGCCATCAATGACCTCTAACGCAGCGCCGGGATGGACAAAGGTGGCTGTGCCAACCTGAACGGCAGATGCGCCAATGATGAGAAATTCGAGTGCGTCACGTGCTGTGGTTATGCCGCCCATGCCAATGACGGGTATGGAGACACTGTTAACCACTTTCCACGTGAGGGCAAGGGCAACGGGTTTGATTGCTGGGCCCGAGAGGCCACCCGTGATATTGCCCAATATGGGACGCCGTGTGTTGACATCTATGGCCATGCCGAGTAAGGTGTTGATGAGGGCGATACCATCGGCGCCCCCATCTTCAACGGCTTTGGCAATGGCGGTGATGTCGGTTACGTTGGGTGTGAGTTTTACAATGATGGGTAGCTTGGATACGGCTTTGACTGCTTTTGTGACGGCGTGCGCACTGGTCTCAGAGCA
>Ga0114999_10005805_pt1 | contig 14427 bp, 11 predicted proteins | sample ArcticOcean_MG_C_3_FD_89820 | JGI IMG/M metagenome (GOLD analysis project Ga0114999, IMG submission 89820) | Marine microbial communities from western Arctic Ocean - ArcticOcean_MG_CB8_126 | ecosystem: Environmental > Aquatic > Marine > Oceanic | place: Arctic Ocean: Canada Basin | collected...
CGGACAGCAAATTTCCGTATTCACCAACCGGCATTTCATACCCCATCGCATGCCGACTGGTGAATTCATCGACGCCCGCAATTCGGGCAACGCGGTGAATGGCGTTGTCGTCGCTTTGCGGCATCCCGAGTGCGATGTTTTCTTTCACGGTGCCTTCAAAGAGCTGGATATCCTGCGGCACACTTCCGATTTCTGCTCGCAAGCTCCCTGGATCGATAAGGCGTGTGTCGGAATTGCCAATCGCAACAACCCCGGCATCAGCCTCATAAAGGCCCATCAGCAACCGCGCGACAGTACTCTTGCCGGAACCAATGCGGCCAATCAGGCCAACCTTTTCCCCCATCTCCATCCGAAAGGAAACGTTATCCAGAGCAGGGAATTCCTGGCCTGGATAATGAAAGGAAACATCCTGAAACGCAATCTCACCACCGACATTGCCAGACTCGGGAAAAATATGCTTCAGAGACCGCTCTACAGGTAGCTGCATAAGTACATCGATCGCACTCACCGAAACATCGACCTGATTAAGCTCCGAGAGCACGGACAAGAGGCGGCCGACCAAAAGCATCGCGCTCACCATCAGCATCGATATTGCGACCAGCCCTCCGAGTGAAAGGACGTCATCACCAATGATCTCAAACCTATAAGCGACGGCGCCAACAACGGCTAACAATGTCACCGTCGTCGAGAGATTTGCCAGACCGGCAGCAATGCCGTTGGAGACTCTAGCGGCATCAGCAGTATCGTTGACCTGAGCGTTCCAGCGATCCAAAACATGGCGTTCTAAGCTCATGCTTTTGATGGTTTCGATCCCCACAACCGCTTCGATTGCCAACCCAAGCCGTCACTGAGCTTCAGCGCGTGCGCGCGAAATCTTCGCCCGAAGCGGCAGCTGCAATACCAAGCCACACAACAGAACAACACCAATCGCCGATAACAGTACCAAAACGATCTTTCCACCCAGGAAATAGATGGTCGCGATGAAGAGCCCTACAAATGGCAGATCGATAACTGCGAGAATTGGCGCTGCGCTTAAGGTGCGTCCAATGTCATTAAGATAACCGGTGATACCAGCGAGCGCTGCGTCTGAGCGCGGGCGGTTCGCCAGCTTCGCCGCAAGAAGCCGTTCGAATAGCAAACCACCAATACGCTCACAGGCAGCATTCGCCGTCGTTTCGATGAAATAGTTTCGGAGCAGATTCAGGATAAAACCAATCCCGACGGCACCAGCGGTCCCGGCCGCCAAGAGCCAAAAGTTCTCTTCTGAAAAGTTCAGGACAAAGCGGTCGATCACGATCATTGCAAACAAAGGCAAAGCAAACGCCAACAAGTTCACCAAACCGGCGACGACCAGCATTTCCCAATACACACCCCAAGACGCAAACACCGCGCGCCGGAACCAACCACGAGCGCTTTCCGACGCAAGCGCTTCCGCTTTCGGGACTCGCACCGTTTCCGGTTCGCCCATTGCCGCCATCAGACCTCCACAAACAGCATGACGAGACGCGATGCCATCGTAGTGCTATCGCGCATGACATGTTTGTTGGACCATAAGGGGATTCGCATTGGAATGCGATATCACCCAAAGCATGAATAATGCGTTTCTTTCGCTCAAGTGCCCCAATCACGACACACAGAATCAACACACTAAAAATCATCACACTGGGCTTTTGCGGTGTTACTAACGTCCGACTATGGTGTGCGGCACGCTAAAGCCAATAAAACAATCAAGGTTCGCCATGCCCAAGACGATGTACGACTTTATTATAGAGGGCGGCAGCCTTATCGATGGCACGGGGGCCGAGCGCACCGCCGCCGATATTGCCGTATCCGGCAATCGGATCGTAGCAATTGGAGATTTGAGTAGCGAGGCAGCGGCCGCCCGGATCGACGCGACGGGCAAGATCGTCGCGCCGGGATTTATTGACGTTCACACACACGACGATCATGCACTGCTCTCCAAGCCAGACATGGCTTACAAGGCGAGCCAAGGCGTCGCCACCGTCGTCGCCGGCAATTGCGGCATCAGCCTGGCACCGCTTCGGTTCACCGGAGAGCGTCCCCCGCCGCCACTCGATCTGCTTGGCGACGGCTACAAGTTTCCCAAAATGGCCGATCTGTTTTCAGCGCTTGATGAAACCCCACCGGCCCTGAACGCGGCTCTGCTCTGCGGTCATACAACGCTCCGTGTCGGCGCCATGGATGAATTGGACAGGGGTGCGACGGACGGCGAAATCGAAGCGATGCGATCGGAACTTACAGAAGCGCTCGATGCTGGCGCGATCGGCATGTCAACCGGATTGTTCTACCCCCCCGCCAACGCAGCGCCGACCAGCGAAGTTTTCCGACTGGCGGAATTGCTCGGTCCGGTGGGTGGGCTTTACACGACACATCTGCGGGACGAAGGTGCCTATCTCAATGAATCTCTTGAAGAGGCATTCGAAATCGGCCGCGCATCGGGCGCCAAGGTCGTGCTGTCCCATCACAAATCATCCGGCGCTTCCAACTTTGGGAAGACGAAGGAATCTTTGGAACTCATCGACCGCGTCCGCAAAGAACAAGACATTACGCTCGACGTCTATCCCTACCATGCATCCTCAACCGTCTTGAGCACCGACCGGATCGGCGAGTCGAGCCGGGTCATCGTGACATGGTCGGAGGCGTACCCCGAATTTGCCGGCCGGGACCTGGACGATATCGCGAAGGAAATGGACCTCGATCTCGAAGCAACCGCAAAGGCTCTGTTGCCAGCGGGTGCCATCTATTTCGCGATGGATGAGGGCGACGTGCAGCGGGTGCTCAAGTATCCGCATGCCATGGTCGCGTCCGATGGACTGCCTCATGACGTTTTCCCGCACCCCAGACTTTGGGGCACCTTTCCGCGTGTCTTGGGCCACTACAGCCGCGACCTGGGCTTAATGACCCTTGAAGAGGCCGTGCGTCGGATGAGCGGTCTGCCGGCCGAACAGTTTGGTTTAACAGGACGTGGCGTCGTTGCCACGGGCAATTATGCGGACATCGTGATCTTTGACGCGGACACGGTCATCGATCGCGCCGATTTCGCCAACCCGACCGAACCTGCGGCAGGCATCGAGATGGTTTTCGTCAACGGTAAGGCGGTCTGGCGCGACGGCGCCCCAACCGGAGAGCGGCCGGGCAAGGCGCTCCGCCGACAAGAACTGCAGGCAGCGGCAAAAGCCTAAAACTCCGCTAAACGAGCTCGGCCAAGTAGTAGTGTGACTTGGTTTCGCAAAGGCTAAGCCGCCATTCGACGGCAGCGCCGTCCAGCGAATACGCCGTGCGGTCAATTTCAAGCAAGGGTGTCCCAGCCTCGATTTCAAGAAGCTCGGCAACGCTGCTTTCTGCGGCGGTGGCCCGCAAACGTTCTTCCGCTCGCGCGACAATGACCTGATACCGGCGTTCATACAGTTCGTAGATCGTATTCGGTAAATCGCCATCCTGCCCGATATCAGGAAAAAGAGCCTCGGAAACGACAATCGTCTCAACGATAGCCGGCACGCCGGCGAGCGCGCGCACACGTTTAATCCGTGCGACGACATCACTTTTCAGAAGGTTAAGCTGCGCGGCTTCCGTTGCCGATGCCTTGCCGTAACGGCAGAAGAGGACGCGGCTATTGGGCAGTTGCCGCTCCGCGTTTTCGCCGACCATATGGAAGAAATGAAATAACGCACGGTCCGTATCGTGCTCGGCCACGAACGTGCCCCGGCCCTGCCGGCGAATTACGAGGTTTTCCGCGACAAGCGCATCCAGCGCCTTGCGCACGGTGCCCTGACTGACACCAAAATCAACACCAAGCTGTATCTCGCTCGGCAGCATGGTACCTGGCCGCCACACACCATCGATCAAACGGCGCAATATCAGTGCCCGGACCTGCGCGTATAGCGGTTGCCGGGCCGGATTACCGTCCCGCCCACGCATGATATTTTGCTCTGGAATCTGGTACACCGTCGATCCGTTGACATGTCGCCAATTCATATGTCTTATATAAGACATAGCAACATTCCGGTCGCAGTCCAACCATCATCGGACGATGCGATCGACATAAAAACAGTACTCTCAGAAACTACCGTCACAGGAGGAATAATGAGCGCCCCACACTTCGTTGTTCATGATAAGACCGACTCCGTCGGTGTCGTCGTCGTCGAAACGGTTGAAGCCAATACCGAAATGTCCGGTTGGGTCATGGCAACCGACGAGACAATTTCCATCACGGCGCTGGACGCCATTCCCATTGGCCACAAGGTCGCGCTGCTCGATATCGCCGAAGGCGCCGACATCATGAAATACGGACATGATATCGGGAAAACAGTCTCCGGGATCAGCAAGGGCAATCACGTCCATACCCATAACCTCAAGACGAAGAAGTGGTAAGCAAGATGGCTACTCCTAAATCTTTCACCGGCTACCGCCGCGAAAATGGCCGGGTCGGCGTTCGTAATCACGTCATCATTCTGCCGCTGGACGATCTGTCCAACGCGGCCTGCGAGAAAATCGCCAACAACATCAAAGGCACGATTGCGCTGCCGCACCACTATGGTCGCTTGCAGTTCGGCGCAGACCTGGACTTGCATTTTCGCACGTTGATCGGCACCGGCTGCAACCCGAACGTTGCCGCCGTGATCGTCGTTGGTATCGAACCGTCCTGGACCAACCGCATCGTCGATGGCATCGCCAAGACCGGCAAGCCGGTCGAAGGCTTCTGGCTGGAACGGAATGGCGAGCACAAGGTCGTCATGGAAGCCAGCCGCCGCGCCCAGGAATTCTCCCAGAACGCGAGTGAAAAGCAACGCGAAGAATGCCCCATCGAAGACCTTTGGGTCTCCGTAAAATGCGGCGAGTCGGACACGACGTCCGGTCTGGGTTCCAACCCGACAGTTGGCAATTTCATCGATAAGATGGACCCGCTCGGCATCACGAGCTGCTTCGGCGAGACTTCGGAAATCACAGGCGCGGAAACAGTCTGTCAGCAACGCGGCGTGACGCCAGAAATTGGGCAGAAGTTTTTCGATACCTGGCAAGCCTATATGGACGAGGTGATCGAGCCGCATAAAACGTCCGACCTTTCGGAAAGCCAGCCGACGGCAGGCAACATCGAAGGCGGTTTGACGACGATTGAAGAGAAGGCGTTCGGCAATCTCGAAAAGATCGGCAAGAAAACCAAGTACATTGATGTTCTTGAACCAGCCGAGGCACCAAGCAAAGGCGCAGGGCTGTATTTCATGGACACTTCATCAGCGGCAGCGGAATGCGTCACCTTGCAGGCGGCGGCCGGTTTTGCCGTTCACCTGTTCCCGACGGGACAAGGCAACGTGATCGGCAACCCGATTGAGCCAGTGATCAAGCTGACGGCCAACCCGCGGACAGCCCGCGAAATGGGCGAGCATGTCGATCTCGATGTTTCGGGTATCCTGCGTCGTGAGATGAATTTCGACGAAGCCGGCGACAGTCTGATCGATATCACGATGCGCACCTGCAACGGCCGCCTAACGACGGCGGAAGCACTAGGCCATCGTGAATTCGTCATGACCAAGCTTTATCGGAGCGCGTAAGCAACGCGTTCTCCATCCTCTCTCAAGCTGGAGTAAGAGAGACGAGCGCTAAAGCAAAACGAGCCCTTACTGGGTTCATGATAGGTCTCTTCGCTGCCCTTTCCGCCGCACCAAGTGGCGCGGAAGGGTGGCCGGAGAAGCCTGTCGATTACATTATCCCGTTTGGATATGGCGGTGAATCCGGTATCACCGCGCGCCTTCAACAGCCCGTATTCCAGCAGTTGACAGGACAAAATGTCGTCATCGCGCACAAGCCAGGCGGCGGTGGTGCAGTGGTATGGTCTGCTTTGAACAGCATGCCAGCCGATGGCTATACAATCGTCGGCATAAACCTGCCGCACATCATCATCCAACCTTTGCGTGGTGCGGGTTACAGGACAGAAAACATTGCCGTCCTTTACCTCTTCCACTACACGCCAAACGCACTGATCGTCGCTAAAGACTCACCTTACGAGACCCTGAAAGACGTCATCGACGACGCGAAGGCGCGGCCGGGCAAAGTTGTGTTTTCCGGTTCCGGAAAAGGAACCGCAAACCATTTGGCGCAGGTCCGCTTCGATAACATCACAGCCGTCGATACCGAATACAGAGCCTTCAAAGGAACGGGCGAGTCCATCGCTGCCCTTCTTTCCGGAGAAGTCGATGCCGCTTGGGCCTATACAACAGCCGCGATAAAGCACGGCGACAACGTTAGAATTCTTAGTGTGGCAATGGAAGAACGACATCCGAATCTTCCCGACGCGCCAACATTCCATGAAGTTGGGATCGATATGGTCGACGGTGCCTACAGAGGCATCGCAGTACCCAAAGCCACACCTGAAGTCATGCGCCAGCAGATTTCAAATTTGTTTGCTAAACTCAATCAGGATTCAGACTTTATCGCCCGTAAGCAGGCACTGGGTTTCGTTCCACTCGATATCCCCTATGCAGACGTGCCCGCATTTTTGAAGAAGCGGATAAAAAAATATCGAGACCTCGCCCGCGATGCCGGGCTTATTGAATAACGCGCGATACCGATTTAAAGACCACCGGGAAAACATCAATGGAAATCGTCGATATCCGCGAACGAAGTGTCACGCTCGCTTCGCAGATGCGCAACGCATTTATCGATTTCAGCAAGATGACGGCGAGCGTGGTTGCGATCATCACCGATGTCGTCCGCGACGGAAAGCCAGTAGTTGGTTATGGCATTGGATCGAACGGCCGCTACGCCCAGGGCGGTATTTTGCGGGAGCGGCTGATCCCGCGGATCGTCGAAGCGCAACCGGGTGATCTGTTGGACGATACAGGCGGTAATTTCGACCCGAACAAAGTGCTGGCCTGCATGATGCAGAACGAAAAACCCGGTGGACATGGTGAGCGCGCAATCGCGGCGGCAGTCATCGACATGGCAATGTGGGATATCGTCGCTAAAATCGAAGAGAGGCCCCTTTGGCAGGTAATAGCCGAACGGTTCAACAGCGGTGCCTACGACGAGCGCGTCCTCGTCTACCCCGGTGGCGGTTACTACTATCCGGGCAAAGGGCTGGAAACGCTACAAAACGAAATGCGCGGCTATCTCGACCAAGGCTACAAGGTCGTCAAGATGAAGGTTGGTGGCGCTGACCTGGACACTGACCTGCGCAGAATCGAAGCTGTTCTCGAAGTTGTTGGAAGCGGTTCCAACCTCGCCGTCGATGCCAATGGCCGCTTCTCGCTAGAAGAGGCGATCACATTCGGAGAAGCCGTGGCGCCCTATGATCTATTCTGGTTCGAGGAACCCGGCGACCCACTCGACTTCGCTTTGCAATCAACGCTATCTGAACATTATGCCGGCGCGATGGCGACGGGCGAAAACCTGTTTTCGCTCCAAGACGCACACAATCTGGTTTTGTATGGCGGCATGCGCCCTGACCGAGATTGGATACAAATCGACCCCGCACTCGGCTACGGGTTCAGCGAGTATCTGAAAATCGACGAAATGCTAACGGCACAGGGTTGGAGCCGTCGACAACAAATACCACACGGTGGGCATCAACTCGGCTTCAACATGGCCGCTGGCATGCAGCTTGGCGGTTCTGAATCATACCCCTTGGTGTTCCAGCCTTGGGGTGGTTTTGCCGACGATGTCGATATTGTGGACGGGTATGCGCGTCCGCACGACACACCAGGAATCGGCATCGAACTGAAATCGACCGCCTATCGCGAACTTAAAACAATAACGGAAACCTAATGGCTGATATCATCATAACCGAATTCATGGATGAGGATGCCGTCAGCAGCCTCGCTGCCGACTATGATGTCGTTTACGATCCAGAACTGGTCGATCGACCAAATGCACTCATCGAAATGGTTGAACCCGCGCCGGCGCTTATTGTCCGCAATCGCACTCAGGTTCGTGGCCCGTTACTCGACGCCGCCAAGGCGCTCAAGGTTGTTGGACGGCTTGGTGTCGGCCTCGACAATATCGATATGGCCGCTTGCGAAGCACGCAATATTGCCGTTTGTCCCGCGACTGGCGCGAACAATGTATCGGTCGCCGAGTATGTTGCATCGACTATGTTGACGCTGCTTCGGGGGCCGGCTTACGGCGTCACCCAAGCCGTTATCGATGGGCACTGGCCGCGAACGGATGCAATTGGCCGTGAGGCAAGTGGCAGGCAACTCGGGATTGTCGGATACGGCGCCATCGGTCGAGATGTTGCCAGGCGTGTGGCCCCGCTGGATATGAAAGTCGTGGGTTTTGATCCGTTTCTCGCAGATGACGATCCGGCATGGGGATCCACCAGGCCGATGGCCCTTGATGAACTTTTGGCTACATCCGATGTTGTCAGCTTGCATGTCCCCATGACGGATCAAACGCGCCATCTGATCAACGCGAAGGCCATCGCGACTATGAAGCCGGGCGCAATCGTCATCAATGCCGCCAGAGGCGGTGTCGTCGACGAAGCGGCACTAACGGCAGCATTGCGTGACGGCAACCTTGGAGGCGCCGCATTGGACGTCTTCGAAACAGAACCCGTTTCGGCTGAAAGCGGCACGCATTTTGCCAACGTCCCGAACCTAATTCTAACGCCACATATTGCCGGCCTAACCGACGAAGCCAATTTACGGACAAGCGCTCTGACGGCCGCAAACGTCCGCCGCGTCCTGGAGGCATAGCCATGAGTACGATTAAACTGTCACTCGCCGATCTCGAATCCTTGGTCATAAGGACGCTCACGGCCAACAACACCAGCCCGCGCAACGCTGCGCAAGTTGCGGCCGCAATTGTCACAGCCGAGGCTGATGGCCTAAAAGGCCACGGCGCGTCTCGCGTCCCGTTCTATGCGGCGCAAGCAAAGAGCGGCAAGGTCGATGGCAATGCGACACCGGAAAGCCACGACGTCGGCACGGCGGCACGGCGCATCGACGCAAAACAAGGCTTCTCCTACCCCGCATTGAATTTCGCTGTCGAAGAACTCACCCGCTTGGCACCGGAGACCGGCATCGCCGCCGTGTCCGTCGCGAACTCGCACCATGCCGGGGCAGCGGGGCAACCGGTCGAGCGACTCGCACGTGCCGGATTAGTCGGCCTGTTCTTCGCCAATTCACCAGAAGCTATCGCACCGTGGGGCGGCAACAAGCCACTGTTCGGCACTGACCCCATTGCCTTCGCGGCGCCTCGGCGGACCGATCCCCCACTGGTCATCGATATGTCGCTGTCACAAGTCGCCCGCGGCAAGGTCATGGTCGCTGCAAAGGAAGGAAAACCTATTCCCGAAGGGTGGGCTCTCGACGCGGATGGCAACGCAACGACGGACGCCAAGGCGGCAATGGCCGGCACCATGGTGCCAATGGGCGGCGCCAAGGGCGCCCAGCTCGTCCTGATGGTTGAGTTGTTCGCCGCCGCGCTGACAGGCTCCCTGTTCGGCTACGAGGCGAGTTCGTTCTTCGAAGCGGAAGGCCCTGCCCCGCGCACCGGACAATTCCTGATTGCTCTCGACCCAGGCCGGTTTTCAGGCGGCGCATTCGCCGACCGGCTCGAAACGCTTGTCGGCGCTATCCTTGGACAAGAGGGAACCCGTATCCCTGGGGCCAGGCGTTTTGCCTTGCGGGCGGCGGCAGAAAAAAACGGTATCGAACTCCCAAGCGCCCTGCATGATGAAATTACCGGAATGGCAAGCTGATCTAATCATGGCGGCAGGGGAGAACCCAAACCCACTATTGGACGCCGCTGAGCGCGCAACCAGATACCTGGACACGCTTGATACGCGAGGCGTCTGGCCATCGTCTGACGCCGTCAGTCGACTGAAAAGCGCCCTCGACACACCATTGCCGGATCAAGCCACGGCACCGAACGAAATCATCGCATTGTTGGACGAAATCGGCTCACCCGCCACTGTCGCCAGTGCTGGTGGGCGCTATTTCGGCTTCGTCACGGGCGGTGCGCTTCCCGCCAGTCTTGCGGCAAACTGGCTCGCGGGGGCGTGGGACCAAAATAGTTTCAACGCGGTCAGCTCTCCGGCCATCTCGCTTTTCGAGGAAACAGCCCTACGCTGGATCAAGGAAGCACTCGTCCTCCCCGCAACGGCGGAAGGCACCTTCGTGACGGGCGCAACGATGGCGAATTTCACCTGCCTCGTGGCCGCCCGTCATGCCGTGTTGAAGAAAGCCGGCTGGGATGTCGAAAGTCAGGGACTGTTCGGTGCGCCGGAGATCAATGTCATTGTCGGAGAGGAAGTCCACGCGACCGTCTACAAAGTCCTGTCGCTTCTCGGCCTCGGCCGGGACCGGGTCATCACTGTTCCTGCAGATGACCAAGGGCGAATGCGCGTCGACGCGCTTCCGGCATTCGAAGGACCAACGATCTTTTGCATCCAGGCGGGCAACGTAAATTCGGGTGCGTTCGATCCTGCTGCGGCAATCATTTCGCATGCACACGATGCTGGCGCTTGGGTCCATGTCGACGGCGCGTTTGGCCTATGGGCCCGCGCATCGGAGACACTGGCGCCCCTCGCAAACGGGTTCGAGGATGCAGATTCCTGGGCAACGGACGCGCATAAATGGCTGAACGTTCCCTATGACAGCGGCGTGGCGATTGTGCGCGAGCCGGATGCTCTACGCCGCGCCATGTCGATCAATGGCGCCTATTTACTAGCCAGCGAAAACCGCGATCAGATCGATTATTCACCCGACTGCTCACGCCGCGCCCGCGCCGTCGATGCATGGGCCGCACTGAAATCGCTTGGGCGAACCGGCCTCGCGGAGATGATAGACCGCAACTGCGCACAAGCCTCCAGGCTCGCTGACGGTTTGCGCGGAGCCGGCATTGAAATCCTGAACGATGTCGTCCTCAATCAAGTGGTCGTCGGTTTCGGCGATGAAGAACGGACACACGAGGTTATCAGGGCAATTCAGAATTCCGGCACCTGCTGGTGTGGCGGCACACAATGGCGTGGACGTCCGGCGATGCGGATAAGTGTCAGTTCCTGGGCAACCACAGACTTGGACATCGATAAATCGCTGGGAGCAATTCTCAAAGCCAATCAGGAAAATCGAGCAACTTGATTGAATAGTTGGCGATTTACGGAATGAATCGGCTCGTTTCGTCCAAAATTTTGCGGCCGGCAGTCGCGGGGCCCTGCACGCCGAGGCGATCCTCGCCGACGCCAGCTAGATCGTATTCGCCCGCCTTAGGGCTTGCTCTGGCGTCCCGCCATCAAGTAATCCATCGCCGCGATAACACCACCCGTCTCGTGCGGTACGCCCGCGAGGCCCAGGCCCATTTCAACGCCACATAGGGCGCCGGACAGCATCAGATCATTGAAGTCACCGAGATGGCCAATCCGAAACACCTTGCCCGCCACCTTGCCAAGACCATTGCCGAGCGACATATCGAAGTTCTCGAGTACCGTCTTGCGGAACGAGTCGGCATCGTTGCCTTCCGGCATCAGCACTGCGGTAAGCGCGCTGGAATATTCATCCGGGTTCTGACAGAGCACTTCCAGTCCCCAGGCCTTGACCGCGCGGCGGGTCGCTTCCGCATGGCGGTCATGCCGCGCGAAAACATTGTCGAGCCCTTCTTCGTGCAGCATATCGATCGCCTCACGCAACCCGAACAACAGGTTCGTCCCCGGAGTATAGGGAAAGACGCCCTTCTCATTAGCCTGGATCATTTCGGCCCAATCCCAATAGGACCTAGGGATCCGCGCATTCCTTGCCGCCACCCGCGCCTTCACGCTGACCGCATTGAAGCTCAGTCCCGGTGGGAGCATCAGCCCTTTCTGCGAACCGCCAACCGTTACATCCACGCCCCACTCGTCATGCCGATAGTCAATCGATCCCAAAGAAGAGATCACATCCACCATGAGCAAAGCGGGATGCCCCGCGCTATCTATCGCCTGACGTACAGCCGAGACGTCGGAGGTAATGCCTGTCGAGGTGTCGTTGTGCACGACACAAACGGCCTTGATGGCATACGTAATGTCTCTGGAAAGCGCCGTCTCAATCGCCACCGCATCCGCACCATGTCGCCAATCACCCGAAATGAATTCCGGCTTGAGGCCAAGTCGTTCAGCGAGGTTGCGCCACAGGGTCGAGAACTGGCCGGTTTCGTACATCAGCACCCGGTCACCAGGGGACAGTGTATTGACCAACGCCGCTTCCCAAGCACCCGTGCCGGAAGCCGTATAGATTACGACAGGCTGTTCGGTTTTGAAGATCGTACGGATATCGGTCAGAACACCCCCTGCCATCTCCGCAAAATCTGGCCCGCGATGGTCGATCGTCGGTTGATCAATCGCCCGCAAAATTCTGTCGGGCACATTGGTCGGCCCTGGAATCTGCAAAAAATGTCGTCCACCACGTCGCGCCATCACATGCTCCTAATATTTTTGTGGCTAACGTTCCAAGTACCTGCGCCACTATCACAAGGCATTTTGCATACAATAATATATGCATCAACCGTTTAATTATGCCATTTTTTCGATGTTCTCACGTATTATTGTATTTTACATACAAAATGGTAAATTGCGTGCCAGACCTTCGACATCGAAAGGAAACACGAATGGCGCGCGCCAACCCGGCCATTAAATCGGCAAGCACAGCAATTGGAGACTCGGCTCTTGCCGCCAGGTTTCAGCGAGAAGTCGAAGGTGACGTCCTGTTCGATGCCTTCACCCGGGGCCGCTACAGCACCGACGCATCGCACTATCAAATCGAGCCGATCGGCGTCGTTATCCCGAAAACGGAAGCGGATGTTCACAGCGCGATGCAAATCGCTGCTGACGCCGGTGTCCCAGTGCTGCCGCGCGGCGGCGGGACGTCGCAATGCGGCCAGACCGTCGGCGAGGCGGTGGTAATTGATGTCAGTCGGCACCTCAACCAGATCGTCGATTTAGACGTTGCGGCACGGCGTGTAACCGTCCAGCCCGGCGTTGTGCTCGACCACCTTAACCGGGCATTGGCGCCGCATGGCCTCAACTTTCCGGTCGATGTCTCAACGTCCGCTCAGGCCACGATCGGCGGTATGACCGGCAACAACAGTTGCGGCGCCCGCTCCATCGTACACGGCACGATGCGAGACAATGTCGCTGAGATCGACGCTATTCTCGCCGATGGAACGGCCATGCATTTCGGTCCCTTGGGTGCGGAAATCGACGAAGCCGCCATGGGACCGCATGCTGCCACTCTGGCGCGGGATCTGTTAAAGATCGGAGAACGGGAAAAAGCGGAAATTGCATCCCGCTTCCCCGACGTAATGCGGCGCGTCGGTGGGTACAACATCGATGCGCTGGTCAAGGGTGGCCGCAACGCACCGGTCAATCTCGCCCATCTCCTCGTTGGTTCGGAAGGCACGTTGGGCTTCTCCACGAAGATCACGCTCGATCTTGCAAAGACGCCAAAGCACAAAGTGCTCGGGATCTGCCATTTTCCAGATTTCTACGCCGCGATGGATTCGACTCAGCATATCGTCAAGCTCGGGCCGGCGGCGGTCGAGCTCGCCGACCGGACGATGATCGATCTCGCGCGCGACATACCGATTTTCCGCAAAACCATCGAGCAATACATAAAGGGAAACCCCGCCGCGATCCTGCTGGTCGAATTTTCCGGCGAAGATCGCGACGATTTGTTAAGTCAGTTGCGCCAGCTCGCGGAACTGATGGGGGATTTGGGATTCCCAAACAGCATAGTTGAAGCCGCCGATTCATCGTCCCAGAAAGCCGTTTGGGACGTCCGCAAATCGGGGCTCAACATCATGATGTCGATGAAACAAGAGGGGAAGCCGATCTCGTTCATCGAGGATTGCGCGGTGCGACTCGAAGATCTCGCCGATTACACAGACCGATTGACCAAAATTTTCCATGATCACGGTACGACGGGCACCTGGTACGCCCACGCATCGGTCGGCTGCCTTCATGTCCGCCCTGTGGTGAATCTGAAGCAGGAAGCCGGCGCGAAGATGATGCGCGAGATTGCGGAGAAAGCCTTCGAAATCGTCCGCGAGTATAAGGGCTCACATTCTGGCGAACATGGTGATGGGCTGGTCCGGTCCGAGTTTCACGAAGCGATGTTCGGCACCCGAATGACCGATACCTTCGCTGAGGTAAAGCAGCGCTTCGACCCAATAGGGCTGTTCAACCCGGGAAAAATCGTCAATCCGTCAAAGATGGACGACCGCTCGCTGTTCCGCTTCAAGCCGGGCTACACCGTGCCCCCGATGGACACCGCATTCGACTGGTCGGCATGGGGCGGCCTCAGCGGGGCGGTCGAGATGTGCAACAACAACGGCGCGTGCCGTAAATTCGACGCCGGCGTGATGTGCCCGTCATTCCGCGCCACCGGCGAGGAAAAAGACCTGACGCGCGGCCGCGCCAATACACTGCGGCTGGCCCTC
>Ga0114999_10005808_pt1 | contig 14418 bp, 17 predicted proteins | sample ArcticOcean_MG_C_3_FD_89820 | JGI IMG/M metagenome (GOLD analysis project Ga0114999, IMG submission 89820) | Marine microbial communities from western Arctic Ocean - ArcticOcean_MG_CB8_126 | ecosystem: Environmental > Aquatic > Marine > Oceanic | place: Arctic Ocean: Canada Basin | collected...
GTTGCTTAATTACCAGACTATTTGTGGTGATGAGCCGGTAGTAGTAGATAGAAAAGTTTTTAAAAATACGATAGCGGATGACCCTATACTAATCTATTTAACCTCAGCAACTACAGCAATGCCTAAAATGGTTGAAAGAGATCACGCTTATGCTTTAGCTCACCAGATTACAGGGCGATATTGGACGGACTTGAGGGAAGATGATATACACTGGACCTTAACAGATACGGGGTTGGGCTAAAGCTACTTGGGGGCTTCTTTATCCTCCTCTTTTGGCGGGTTCTACAATAATACTTTATGATGGAGATGGTTTTGATGTGGAACTGCATTTAAGAATTCTTCAGTAACATAAGGTTTCTACTTTCTCTGCTCCTCCAACAATTTATCGAATGCTTGCTCAAACTGATATCTCTGGGTTTGATTTGACATCTTTAAGACATTGTTTTGGAGCTGGAGAACCATTAAATTCTGAAGCGATGCGATCATGGAAGATGAATACAGGTTGTGATATTTATGATGGGTATGGGCAGACTAAAACTATTAACATAGTAGCCAATTTTCCTGGAAAGGAAATACGCTCTGGGTCAATGGGTAAACTTTGCTCAGGATTAATAGTTGATATTATTGATGACGATGGCTTAATTTTAGGTGAAAACGATGTTGGCCATATTGAAATTAAAATCACTGAACCGTATCCTCCTAGGTTATTTAAGCGATATTATAAAGATGAAGTTTCTACAACAAAGTCATTTCGTAATATTATACAGGGGATACGGCAACGCGTGATGCCGATGGGTATATTTGGTTTGTTGGTCGTTCTGATGACATAATTTCTTCGTCAGGTTATAAGATTAGCCCGTTTGAGGTGGAGAGTGCTCTTATTGAACACCAAGCTTTAGCAGTGTCGGCCGTTGTTGCTAAGCTGGATGCGTTGCGTGGGAAGATTGTAAAGGCTTATATAATTTTTGCTTCAGGTTATAATCAATCTAAAGAGTTAGCTAAAGATATTCAAGATTTTGTTAAAAACCACACTGCATCTTATAAATATCCAAGGGAAATAGAGTTATGAGAATCATTGCCAAAGACAATTTCAGGAAAGATTAGGCGGGCAGAACTTAGGGATGATGCGATTAAGAATTAGCTAGGTCTTGATTGTAAACTGAATTAATCAACAAGGCCAAAATTCGCTAATTTGGTGAGTAGCTAATATTTTTTAAATTATTTTTTACATTCTGAGAAAATTCTAACGCTACAAGTCTCACATATTTTTTCATCTAAATGGCGCTTAATATCAGGTATAGCTTTTCTTTTGTTAAGAAATACATTCGATTTTCCAAAACGTTTTAAATACCCACCCTGCTTAAAAAACATCCGATTTTCTAGTCTCAATCCACTAAGGTATAAACCTCCCCCATTCTGCCGCCAGGTCTCCGCTTCTTCCGTTAACATTTCCGCACCTGAGACATCTAGCGTTCCGATACCATCTCCAACAATTAAAACATGTTTGCAATATGAATTATTTGTGAAAACTTTTGTCAAACGCCGACTAATCCATTCGATAGAACCAAAGAATACGGAACCATTAATTTCAATCACATCAAGCTGAGGGCAGCGCCGGCGCGAGTTATCAGACACAGGAATGAAGCGACGGGGAATAGCGTCTGGACAGGGAACAATGCTTGGCATTCTTGGTTTAGCAGTTCGATTTAAATATAACATCAAAGATAGAAGAACTCCGCCATAAATTGCAAATTCAAGATCTAATGTGAGCGTGGCAAGAAAGGTTACGCTCAATACAGCAGTTTCTGATCGACTAGCAATTAAAATGGAGCGAATGTGTGTAAAATCGATAAGATTATATGCGACTAGTAGAATAATTCCTCCCATGGCAGGTATTGGTAGATAGGCTGTTAGAGGCGCTATAAATAAAAGAATAGATGCAAGAAATAAAGCTGATAGAATTGCGGCTAATGGGGTCTTTGCACCAGCTGAATAATTGACGCCAGAGCGTGTGAAAGAACCAGACCCAGCGTAGCACGACATGAAACTTCCTACTAAATTAGATATTCCTTGTCCTAAGAATTCTTGATTACTGTCAATTCTTTGGTGAGACTTAGTGGCGATTGATCTTCCAATTGAAACCGCTTCGATTAGACCCAAGATTGCAATTGCAAGTGCCTCTGGTGCTAATTGTTTTAACATAGTTAGTGAGAAGTTTGGCTTTGACAGGGGAGGTAAGTTTCCTGGAATTTCACCAATTAATGGAATGCCAAGCGCATTCCCATTTATAGTAAAACAAATAGCGCTTCCCATTATCATTGCAATGAACATATAGGGAGATTTTGGGAGAAACTTTTTTAGACATATTGCAATTACAAATGTGATTGATGAGATTAAAATAACATACTCGTTTGCATTATTGAGGTTATTAATAATAGCTTTCCATTCATGGAAAAAAGAACCTCCTTTTGATAGGGGTATGCCAAGAACATTTTGCATTTGACTCGTTACAATAAGGATGGCAGCACCTGCTGTGAATCCTACAACTACCGAATGGGAAACAAAGTTTACTAACTTTCCTAGGCGGGCGATTCCAAAGGCGATTTGGTAGATTCCAGCCAGAAACGTTAGGGTCAGAGTTAAAGAAATAAATTCTGGGGAACCTGGCTCTGCATGATGACTAACTGTACTGAACACCACAATAGAAATAGCTGTTGTCGGTCCTGAGACAAGGTGCCATGAAGATCCAAAGAGTGCTGCAAAGACTGGAGTGACAATTGCTGTGTATAGACCATACTGAGGAGGCAGCCCAGCGATCATAGAAAAAGCAACACCCTGGGGTAACACGATTATAGCTCCTGTTAGGGCCGCAAATATATCAGCCCGAAGGGTCGCCATATTAACGTTTGAAGTCCATAAGAGAAAGGGAAAAAGAGGTTTTATAAACTTTCTTCCATAGGAGGATATGTATGAATTAAAAATAGACAATCATTAAAGTCTTGAATAAAGGTTTCTGAAAATTAATAGGCGGATATATTAAAATATTGAAAACTCACTATTTATAGACACTGGTGGTTCTTAAATCCACTTAAAAGTTGGATGATCAATTTAAAAGTGTGAAATCTCAAGTCTAACTAACATTGCTTTTCTAATGTTTTCTTGATGCTTTTGGGACTTGGCCTCTGTCATATCTCTAATATGCTTAGTTATATCCCTTGGAGATACAGAGTAAATGCCCCAGTTTTGAAAAGAGGCGAATGTCTCAGCTAATATAGTTAAACCATTCATTATCAATTATTTAAAGACTTATAGGAGTGCAGCCATTTTCGATAAATATCAATTCTTTTATTCCAAGCCCGGTAGCCTTGGATGTTTTTGCTCCAGGTTTTGTTTTCATGAAAACGCTGATTGTATGTATTAAGAATATGGTGATAGTAAGCTATAGTCGCACTCATGATAATTCTCCTTTTTGTTTTAGGTTGTATACGTGTAATATAAAAAAAAGAGTAGAGTCATTATTGCTTGTTAGATATGCGCATTATGCATACCTTTCATTAATATATATTACCTAAATTATTTGTTATCTAAGCATTTTCTGATTGTGTTAAAAGATTGAGAATTTAAATAGAGTCTTTTTCGAATTGTAATTTAAAGATTGGACGGTCAAAATTATGAGTACAGAACATTACATGATTGCGCAGGATTTTTTAATCCGCTATGGCGGAGATAACTTTGGAAACTTATTTTCTAAAGCCAAAGGCACTCTTGTTTGGGATGATCAGGGTCGCCAAATACTTGATTTCACTTCGGGACAGATGTGTGCAACAATCGGGCATAATCATCCATCCATTGTTAAGGCTGTCGAGGAGGCGGGAGAGAAAGCGTATCATTTTTTTTCAGGTATGATCCCAGAGGTTGTTTCAGAGCTTGCTGAGACTCTTGCAAAAGATTGGATGCCAGAGCCCTTAAGGCGTTCTTTGTTGGTTACTACTGGATCAGAGAGCAATGAAGCCGCACTTCGCATAGCGAAGATGTATACTGATGGATTTGAAATCATTGCAGTAGGGGGGTCTTGGCATGGGGTTACTGGTGGCGCGTCTGCTTCATCGTATGCTTCTGATCGAAGAGGTTATGGCATTCCTGTAGCTGGTGTGTTTGCTATTCCTGAACCAAATAGCTATCGGCCTTATATTCCAGGCTCGAACGAAGAAGAATCTGCAATGGCTTGCCTTGACCTGGGGTTTAAGATGTTTGACATGCAGTCGTCTGGCAAACCTGCGGCTATTATCATTGAGCCAATAATTAGTGCTGGAGGGGTCTTAGTACCTCCTAAATGTTTTATGGAAGGTTTGCGAAAGGCTGCTGATGAAAGAAATATGTTATTAATATTTGATGAAGCTCAGACAGCATTTGGTCGAATTGGCTACAAGACAGGAGCTGAGTTCCATGGTGTGACGCCAGATATTATGAGCGTATCAAAAACAATTGGGGGTGGTCTGCCTTTGGCAGGGGTCATTACAACTAATAAAATTGAGGAGAAAGTGCATGAAAAAGGATTTACTTATTATACCAGTCATGTATCCGATCCATTGCCAGCTTATGTAGGTTTAGCAGTTTTAAAAGCAATTAACGAGGAATCTTTGATAGAGCGTGCCCGTACGATGGGACAGTATTTGCTTAAAAAGTTAATTAATTTACAGCAAAAATATGAAGCAATTGGCGATATTCGTGGAGAGGGTTTATTGCTAGGAGTGGAACTGGTAAAAGATCGAGAAAATCGTGAACCATTCCACCAATTGGGTAAAATAACTACTGAACATTGTTTCAAAAATGGATTGTCTATGAACATCCGTCGTCGAAAGGAGCGGGGATCCGTATGGCGAATTGCACCTCCTTTAACTGTATCTTATGATGAGATCGATCAGGCAATTGATATACTTGATTTATCACTGAGGGAGAGTTTGGATGAAATTACACGTCTCAAGGTTTGATTTATTTTAGGAGTGTTACGTCATGAACAGGATAATGACCCCACATATTCTTGAACCAGTAAGTCATTATTGTCATGTGGTTGAGGCCAATGGTATAATTTGAGTTTCTGGTTTAGTTGGAGTGCGGTTGGGTGGGTCAATTCCTTCAGATACATTGGGTCAATTTGATATTGCTATGTCAGATTTGGAAACTTGTCTAAAGGCTTCTGGATCAAGTCGACAGGATGTAGTTAAGGTCAGAATTTTTATGACAGATATTTCAGAACGAGAAATTATTAATCCACGAAGAGTAAAGTTTTTTGGCGCTTACAAGCCAACATCATCACTATTAGAAATGTCAGCTCTGGTAGATCCAAGAATGACTGTAGAGATCGAATCTGAGGCTATACTATCAAATAAAAGATAGTTACAAAAACTATATCAAAATGTTAAAAGGTGATTCGACCTCCATCAACCACTAGCTCCGCTCCTGTAATATGTCGGGCCTCATCAGAGGCTAGGAACAAAACACTGTTTGCAATATCGTTTATTGTTCCAGCCTCACCGAGTGGGATTTGTGCAATTCTTTCATCCCATCTTTCCTCAAAATTACCACCACTAACTCTCATGACCTGATCTCCCATGGTTGTTAGAATGATGCCTGGATGGACGGAATTGCAACGTATTTTATAGTTTTTTTGACCGCAATGAATCGCAACTGATTTAGTTAATTGCCTAACAGCAGCCTTGGAGGCTCCATAAGCGATGAGAGACGGAGATCCCATGATGCCTGCTACTGATGACATGTTGATGATTGTTCCACCAGTTTTTTTCATTACGGCAATGCCATGCTTACAACCAAGGAAAACCCCATCACTATTAACAGAGTGAACGGCTCTCCATTGTTCAAGACTTGTATTTTCGATTTGCTGTCTATCCTCAGTTGCCAAAATTCCCGCATTATTTACGAGAATATCTATTTTTCCATATTGTTTAGATACACTTTCCAAGACTTTCTTCCAGTCACTTTCAACCGTAACATTGTGTGCAATAAAACTTATAGAACTCGAAGATTCTTGAATGCTTCTTCCTAGTTCAGCGTTAAGGTCCGTAATAATTACGATAGCCCCTTCACTTACTAATCGCTTAGCTATACCGCAGCCGATTCCTTGTGCTCCCCCAGTAACTACAGCAATTTTATCTTTTACTCGTTTCATAATAAGACACCTTTTATACTTTATGATTTATTTTTTGATATTATTCTACAATTCTAGGTTTATCGCTTAGTACAATTAATTTAGATTACAGTCTAGGTGCAGAAAAGTATAAAGAGTAGAGCAATTCAGTAGGCAGGAAAAATTCTACTTGAGTTATATTTTTATTTTTCAACAACCATGAATGATGTATAGGTGAGACTTGCAATGATCAAAAAACTTATGTTCAAACCATTTTCTTGGTCGGTGATCAATATTTTCAGTTGAATAAGAAATATATTGGGTTACGTCAAAATGTGTTTCAAACAAAATAAACCGAGTTGGATTTGATATGTTTATTCTAGGAAGAATAATTATTGCTCGGCCGACATTGGGTTATCTGTTATAATACCGTGTAATACAATCCCGATCTTGATACCTAGATAGTTTATTGTGGAAAATGTTTGTTCGGTTATAGATGTCCAAAAGATCCAAAAGCATATACTATCAATAATGAAGATTTAGTATGTCAATTTATTCTAATGTTTGTAAGAATGTTTATCGTCAAATATAGAATATCTAAAATAACATTTACTCAAAAATTTAGAGTTTTTAGCTGAAATGGGCTCAGTAGTTTCGACGTCAAAATCTTCTTATGAATCACCTAATTCTATTAAGGCAGGGATTTGGGCAATTTTACCTATGCTTCTAGGCACAGCTCCTTTTGGCGTTGTTTTTGGAGTGTTCGCACTTGACATAGGGTTTGGTTTCATCGGGGCACAAAGCTTAAGTAGTTTTGTTTTTGCCGGCTCATCTCAATTTGTTGGGGTGAATTTGTATGGGCAAGGCGCATCACTTGAGATAATTTTCTGGACCATTTTTTTGGTTAATTTTAGGCATTTTCTCTATGGAGCTTCTCTTGGACCCAAATTACTTGGGACGTCTTCACGGCATAGAGTATTAATATCTTTTTTTCTTACCGATGAAGCTTTTGCTGTGGTTAGCAAGTTTAAAAAAGTACACTTTCGTTACTATTGGGGGGCTGCACTAGCTATGTATTTCAATTGGCAGATATGGACAGGCATTGGTATTTTCTTTGCGCCCTATTTAAAGAGCATTATGGCCATTAATTTTGGTTTTATTATAGTGCCTGCTTTCCTTGCGATAATCTTTCAACAAGCGATTAATAAGGCTGCTCGTTTTTGTGGTTTGCTTTCAGGATTTCTGGCTTTGTTTCTCAATAGTCTTCCCCATCAAATGGGTGTAATTATTGCGGCTCTCATATCAATTTTTTTAACGTTACTTTGTGAATCAATATTTTCCCCAAAAGATTTCAATAAAAGGAGATATAACTGATGGAGGTTTTTTTAGTTATCGGATTGATGGCTTTTGCTACTTTTCCTATTCGTGTGATTAGCATAAGCCTGTTCTCAGGAAGGGCCCTATCGCCAACACTGATGAGGGTGTTATCGTTGGTTCCGGTTGCAATATTGAGCGCAATTTGTTCACCTTTAATATTTCAACCTTTTGGAAAATGGGATAATCCTTTAACTTTGATTGAGTTTTGGGCCGCAATAGTGTGTATCCTGTTTTCACGATTTGGATTGTTGCCTTCTATTTTTTCTGGTCTATCAGTTTATATAATTGGTTCAATTTTTTTATAGTAATGAATAGGAAATGTATTTTTCATCCTACAGGAATTTTTTTGTTTTTAGCGTTTGTCCATTGATAACTTCTATTTCTTTAGGGGTGGGTACCCACCCTTGTGCGCTTTTGGTCCATATAAAAGAGGTAGGTCGAAGCCAACTCGTGTCGTCTAATGTGCCAGGTTTTATGGTATATATTCCATTGAGTGACTGTGGAATATTGTAAATACGATTTCCACAGTTGGGACAGAAACAGCCAGTATTTTTGTGGCCACTATCGGCGATACGGTGAAAGGTTTTCAGTTTCCCTGTTAGATGAATTGAATCTTTATTGATGTGCATAGACATTCCAAAAGCACTTCCTGATTGTGTCTGACACTCCTTACAATGACAGACAATTAGGCGAATGGGTTGTTTTATTATTTTATAACGTATTTGGGCACATTGACATCCACCCGTATAAGGAAGTCGCATATTTTTCCCCTTAGACTGCAAATTATTCAGTATGTCATAATCAGCTTGATAATATGGAAATTAAATTTTTCCTATGATTTTATTATAAGGAAGCCTTCGGATTATTTTTTGCACAATTAACTTTAATTGATTTTAACTATTTCAACAGATATTTTGCTTATGGTCAAATTTTGACCTTTTTCTAAATAATAGTTTAGAGAAGGATATTTTTATTCCATATTAGCTTTAAATAACTAGATGGGTTTTCCAAAGAATTTATATCAATAATTTTATTATAATGGCACTTTGAGTTACCTGACTAGCCTAAATATGATCAGCTCCTTAATATTCAGGTGACAATAATTATATGTATTATTTTTAGCTAGTATCCAACTCTGTGTAACTTTTTTGTACGTTAGGTTTTGTCTTTAGTTTCACGCAATGCACAAAATGGATGTACTTTTTGAATTAAAGAGCTCCATTAGGTAAGGTTTTTATAGTATTGAGGTCGGCACTAATATAAGGGCAAGAAATTTTGGGAATGATCCTTTGCATTTTGGTAGGTGGTTTCATAATAGATGGGTTCAGTTATGGTCGTATCACGAATTACTTAAGTAAAATTAAAAACATTAATAAAACATAATTTTTAATCATATTAATTATCGGTTGATTATTATTGATAACCTTTGCAACAAAAATTATAAGTCAGCCTTTAGCATTAATTTGAATTAATATAGTTATAAATTTTCTTATTAGTTAATAGCTCAAATTTTCAATATTATACTGTATCAAAGCAAGTTATATTATGAATTAAAGAGATAAAAATGATTATTTTTTTTAAGGTTTAATTTAATGTTTAAAATTTATATAGAATAGTTCAAGGGTAATTATGGATCCAATAAGTCAAGGAGTTCTTGGCGCAACTTTCCCCTTGTCATTCTTTCGGCGCGGAAATTTTTTTCCGGTAATGTTTGTTGGCGCCATTTCTGGAATGGCTGCTGATCTTGATATATTTATCCGCTCATCTGTGGATCCAATTTTTTTCCTTGAGTTCCATCGACAATTTACTCATTCACTTATTTTCATCCCTATTGGATCGTTTTTAGTCGCTCTTAGCTTATACTACTTTATGAGGAGACATCTGTCGTGGTGGGAACTCTATATTGTCTGTTTTCTTGGGTATTCTACCCACGCAGTATTAGATGCTTGCACAACCTATGGAACACAATTATTTTGGCCTTTTTCAAATGAACGGATCGCTTGGAACAATATTTCTGTTGTTGATCCACTTTTTACGTTGCCAATTATTCTGTTTCTTATGTGTGCCTATCTCAAGCACTCTCGCGTATTCGTATTTTTAGGGTTAGGGTGGGTTATATTCTATATCTCAATCGGATTTTTACAAAGAGAAAGAGCATTAACCTTGGGGCATGACATTGCTTTGTCAAGAGGGCATTCTGCGGGGGCTTTGTTAGTAAAACCATCAATTGGTAATTTAATTCTTTGGAAGATTGTCTATGATTTTGAAGGTTTTTATTATGTAGATGCTATTCGTCTGACAACTGATGTTCAACATTGTCCAGGACAAAGTATAGCCAAATTAGATCTAAATAAACATTTAAAACATCTCAAGAAAAATAGCCAACAAGCGCAAGATATCGAGAAATTTAGAAAATTTTCAGCAAATTATTTGTCTTTTGACCCCGCGATGAACCTTATAATGGACACAAGGTATTCATTGCTTCCAAACGAGATTTCTCCCCTCTGGGGTATTGTTGTAAATCCTCATGAAGATGCTAAAAAACATGTTAAGTGGTGGGAAAATAGAGTTCCAACCAAAGCTCAAAGAGCCAAATTTATAGCTCTTCTTCGTGGGGGGGCTTGTCAGATTTTTTTATCTAGCGATTGATAATTTTAAATACATGTCTGAACAATTAATTTTGGTGTTATTAAAACAAGACAATTTCTTGTTGGCTCGATTAAAGTGGTTTCTCAGGTTTGGACTATCATTTCTCCAGTTGTATACTGAGCAAGGTAATTTTGTATAGTTTCTAAGAGAGGTTAAACTAATGACTCATTGCTATTCAAATAAAACCTCAGTCTTAGTTGTTGGTGGCTCTGGAGTTATTGGGAGTGCGTTTTTACGTCATATTGCTACGAAGGAAGATGTAACTGCAATTGGTTTAGCCCGAAGACCTATTTTGCCCTTAGCAGAGAATATCATGCCATTAAAGTGTGATTTATTAGATTTCGATAAAGATGATTGCGAGCATCTCCAGCTGAAACATAAATTAAAAGAAGTTACCTACCTTGTTTACGCTGCTTACATTGATGGTGATAATGACAAAGCTATTAGAGCTGCTAATACTAAATTATTTTCTCATGCTCTTAGATTTGTATCTCATTTTTGTCCAAACCTTATTCATGTTACGCTGATGCAGGGAATGAAGGCTTATGGCACTCACCTCGGCCCTCATAAAACTCCATCGCAAGAGCGAGACCCAAGATTATGTCAACCGCATTTTTATTATGATCAGGAAGATTCTCTCAATAAGAGCAGCAATGAATATAAGTGGGGTTGGAGTATTCTGAGACCCCATGTTGTTATTGGACCAGCGTTGAGATCTCCTATGAACTTAGCTGTAGTTATCGGTGTCTATGCGACATTATGTAAGGAGCAAAAGTTATCTTTTCAATTTCCTGGTATTGCTGGAGCTTTTTTGCCAATCTATCAAGCAACTGATTCTGGGCTTCTTGCTAAGGCCATAGAGTGGGCAGGTAGTAATCAATCGGCGTGGGGCCAAATCTTTAATATTACAAATGGTGATTTTTTTCGCTGGTGTCATATGTGGCCTTTTATTGGAGATTATTTTAATCTTGAAATAGAGGGGCCAGCAGATAGTTTTAACTACGTGCCTCTTGAAGAGAGATTTAAGAATGCAACTTTAATATGGAAAAAAATTGCGTTGCAAGAAGGGTTAAAAATATGTGATCTTAATGAACTCGTGTCTTGGAAGTTTGGTGATTATGTTTTCCAAATTGAATGGGATGTGATGGCTGATACAACTAAGTGCCGGCAAGCTGGATTTTTAGAATTTATTGATTCTGAGAAAATGTTTGTTAATCGCTTTAATGAATTAAGGCAATTGCAGATTATTCCCTGATTTGGTTTAGGAGTATAATGTAAGGATGCTTCAGGCACTGTTTTAATTGCCTTATATTACCAAAATGAAAATTGTCATCCGGATGGTAAGATAAAGATTAGCATTGGTCCTGATAGCAATTGGAGATACAAAAAATTTGGGAATGCAAAAAATTGTTTTCAGCTTTGCATCATTTAAAGTTCCAATAATTCATGCTCAGCTGGCGGTCCGTCAAGACATGTCAACAGTTATTCAGAATAATTTTATCTTTAAACAATGGGTTGAATTAGGCGCATGGCAGTATCAAACTTGGGGGAGTGAGTTCTTTGATGGGCTAGAGCCACTGCATCATGCAGTTGTTGTCCGCCATAGCCGGAATAATGGTTTTTTTGACTCAACTCTAGAGGAAATTATATTTAAAATGAAACCAAAGGATTTACTCTATTATGGAGTGTCTACTGCCTATGCTGTTGAGAGTACCGTTCGCTATGCAACGGATATGGGTTACACGAAACTACAGCTGTGTCTGATGCCTGTTCTGCGGCTACTGAGAAACAGCATCTAGCTGCTTTGGAAGCAATGAATCTTTTAGCCCCAATTAAAACCGTTAATGAGATGGATGCTGAATTAACAGGTAAATATGTTTAGATTTTCTTTTTTAGTATCGATGATGTTGTTCTGCTAACAAGCATAGTATTTCGAACATTATGGTCATGGCTACTAACGCTGTATTCCCACTTGGATCAAATGGAGGAGCAACCTCAACAACATCTGCTCCAATTAGGTTCAGTCCCCGAAGACCTCGAATCATTTTTTGAGCTTCTAAGGTTGTGAACCCCCCTATTTCTGGTGTTCCAGTACCTGGCGCATATACTGGATCTAGGCCATCAACATCAAAACTTATGTAACTGGGTTTATTTCCTACGACTTTTCTTGCTTCCTGAATTACAGCTTCAACACCGAGTTCATAGAATTCTTCAATTTCAATTACACGTATGCCCTGAGCTAGACCCCAATCTTTATCCTCAGGCGTGTATAAGGCTCCACGTATCCCAATTTGTATAGTTCTTTTCGGGTCAAGTAGTCCTTCTTCAATGGCTCTTCTAAATGGTGTCCCATGAGTATATTGACAGCCATCAAAATAACGATCCCAGGTATCGGTGTGAGCATCAAAATGAACCATGCCCATTGGTTCCCCTGTCGTGATCCCTCTCATGATAGGCAGCGTCACAAGGTGGTCGCCTCCGGCCGCAAGGGGAACAACTCCTTGTTTATGGACTGAATTAAAGAAAGTTTCTATTTTGGCAAGAGAATCCATTATGTCCATTGGATTAACAGGGCTGTCCCCAAGATCAGCACAATTAGCTATTTTAAATGGCTGTATTCCATTACTATGATTGACATTGCGAGCCATTGTCGAGAGATCTCTAATCTGTCTTGGTCCATGACGAGCTCCGGCACGATTAGTAGTTCCGCCATCCCATGGAACGCCAATCAAACCAATATCAACTTCGTCAATGCTCTCTAGTGGAATAAATGGCAGCCGCATAAAAGTCGCGATACCTGCGTAACGTGGTAAGACTGTTCCTGAAACTGGCTTATATGAGGTATTAAGAGGCATGATTCTTCTACTTTTATAGTCTTGTTTAACACATTCTATTTGAACAATATATTAATATTAAGATCAAAACATATTTATAAAATTATATAACAGTTTTATAGTTTTTCACAAAATTTTCTTGTAATGTATTTTCTATGGCACCTTTACGTGAATTACGAACTCTTCTAATGGCTCCTGCATTTTCCTCTCCTAAATCTATTAATAGCATAGAAGCAATTGTTCCTGACCTACCTAATCCTCCCATACAGTGGATACAAATTGTATTACCTTGAGACAGAGATAATTGTAATTGCGGACTTAACGTTTGCCATTTAATTAAAAATTTTTTGTTGGGTATTTTATAATCTTGAATAGAGAGATGATACCAAACAAGTCCCATTTCAGAAACTTTTTTTTCAAAAATATTTTTACTACACAGATTTGCAAATTCTATTTCTTCTATAAGTGTTATAACAATGTGGCATTTTATTTCTTTTAATGTAGTGAAGGTGTCTATGAACTTATCTTGGCTAAATGTTTTTTTTGCACTTAAACCTGGAAAGCCTGTTAAAATAATTTTTCCAGAATTGTTCAAGGGGGTTATTGAGTCAAATTTTTTCATATAATTCAGATCATTGTAATTTAGTTATTCCCAGAAATATTGTGGCGCCATGCTTGGGTCTTTTGTAAGATTCCCTTTGTTATAATTGTATGGAGAATACGTACCCCAACGGACACATATACAATTAACATTGCCATTGCAGCGGCGGCGGCTACGTCTCCTTGTTCATCGAGGTGAATTGATGAAACTGATGCTAAAGTGGTATCATAGGTGTAGAGAAATATAACTCCAGAAACAGTGGTCATAGCATTAACGAAAAGATAAATTGAAATATCAAAAACTGTTGGCAAGCAAACGGGAAGAGTGACCCTCCAGAACATTTTATAGATTGGAATTTTTAATGATAAAGAGACGGCTTCAAATTCTCTATCCATTTGCTTGAGAGCAGTGACACCTGTTAGATGTGACACTGTGTAAAAATGGACAATTGTATTAATAACTAGTATTACCATTGTCGCATATATCACATTTAAAGGGTTTTCCTTTGCGTTGAAATAGAAGATATAAGATAGCCCTAAAACTAGTCCAGGGACGGCCATCGGCATCAATGCGAACAATTGAATAATTCCTTTAAGCTTTTCATCTGAACGAAGTTTTTCAACGATATAGGAGCCGACAAAAATAATAACAGTCCCAAAAATTGCAGTATAAAATGCTAATCTAATAGAATTGTAAAATGATTCCCAACCAAGCCCTGCAACTTCAAAATTATAATGATCTAAGGTGAGAGTTAAGTTGTAGGGCCAAAATTTTACTAAGGCACCGAATTGGGCCATCCCTATCATCATGAA
>Ga0114999_10005809_pt1 | contig 14417 bp, 11 predicted proteins | sample ArcticOcean_MG_C_3_FD_89820 | JGI IMG/M metagenome (GOLD analysis project Ga0114999, IMG submission 89820) | Marine microbial communities from western Arctic Ocean - ArcticOcean_MG_CB8_126 | ecosystem: Environmental > Aquatic > Marine > Oceanic | place: Arctic Ocean: Canada Basin | collected...
AAATTATGCCTCTTGGGATTTAGAATTCCTCTATCATCGTGTTGACCATGGATCTCGACCAAAGTAGTTGACACACTACGGAGGAAATCAGCACTAACTCTCTTATCATTCACGTAAGCTTGCTTACGCCCATCTCGGAAAACTACCCTACGAATCAAAAGTTCTTTAGCTACAGGAAGACCCGCTTCAGCGAATAGATTCGAAACCGGATGCTTACCATTTAACTCCAATTCAATTGATACTTCTGCCCGATCATTTCCGGGCTTAATCAAATTTGATTTCCGGGCAAAACCAAGAGCAAATCCAAGGGCTTCTAAAAGAATAGATTTTCCTGCACCGGTTTCTCCCGTAAGAACATTTAGTCCATCATGAAAGTTTACAGATAAATTCTCGATTATTAAAAAATTATTTATGTCTAGAGATTTAAGCATTTAGACCAAAACAATTCCCCATGCGTATTATTTATTCTTTATAATTTTCTGATACAGTATACCAAGCCAGCTCTGCCCCTTTTCTTCTGGCTTCAGGCCCCTTTTTTTAAGTAAGTCATAACTATCCTTATAAAACTGACTCGATTGATAGTTATGTCCAAGTATTGCCGCCGCAGTTTGTGCTTCATTTATCAGACCTAATGATAGGTACGCCTCGACCAACCGAGCTAAAGCTTCAGGGGTTTGAGTGGTAGTTTGAAAATCCTCCACGACCACTCGAAAGCGATTAATTGCTGCAATATAATTGTTTTTCTTTAAATAATACCGTCCAATCTCCATTTCATTTTCGGCTAAAACATTGAAAGCTAGATCGAATTTTAACTGCGCAGACTTAGTATATTCACTTAAAGGGTAGTTCTCTATTAGTTCGCGCAACGAGTCCAACGCTTTAAGAACAACACCCTGATCTGCTCCAACACTACTAAGTTCATCATAATAACTAGACGCGATAAGGTATTGCGCATATGCAGCACTCTCCCCTACTGGGTATAAATAAATAAATCTTTGAGCGCTTTTCCGTGAGTTGTCATAATCTTTAGCTAAACTGTAAGCTATTGATTTTTGTAAAATCGCTTGCTTTGCAAATTCAGTATATGGAAAAATATCGTAGAGTTTTTCAAATAACTCAATCGCCTGCTCATATTTTTTTGCGTTGAGTGTCTTACTTGCAAGAGTGAATAGTTCTTCAGCTGTCATACCCTCATAAGGGTCTTTTTCTTGTTGCGTAAGATCACATGAGGTAACGCTTAGAAATATTATTAAAAAAAAAGAACTGAGTGCGTATTTAAAAACTTTTATCATAGGTCAGTTATTAGCTCTTTTGATAAAATGATCAACCAATAGTTAAAGAGAGGTATTCTAACTAACATTAAACTGTTGGCTCGATAGCAAGCAACCCTCTTTAGGTCTAGTGACTAACCCGTAGAACGCCCAAAATCTGCCTTATCAAGTCCTGCACCTGGTAAAGACTCCAGTTGGACTGGAGAGCATTCAACAACACGGTAGTAATTAGATGAGGAAAAGAGCTTTCTTAGTAATTTATGAGTTGCTTGGTGTCCTGCCTTAATACCCCTAAATCGTCCAAAAATCGGCATACCAGCAAGTGCTAAATCTCCAAGTGCGTCGAGCATCTTGTGTCGTACAGCCTCATCTTTAAATCTGAGTCCACCCGGACTAAGGACGACATCTTTATCAAAAACTATTGCGTTATCGTAATTTCCACCCAAAGCAAAACCATTAGAATGCATTTGATCTATATCCGCCTGGCGACAAAAGGTTCGACTACTAGCAAGCTCATGCACAAAGGCACCGTTAGCCATATTGAGCGACTTAAACTGTTTTCCAATTATCTTCTCATCAAAGTCAATCTGAAATTCAATCTCCAGAGCCCCCGAAGGGCCCAGTGATACTTCCGCCTCATTATGCCTAACCTCTATGGTTTCCAAAATCTCTAAGGCTAATTGCTTAACCCCAAGGTTTTTTAAACCCGCCTTTAATATTTCTTTTACAAATATCTCTGAGCAACCGTCTAGAATTGGAACCTCGTCACTATCTAGCTCTACCAAAGCATTGTGAACCCCACAACCTGCCAATGCTGCCATCACATGTTCAACTGTGGACACGGAAACTCCATCCCCATTAATTAAACGTGTACAAAGGGGCTTATCAACTACATTAATATACGAAGCTCGAATTAAAGAATTATGTTCTTTTTCATCACTGCGCAAAAACCAAATACCAAAATTTGCTTTCGCTGGATGCACAACCATTTTAGTTCGTTTTCCAGAATGTAAGCCAACGCCTTCAAAGGATATTTTTGATGCTATCGTGAACTGCAACTTATTCTCCGCTTAGTAGCAAATTGTACTAGTACCACGATAATTTATTTTTGAGAAATTAACAATTCACGCTTTGTGACCAATTGTAACATTTTTAATAAGAAATTTTGGTAAATTTCATTAAGGAGTGAGTGGTTTTTCTTAATCTCTCTAAAACTACCAAATTTTATTAATTAGCTTGGCGGCGCAAAAATGCAGGCACCTCAATTCGATCATCACCGTCACCAGAAATCATCCCAGGGCCGCTTAAATCAGGTTCAATATAGGTGTCCTCAGAAATTCTTTCAGATCCCATGCCTGTCATTCGGCCTATGAGAGAATTTATTCCAAAGCGTTTATGTCCCGCCTTATCTCTGCTTATACTATCTTTTACTTTTGTCTCCATTAATTGTCCTTGTGATTCAGGGAACTCTGTTTTTTGTCCACTCAATTCATGTGAGACATTAAAAGCTTCATTGACTTGCTCTTTCGGTTGTAAATAATCAAAATCTTCATCCTGACTAAAAATACTATCCGATTGATCGAAATCTCCGAATAAAGTGGGCTCATCAGATTCATTACTAACCGCTTCGGCTGCTGAAGCGTTCGCTTCAACCCTAACACTTAACTCCTCAACAGGATCTATAGGTCGTGAACTTCGCGATGACAAACATTCAAAATCACTATCCGCAGCGTCAATTCCTGTAGCAACAACACTCACTCGGATTTTTCCTTCAAGGGAGACATCTAAAGTAGACCCTACTATAATATTTGCGTCTGGATCTACTTCCTCACGAATACGGTTGGCTGCTTCGTCTAGCTCGAAAAGGGTGAGATCAGTGCCACCCGTTATATTGATCAGCACCCCTTTGGCACCCCGTAGACTTATTTCATCTAGCAATGGGTTTGCAATTGCTTTTTCAGCCGCCTGAAGTGCTCGATTTTCTCCGTCCGCCTCTCCAGTTCCCATCATCGCTTTACCCATTTCGTCCATCACATCTCGAACATCGGCAAAATCAAGATTTATTATACCAGGTCTAACCATTAGATCCGTAACACCCTTAACTCCTTGGTAAAGAACATCGTCAGCCAGAGAAAAGGCCTCAGTGAACGTTGTTTTTTCATTGGCCAGACGAAATAAATTTTGATTGGGTATAATTATTAAGGTATCAACAACCTTCTGAAGAGCTCTTACACCCTCTTCAGCTTGTTTCATTCTTCTTATTCCCTCAAACTGGAAAGGTTTAGTAACGACTCCGACAGTCAGTACCCCCAATTCTCGTGCGGCACGTGCTATTATCGGAGCCGCTCCCGTACCTGTACCGCCTCCCATACCAGCTGTTATAAAACACATGTTTGCACCGGTAAGTTGATCAATGATCTCTTCAATGACTTCTTCAGCTGCAGCAGCTCCAACTTCTGGTTTCGCACCAGCTCCCAGTCCACCGGTTACTTTCAGTCCCATTTGAATTTTTAACGGAGCCCTTCCTAAATTAAGGGCCTGTGCGTCAGTATTTGCTATTACAAACTCAACCCCATTGAGCTCTTTTTCTATCATATTATTTACGGCATTTCCGCCGGCACCTCCAACACCAAAAACGGTGATTCTAGGTTTGAGTTCTTTATCTTCAGGAATGCTAAGATTTAAAGCCATAATGATAATCCACCTGTATTTGGTTTTTGCTCTTGACTGGTTTTAGCCAGACTATTTTTTTAAAGTCTATTTGAGTTTTTAGTATTAGTCACGCATAAAGTGATTTTTTATCTAAATGTAGTTGAATATTATTTTCAACCATCTAGATGTCGTTTGTCCACATATACTATCAATTACCAGTTCTCCTTGAACCATTTTGTAGTCCGCCTAATCGATCGAGCAGGATAGCTTCTCTTAGGTAGATCAAAATCCCATAATTCATCTTGAGGATGAGCTGCAAAAAGAGCAAGCCCAACCAAAGATGCAAATGCCGGACTACTTACAGACTGAGGTAATCCATGTACCCGCAATGGCCGTCCTAACCTCACTTGTTGGCCTAGTATTTTAGATGCCAAGCCATCAAACCCCGCTAATTGACTTGTCCCGCCTGTTAATACAATCCGTTGAGACGGTAAATGATCAAAACCCGCCGCATCAAGACGATCTCTTACCTCTTCTAGTATTTCTTCAGCCCTGGGTCGTACGATCCCTATGATCTCAGTTCTACTGGCTTTTCTTGAATCGTGCTCCCAATCTCCGGTATTTGATTGTAAGTCGATAAGTTCTCTATCATCCATTCCGGTGGCCAACACACCTCCATAAAAAGTCTTTATTCTTTCCGCCGTATCAAAATCGACTTGTAAGCCTTGACTAATATCACCAGTAATGTGATCGCCGCCCAATCTAACTGACTCGGTAAATATCATATGTTTCTTTAAAAAAATTGATATTCCAGTTGTTCCTCCACCCAAGTCAATGCATGCTGCACCAAGCTCTCTCTCATCTTCCACCAATGACGACATACTTGCGCTATAAGATGCAGATACTACACCAGCCGGCTCCAAATCACATCTTTGGACACAATAAAGTAAGTTTTCTAAAGACACGCTTCCGACAGTTAGCATATGAACGTCAACCGAAAGAGCATTTCCAGACTGGCCACGCGGGTCCGTCAATCCAGACCTGCTATCTATTGCAAAATTGACTGGCTGAGAGTGCAAAATTTCTCGTCCAATCCCATAATCTGGAATGTCACAGGATTCCACACTTCGAGCAATACAATCATCTGTAACATACCCTTCGGGTAAATTAACTTTACCAGCCATCCCATAAGATCTCGGGCTCCCTCCTGAAAATGTGACGATCACATGATCCACCCGTTTCCCAGCCATTTTTTGTGAGGCCTGTGCTACTAGACGAATTGCGCGTTCAACCTCGTGAACATTTTCAATTTCACCAAATTTTATTCCCTTTGATTTAGTATTTGCGACACCAATAATTCGAAAAGAAGACTGGCCTAACATCGACCCTATTCCATCATTTTCTTTAAAACCCGAAGGTCCGTCAAAGCTCAAAACAAAGCACGAAATTTTTGAAGTGCCAACATCGAGCACTGAGATTACCCCCTTTTGAATTGCGGCATTCCTAGCATTCCTCATTTTTATCTGGGTTTTATAATTTTCAACACTCAACGTTAAATTCCTTATTCATTTGTTAAGTTAGTTTCAATCCTTGCTGCAATCACTATACGTCGCTCATTACGCATATCTATTCGAGATATTTTTCTTGCCAAAATATCGTATGTTTCGTTTAATAGTAAAAACCGATCAATTGCTAACTCCGGGTTATCCGGAGGTAATAAAATTCTTTGAGAGTTACTTAGGACTATATCCCAACGATAATTACTTACCCACTCAAGCGCTAATATTTTTGTAGAGATTGGCGCAGCTAATTCCATAAGCTTAAGCACCTCAGAGATTCTTGAATTTGCACCGTCTCCGGCAATAAAAGGCAAATCTGACCTTTCTGCTCGCGAACCGATAGAACCCACCGTTTTTCCGTCTGTGCCGAGTAGAAAAAGACCAGCTTGATTCCTCCAAACGAGTGCCGGTGTCCGTTCATCAACTTGGATCTTCAAAATCCCACCGGCAACAACCCGTATACTCACATTATTAACTGCAGGAAGCTCCAAAATAGCCTCCCGAATGTTGTCCAACTCGATATCAAAACCTGAAACAGGTAAGCGTAAGGGAATGGTGTTTCTGACTTCCTGATCTAAACTTACCGACGCCCCTTCAATTGAAATTAACTTAACTGACAACTCAGGTTTGTCAGCAATATGCTCGATTACACCAAAAAACTTGTCGACCCAGTATTGAGATCTGTTTTGTTCCAAAGTGTATAAAATAATTATACTTAAAAATATACTGACTGGAAGAATGCACTTAACAAACACTCTAACATATTTGGTTAACCAGAGTCGTTCAAGCCTGTAACTCACTCTACTACTGCCCGTACTAAAAAATCGGGCCATAAACCTTTTTTGAGTCATCGATCGCATGATGCATCCTTAAGTAGTATAACGCATAAATCGCTTAAGGAAATCCCATCAAAAACCGCCTGCTCTGGGGCCAAAGATGTAGGAGTCATGCCTGGTTGAGTATTCGTTTCCAACAACACAAGTCCTTTTTCTCCTTTTGCCTCGTTCCATCTGAAATCGCTCCTTGATATCCCCCGGCAACCAAGCTCTCTATGCGCGGTCAGAGCATAAGAGAGACACAAATCATTAATTTTCTGAGGAATATCAGCCGGGAGGTAATGGCGAGATCCACCCTTTACATATTTAGCCTGATAGTTATACCAGCCCTCGGTCTGAATGTCAGTTACTAGTAGTGGCCTTGAATTCTCGTTCGACCCAATCACTGTGGTCGTCAACTCCCTACCCGGAACATACTCTTCAACCATTACAATTTCTGGCATCTCCTTTAAGAAACTCAATTGACCATTGCTTCCATTATCGACTACATGAACTCCAACAGAAGAACCTTCGTTGACTGGCTTTACCACATAAGGGCGTTCTATTGTATTCTCTGCTACCACCCGATCCTTATGTATCATTATGGAATTGGCGAATGGTAGATCAGCTCTCTTATAAACCAACTTAGTTTTTTCTTTATTCATCGCCAATGCAGAAGTATGCACGCCCGAATGAGTGTACGGAATTCTCAACCACTCCAAGATTCCTTGAACGCAACCGTCTTCTCCCCAGCGTCCATGTAGCGCGTTAAATACTATATCTGGATTATGTACTGAAAGTCTTTCGTAAAGATCCAAACCAGCATCCAGCTCTACAACTTCAAACTCTTCCTTTTCCCTCAAAGCAGTAGCACAACAGCGTCCGGACAAAAGCGACACGTCTCTCTCTAGGGACAGCCCACCCATCAATACTACAACTTTTTGGGTTGCCCTGCTCGACATACCCGCCTCATTCAGTTTTTAAGCCTTTATTGGCTTTTTTGTTTTACAGCAACAATGAAAATATTGTTCTCTTACCTTGATGCCGGCTCTTAATCTTTTTCCCCTACTCGTATTATTTCCCACTCTAACAAGATTCCACTTTTTTGCAAAACATTTTTACGTATTAATTCACCTAAGTTCTCAAGATCAGCTGAAGTAGCCCCACCAGTATTTATTAGAAAGTTTGGATGTTTATTAGAAACTTTAGCACCACCAAGTTCGAAACCTCGAAAACCGGAATCTTCGATTAGTTTCCAGGCCTTTAACTCGTCAACTTCATTCCCATCAATTGTAGAAGAGAAACCTGACGGATTTCTAAAGGTACTGCCAGCTGTCCTTTCGTTTCTTGGTTGAGTGTTATTCCTGCTTTTTAATTGTTTTTCCATTTTTTCTAATAAGTCTTCAATTTTACCTTTTGTTGGTTGAAAAATAGCTTCAACAATCACGGATCCTTTGGGAAGGGAGCTACTACGGTATCGAAAATTCATTTTTTCTCCAGGCCAACAATTAACCCCCCCCTCTCGATCAATGAAAGTGACTTCAACAAGAGAGCCCGAAACGTAATCCCCATAACAACCTGCATTCATAACAACTGCACCCCCAATACAACCAGGAATGGTACGCATAAAGGTAAGATCGAATCCCAATTCTGCTGCATTTATAGCTACCTTAGAGTCTAAAGCAGCAGCTCCACAGATTAAAAATTTATTGTCTGATTTTATATAGTTAAATGCTTTTCCTCCAAGGCGAATGACAACCGCATCAATGCCCCCATCCCTAACGATTAAGTTTGAACCCAAGCCAATTGGAAAAATGTCCAACTCTGAGTTTAACTCTCTTAAAAAAAGTTGGAGGTCTTGAATGTCTAGAGGTTGATATAAGGCAAGAGCTGGCCCACCTACTCTTAACCATGTTAAATCTTGCATTGATCGACCAGGAGTTATTACCCCCTGAACAGCCGGAAATTTGCTCATTGACCTAAATACTCAAAAAAGAAAGGCCATCTAATATTATAAAGCACAGGCTTGTAATTCTGAACTAATCATATATTTCAACTTATCCCTTTTTTTCTCATCTACTTAGATAATAAAGATGGTAAGACATTGGCCCAACTACTAATAGAGCCAGCACCAAGACAAACAACAACGTCTCCAGGACTAGCGCATTTTTTTATAAATTGCACCATTCCATCAGTTCCATTTATCAATTGAACATCTGCATAACCTTCATCTGAAATACGCGAGACTAACCGATCGCTAGAAACTCCTTCAATTGCATCTTCTCCAGCCGCATATACGTCCATAATAGCAACACAATCTGCATCGCGGAAACAAAAACAGAAGTCTTCAAATAAGTCTCTTAATCTAGTGAACCGGTGAGGTTGATGAATCGCTATTATTTTTCCAGTCGTAATTTGTCGAGCGGCTTGTAAAACAACTAAAATTTCTGATGGATGATGTCCATAATCATCAATTATAGTTACACCACCAATCTCACCCACGTAGGTAAACCGCCTACTTACTCCCTTGAAACCTTTTAATGCATTGGAAATTTCCTTGATTGGTATCCGCAATTCCCTCGCTACGGCAACAGCTGAGAGGCAATTAGAGATATTGTAAACCCCTGGCATAGGAAGACAAAATCCTTCAACCAACCCGATGTCATCTCGGAACAAAATATCAAAATATGATTTTCCATTTTTAAATGATGCATTAATAGCCCTAACGTCTGCGTCACTGTTAAAACCATACGTAATAATCCGTCTATCAGAAACTTTTTTTATCAACTTTCGCACTTCAGCATTATCCACGCAACAAATTGCGACTCCATAAAAAGGAATATTACTAATGAAATCAAGAAACCCCTTTCGTAAATTCTTAATATTTCCCCAATGATCTAAGTGTTCGAAGTCTATATTAGTAATAATACTTATCGTAGCAGGTAATCGCGTAAAAGAACCATCGGACTCATCTGCTTCAACCACCATCCAATCACCTAGACCGATCCTTGCGTTAGAGCCATATGCGTGAATTATCCCACCATTTATTACTGTTGGATCAAAACCTCCAGCATCTAGAACAGCAGCGACCATAGTAGTTGTGGTTGTTTTTCCATGAGTACCTGCGATCGCAACATTAGACCTGAGCCGCATTAACTCTGCTAACATCTCTGCTCGACGAACAACAGGTAAGCCTCTAGAACGAGCTCCATCAAGCTCAGCATTACCTTGCTTTATTGCGCTAGAAATGACTACTACCTCTACTCCGTCTAAATTTATGTTATTGTGGCCTTCAAAGATTTTTATTCCGAAGGCACTAAGTCTGAGCGTTACTGCACTTGATTTTATATCTGAACCTTGAACCTTATAGCCGAAGCTTGATAAAACCTCTGCTATTCCAGACATTCCAATACCTCCTATTCCAACAAAGTGAATCGGACCCAAACTAAGTGGAAGTTTCGTGCTTTTTTTTGTCAAATTTGGCACTCCTCAGTAACCCCTTCCACAAGCTTCATTAACTTATCGCTTGAGTCCGGATTGCCAACCTTAAGGGCGGCTTCTGCCATTTTTTTTGCCAAAATACTATCTGACAGAATACATTCAACCACTTCACTTAAGCCTGAAACCGTTAATTCACCTTCAGAAATCACTATAGAGGCACCCAATTCAGCCGAAGAAGCTGCGTTAATCGTTTGATGATCGTTGGTCGCGGCAGCAAAGGGAACCAAGATGGATGGCCGCCCAATAACAGAAATATCAGCGACAGACGAAGCTCCCGCACGAGAAATAATTAACTGCGCCTCAGCAATTTTGTTCCCAATATCAACAAAAAAAGGCTTGACCACCGCCGGAATATTGAAAAGTTCATATGCTGCTAGAACAGCAGTTTTGTCCTGTTCTCGCGCTTGGTGTATCACCCTCATTTGCTTTAATATGTTTTTGGGTAACGCTCCAAGGGATTGGGGAACGATTTCTGATAGAATTTTAGCACCCTGGCTTCCTCCAATAACAACAATACTCATTGGGTAATCTCCGGGTGGAATATATGGGGACCCAGCTCGTTGAACAATAGCCGGCCGAACTGGATTCCCTGTAAAATTCTCTTTAACCCCATCAGGTAACCTTGTTGATAGAGTGCCAGAAGCAACAGCATTTACATGTTTTGAAAAAAGCTTATTTACTAAGCCTAAGACGCCATTTTGTTCATGTAGTACGATCGGAATTTTAAGAAGTTTAGCAGCCAAAAGTGACGGTATAGTCGGATAACCACCAAAGCCGATTACAATATCTGGTCGATCTTTTTTAAAAGATTGGAGGGTTGCGATTGTTCCCGAAATTATCTTAAATGGGGTAAATAATTTCTGGAAAAACCGTACACCACTAAACGCTGCCGAGTTGGTGACTTCGATAGAAACGAGCGGTGAAAATTCACCCACAAACGACATTCCACGCTGATCTGTCGAAAGCTTAACTCTCCAACCACGAGACAGCATTAAGTCTGACAATGCATGTGCCGGGAACATATGGCCACCAGTCCCTCCAGCAGCGATCAACAAAAAATTCTCCCTCACTGAAACGTTCGTTTCGTTACCAATAGATCTCTAATTTCTCCTTGAGGGCGCGCTTTAGTAAAAACTAGCAACATTCCTACTGCGATCCCGCTGGCAATCAATGATGAACCTCCGTTCGATACGAAAGGTAACGTCATTCCCTTTGCGGGAAGTAAACGAACAGCAACTCCTAGATTTATCATAGCTTGCATAGCTATAATAGAAGTAAGCCCAACGCCAGAGAGTCTAACAAAAGAATCTTTCTTTTTGGACAAACGGTGAAGAGATCTTATAGTAAAAGTCACATACAGAGCAATAATCATAAGAACTAGAAACAAACCGTACTCCTCAGCTGCGACAGCAATGATAAAATCTGTGTGCGCGTCCGGCAATTGCCATTTTACGGTACCCTCTCCGACTCCAACACCGAAAAAGCCACCCTCTCGTATAGCATTACTAGCATACCCAATTTGCGTAGTTGGATCGACCTCACTAATCAAAAAATTATCAATTCTGCGAGCAAAATGTTCCGAGGTGCTATATAAGAAAAGTCCGGCAATAACGACTAATCCCGCTGTAGACAATAATAATATAAAGGGGGCACCGGCTACAAAATAAATCACTCCCCAACTGAATAAAATTAATACTGCCTGACCAAAATCAGGTTGTAAGACCAACAGTGAAACTACCAAAATAGTAAATATCAGTGCAATAGCTTTTCCCGGTGGCCCATTTATTTTCTGACTGGCCGTGACCAACCAGGCCACCACTACTATAAAGAATGGCTTTAAAAATTCAGACGGTTGAAATGAACCAACTCCAAAGGAATACCATCTGGTTGCTCCCTTTCCAAAATCAGTTCCCCAGAAAGGCAACCCAGCCAACAAAAGAAAGAATGAAAAAAATAATACGACCGAAATGCGTCTTACAGAGTCTTTTGAAAAAACGGATATTACCAACATTGTAAAAATTGCTACCGAACCAAAAAGGACCTGCTTTGAGACATAATGAAAAGGCTCATGACCATTTTTAGCTGCAAGAGGTGGCGAAGCTGCCAAGCCTAACAAAAGCCCTATCAGAAATAACGCACACACGCATAATATACTCCAACGATCTACTGTATGTAGCCATTTGGAGAAAATCGGCTCAATTTGCCGACTAGTCCCTGTTCCATAAATCATCTCAGTCATGAGAATACCGCCAAAAATGCCCCTGTAGTCCGATTTTTCGGATCTTATAACATCACAATAGAGAAAGAATTTCAATCAATCCAGCACTAGATAAAAAAAAATACTTTTCAATCAAACGAAGAATCATTGCCAAATAATAGTGTTGAACTTTTGGATAATTCCTCAACTAATTTAATGAAGTGCTCCCCCCGTTTCTCGAAATTATCATACTGGTCAAAGCTGGCAGACGCTGGAGATAAAAGCACTACGTCTCCATTCTCTGCCTCTGCTGATACCAACTCAAATGCCTTCTGCATTGTATGACATATAACATATGGTAAGTCTTTAAAATTAAGAGCAAATACAGCAGCCTCATCACCTATAATATAAGCTTTCTTTACAGATCCCAGATTAGATAGTAAGGCTTCTAGCCCACCTAATTTTTGTTCACCCCCGCAAATCCACAGAATGTTTTTAAAAGCTTGTAGAGCCTTTGAAGCGCTATCGGCATTGGTGGCTTTGCTATCATTCACATATAAAACTCCATCAATATTATCTACAATTTGGGTTCGGTGAATTAAGCCTTTGAAACTTTGCAGTGCGGCTCCGATATCACGCGGTGGTAGCCCTAAAATTCGACAAGCTGCATACGCGCTACATATATTTTCGTAGTTATGACCTCCGGGAAGGTTTGTTAAGCCCCGAAGGTCAATCGAATGTATTTGCCGAGTTTTTTTCCATTCAACAAGATGTCCCTTATGATGGAATATCGACCAGTTTTGTGAATTCTTTTGAGAACCAGAGCTCACCCTTATTAAACGCTCACCCGACCCACTCCCAGATATTTGATTGGCCAGCATAAGGCCCTCTGGAGAACTAATATTAATTATAGACTTCTCCGGACTTCCTTCCATAAACAATCTACGCTTAGAAAGAAAATAACCCCCAATACCTCCATGCCGACCAATATGATCTGAAGAAAAATTTGTAAAAATTGCTATATCTGGGCTTAACAGTCGAGCGAGATCAAGTTGATAAGAACTCAGCTCCAGCACAAGAACTTCGCCATCAGTCAAAGGTTCGATATCAAAAATACCCTTACCAATATTACCAGCTAGCTGAGATTTACGACCTGATTCTGAGATGATATGGTGGATTAATGAAGCGGTTGTAGACTTTCCATTTGAACCGGTTATCGCTATTATCATAGGCGATCTTTCAAAATCTTCCATTTCCGACATAAAATATGAAAAAAATAAACCGATATCGTTATTAATTATTACTTCATGGGATAAAGCTTCCTTTACCAAAGTATGACAAAACGGATACAAATGGGGGATACCCGGTGAGACTACAAGCAAAGAAACATTAGACCAGCGATATTTTTCATTTATATCGAACACCTCAAAACCCTGTATCTTAGCCAAATTCAATACTTCAAAATTATCATCCCAAACCAGTACTCTTGCCCCACCCTGGCTAAGAGCTCTAGCAGAAGATAAACCAGACCTAGCAAGACCCAGGACCACAACGATTTTATTTTTATATTCAGCTACAGATATCATCGGATTTTAAGCGTAGCTAGGCCAATCATAGCTAAAATCAATGCTATAATCCAAAACCGAATAACAATCTGTGGTTCTGCCCACCCCTTTTTTTCAAAATGGTGGTGGATAGGTGCCATCAAGAAAACACGCTTTCCAGTTAATTTAAAATAAGTTACTTGAATTATAACGCTGAGTGTCTCTACAACAAAAAGACCTCCGATGATACCTAATACTAACTCATGCTTTGTCAGAACAGCTATTGCACCCAGAGCCCCTCCCAAAGACAGGGAACCTGTATCCCCCATAAAGACTGCGGCCGGTGGTGCGTTGTACCATAAAAAACCAAGCCCACCACCTATCAAACCAGCCGAAAAAACCAGAAGCTCTCCGGTTCCTGCTACATAATGGACATCAAGGTATAGGGTGAAATCTATTCGACCGACGGCATACGAAATCACCCCAAAAGCCCCTGCTGCAATCATTACCGGCATGATCGCAAGCCCGTCCAAGCCGTCAGTAAGATTAACTGCGTTTGCCGAACCAATAATTATAAAAGCTGCGAACGGAATAAAAAGAACACCAAGGTTGATAAGTGTATCTTTAAAAACCGGCAATGCCAGTTGGTTAGTCAAGTTTTCTGGGTGTAAAATAGATGAAACGTAAGCGGCTATTAAAGCTATAAAAAGCCCCCCTAAAAGCCTTTTCTTTCCTGAAACTCCCTTAGCCGAGTTCATTGTAACTTTCGAATAATCATCAATGAAACCGATCGATCCAAACCCCAGCGTAACAAAGAGAACCACCCATACAAAACCATTATCGAGTCTTGCCCATAACAATGTAGCAACTAGCAATGG
>Ga0114999_10005817_pt1 | contig 14409 bp, 14 predicted proteins | sample ArcticOcean_MG_C_3_FD_89820 | JGI IMG/M metagenome (GOLD analysis project Ga0114999, IMG submission 89820) | Marine microbial communities from western Arctic Ocean - ArcticOcean_MG_CB8_126 | ecosystem: Environmental > Aquatic > Marine > Oceanic | place: Arctic Ocean: Canada Basin | collected...
GCGGGCGCTCAGGGCCTGATCGCGGGCATTAACGCGGCGCTCAAGGTACGCGATGCCGAGCCATTCACGATTGGTCGGGATCAAGGGTATATCGGTGTGCTGATCGATGACCTCGTCACCATGGGAACTCGCGAGCCGTACCGCATGTTCACCAGTCGGGCCGAATATCGCCTGATCCTGAGACAAGACAATGCGGACCAGCGGCTCACCGAGCGCGGGCGTCAATTGGGCCTCGTGGATGATGATCGCTGGCGGCGTTATTGCGAAAAGAGCGAAGCAATCGAAGGGGGCCGAACACTGCTTGGGAAAACGATCGTGCACCCGCAAACGCCGGTTGCCGAGGCGCTCCTGCCCGAGTTGCGATCGCCCCTGACCCGGGAATACACGGTTCTCGACCTGTTGAAGCGCCCGGGTGTGCGCGTGGCATCGGTCCTAGATGCGCTGGCGTTGCCGTGCGATGACCCGGAGGTCTGGGAACAGATAGAGATCGACAGCAAGTATGAGGGCTATATCACCCGCCAGGCGGGCGAGGTCGAGCGTCTTCGACACCGATCGGCGCAACCGATACCCGCAGATCTCGACTACAGCCTGATCCGTGGACTCTCGAATGAGGTGCGCCAGAAGCTCGAGACAAGCCGCCCGACAGACATCGGTCAGGCAGGTCGGATTTCGGGCGTGACGCCGGCGGCGGTGTCGCTACTGCTCATTCATCTGAAGCGGTACGAGGCACGCGAACGTGCATCCTGATCCGGCCAGGAAGACGCCCGGAGCGAAATGTCCGGCTCCCAGGCGGATGTGCCTGGTCTGTCGTCGTCCGCGTGGCTGACTGGCGACGTCACCTGCGCCAGGGTATCGAGTCCCTGGCGATTGAGGTGAGCGAGTCAGAGCGCGCGCAGCTTGAGGCGTTTGCGGTGGCGCTGGCCCGCTGGAACAAGGTCTACAACCTGACGGCTATTCGTGATCCGGGGCGGATTGCGACGCATCATTTGCTGGACAGCCTGTCGATTGTTCCGCACCTGGTCGCCAACCCGGGATTTCGCGGGGCGGCTACCCGGATTATTGACCTGGGGTCAGGCGGCGGACTGCCGGGCATACCGGTCGCGATCGTAAGCGGGGCGCATGTGATCCTGGTCGACAAAAGCGAGAAGAAGGTACGTTTTTTGACCCAGATGTGCGCGGATCTCGGGCTGCCGCACGCGAGCGCAGTACACGCGCGCATGCAGGACGTACAGGATCGCGTTGACTTCGTTCTCTGTCGCGCCTTTGGCAGCCTCGCCGAGATTGTCTCGGTCTGTCGGGGCCGGCTCGTCGAGACCGGGGCGATCCTGGCGATGCGCGGACACGTAACGGCGGCGGAAATCGGATCCTTGCCGGTATCTGCGAGCGACTCGCCGGGCATGATGCCGGTTGTCATCAATTCCCCGGTGCCGCAGATTGATGAGACCCGGAACCTGGTGGTTATTCCAGCTCGGTTTGTGGGTGACTCTGCTTCGCATCATGTGCAGGCGTCAACGTGACCGGGCAAGCAGCAGTCGGCAGGGGCGGGGCACCGGTTGTTGCGGTCGCTAACCAGAAGGGCGGCGTGGGCAAGACGACAACCGCGGTAAACCTCGCCGCATCCCTTGCGGCGACGAACCGTCAGGTGCTGCTCATTGACCTCGACCCCCAGGGCAATGCCACGATGGGCTGCGGTGTAGAGAAAGATGCCCTGGACGCGGGTATCTATGAGGTACTGCTCGAAGGTGCCGCTATCGCGGAGGCACGGATTGATGCAGAGTCAGCCGGCTTTGATGTTGTCGGTGCGAACGTGGACTTATCGGGTGCGGAACTTGAGCTGATCGACGTCCCGGAGCGAGAATTCCGGCTCCGTCAAGCCATCGACGTGGTGCGGAAAGACTACGATTTCGTGTTAATCGACTGCCCGCCGTCACTCAGCCTGCTTACGCTAAACGGACTCACTGCGGCGAGTGGCGTAATCATCCCAATGCAGTGTGAATACTATGCGCTTGAGGGCCTGACATCGCTCGTTGGCACTATTAGGCGAATTGGTGAGGGCCTCAATCCGGAGCTTTCGATTCAGGGCATCGTGCGAACGATGTACGATCCTCGCAACAGCTTGACCAAAGATGTCTCCGAGCAATTGATCACCCACTTCGGCGATCTTGTTTACAACACGAAGGTGCCGCGAAACGTACGACTCGCAGAAGCGCCGAGTTACGGCTTGCCGATTCTCTATTACGACAAACAGTCCCGCGGCGCGCGGGCATACCTCGCGCTCGCCGGCGAAGTGATCCGACGGGAAAGCGCCCGCGCCCCAAGCGGTAGCGATAATGAACCAGGAGCCGGCGGCGAAAGCGAAAACAGCAGCCGCCGTGGGTCGGAACATGGCGAAGAGAGTCGCCCGGGCGGACGCGGCAGCGAAGAGGAGAAGACCGATGGCGTCTAAGAAAAGAGGGTTGGGACGCGGTCTTGAAGCCTTGCTCGGCGCAGGGACGGCAGCCGACGCCGACAAGTCGGCGGATGTACCGTCGGCCGACGGGCGACTGGCAGAGATTCCGGTCGAGTGGATACGGCCGGGCCGCTACCAACCGCGCAACGAGGTGGAACCCGAAGCGCTCGCTGAACTCGCCGCATCGATCACTGCGCAAGGCATCCTGCAGCCGATCGTGCTGCGCGAAACCGACACCGACCGGTACGAGATCATCGCGGGCGAGCGACGCTGGCGGGCCGCGCAGCTTGCTGGACTCGCGACAGTGCCCGCGGTAATCCGCTTGGTGCCCGACGAGGCCGCGATTGCCATGTCGCTGATTGAGAATATCCAGCGTGAGGATCTGAACCCGCTGGAAGAGGCGGTCGCCCTGCACCGCCTCATCGAAGAATTCTCGTTGACGCACCAGGCCGCGGCGGACGCGGTTGGCAAGAGCCGTGCAGCGGTAAGCAACCTGTTGCGTCTCATGAGTCTCGATGCGCACGTTGCTGAGATGCTGACGCGAGGCGACCTTGAAATGGGACATGCGCGTGCCCTCCTCACGCTCGAACGGTCCGACCAGGTCACCGCTGCGCGGGAGATTGCCGCGCGCGGTCTGAACGTGCGGCAAGCGGAAGCGCTCGTGCGTCGACTGAGCGCGCCGAAATCTGCGGGACCTGCATCACAGAGTGCGAGTGCTGATACGCGCCGGCTGGAGGAGCAGCTGGCCGGCCGTCTCGGTCAGAAAGTCGACCTGCAGCACCGGGCGAAAGGCAAGGGCAAGCTCGTTATCCATTACAACAGCCTGGATGAACTGGACGGAATCCTCACCCATTTCGGTGACCTTGATACCTGATTGCAAGCCGGGCGCTTAACCGTTTTGCGTGATGTCACCATCGGCACTGGCTAGGCGACCTGCCTCGCCGCCGACGCCGGAAAAGTCGATGTCACCGACAACCTTTGTATTGGCCGCATTACCCGCATATTCGGTTGAAGGGCCATAGCGAAATCACTATACTCGGCCCCGCTCAAAAGCGGCGTATTGGGCCGTGGATCGTGACGTCGTCGGCGCAGCGGTGGAATCCCGGGTCTGAAGACAAAATGCTGGCATCCGGTAACACGACATCGACGATTTACCGAATGATGTATGCCCAGTTGGCGGCGACTCTCCTCGTTGCCGGCGTGATATCGGTTTTTGATTGGATGGTGGCCTGCTCTGCGATGCTGGGTGGGCTGGTTTGCATAGTGCCAAACGGTTTTGTGGCCTGGCAGTTCCAGCGGGTCAAAGGTACAGCGGTGCGCCGGCTGGTTGCGAGTGAAGCTGGCAAGTTCGTATTGAGTGGATGTCTGTTTGCCGCGGTCTTTATCCTGGTAGAGACGTTGCATGCAGGGGCTTTCTTTGCCATGTTCATCGTGCTGCAGCCAATGGCCTTGTTAACGCCGTGGCTGGTTCAGAGGTAAAACGCCGTGGCTGGCGTTACGGGTGGTTAACCCTGAGGTAATTGGCGGTGGCCCAGACATCGGCTACGGTCTAAAGGGATAGCGGGACGGACATCGGGTAAGTGACGGCAAATCGAATGCGGGCAGCGTGGATCACGAGGTCGGGTTAGGACAACAGCGGCGTCAGGACAACCAGAGGGTGAGAGACAAAGAATCTTATGGCGAGTGAAGCACCGACAACCAGCGAGTACATTCAGCACCATCTGACGAACCTCGCCTACGGTAAACACCCTGACGGTGAGTGGGGGTTTGCGCAAAGCGCGGCTGAGATCGCTGACATGGGCTTCATGGCGATCCACGTTGATACGATGTTCTGGTCTGCTTTTCTGGGTTCGGTGTTTCTTCTCATCTTTGTCACCGCGGCGAACCGTGCGACTGCGGGCGTGCCCGGCCATCTGCAAAACATGTGCGAGATGGCGGTTGAATTCGTTGAGGACAACATCCGCACAGTCTTTGGCGATCGCCAGAATCCCATCATTGGTCCGCTGTCACTGACCATTCTCATCTGGGTCTTCCTGATGAATCTGATGGATCTGGTGCCGGTCGACTGGATACCGTTCGTTGCGACGATGTCCGGCGTCCATTTCATGAAGGTCGTCTCGACAACCGATCCGAATGCAACGCTGGGCATGTCATTGGGCGTTTTCTTCCTCGTTCTTTACTACAACATCAAAGTGAAAGGCCCGATCAAGTTCGGTGCGTCATTGTTCACGCACCCGGTGCCGCATTGGAGTATGTACTGGTTCAACTTCATCCTTGAAGTGGTCGACCTGATAGCAAAGCCCCTTTCACACGGGCTGCGGCTCTTCGGCAACCTGTACGCCGGGGAGATGATCTTCATTCTTATTGCGCTCCTGCCCTGGTGGATTCAATGGTCGCTGTCGGTGCCCTGGGCGCTCTTCCATATTCTGATTATCTGCCTGCAGGCATTCGTCTTCATGATCCTGACGATTGTGTACCTGACCCAGGCGCATGAGACTGGCGAGCACTGATCGCTCGTCACCGTCCTTTAAACACTTCAATCAACCTAGCGACATAACCCCAAGCAGGAGCAACACTCATGGAACAATCGTTAATCTTAATTGCAGGCGGGATCCTGATGGGTCTGGGCGCAATCGGCAGTGGCGTCGGTATCGGCCTGCTTGGCGGCAAGTACATCGAAGGTGTCGCTCGCCAACCGGAGCTGCAGCCGATGCTGCTGACCCAGTTGTTCATCGTCCTCGCGCTGGTTGATGCGGTACCTATCATCGGCGTTGGTATTGCGCTTTACATGATCTTCGCACTCTGACGGGCGCGAGTCGGCGAACCACGCTGGTTCGCCAGGGAAACCAATGCCTGCAAGGCACCCATTTCTGACCGGTCCGCTGGTGGACTGTCAATCCGGTATCAAGGGAGGGGTTTATAGATGAATATGAACCTGACGATGATTGGGCAGCTGATCGCATTCGTGATCTTCGTTCTGCTGTGCATGAAGTATGTATGGCCGCCGTTGACCCAGATCATGCGCGAACGGCGAAAGGCAATCGCCGATGGGCTGGCCAAGGCCGCCGATGCCGAACGTCAGTTGAGTGAAGCAAGCAGCGCCGCAGGCGATGAGCTTGAGGCTGCAAAACAGCAATCGGCCGAACTCATCGAGCAGGCGCGTCAGCGCGGCAATCAGATCGTTGAAGATGCCAAGGGCAAGGCACGCGAGGAGGCCGAGCGCATCCAGCAGGGTGCCGAGGCGTCCATCGAGCAGGATGTGAACCGCGCCCGCGAGGCACTGCGGGCGCGCGTCAGTGAGCTTGCAGTTCAGGGGGCCGAGCAGATCCTCGAGAAGTCGGTTGATCGCGAGGCACATCAGGAAATGCTGAACAAACTCGCAGCGGAGCTGTAGCGGACATGGCAGAAGCAGAGCTTGTAACCGTCGCCCGACCCTACGCCCGGGCCGCTTATTCCACCGCGCTTGATCAGCCGGATGGATTGTCCAACTGGTCCCGCATGCTCGTTTTGTTGGGCGCTGCCGTCGACAATGCAAACATCCGGGAAGCGCTCGACAACCCGGCGATGTCGTCCCAGGCATCAGCCACCCTCCTGATCGAAATCTGTGGTGATGATCTGAATGACGCGGGGCGCAACTTTGTCCGGGTGCTTGCGGAATACGATCGCATTCTGCTATTGCCGTCGATCTCGACCATCTTTGAGGCGCTGAAGGCGCAGCACGAGAAAACCATGAACGTGCAGGTCGCGAGTGCTTTCGAGGTGACTGGCGAGGAAGCCTCGAAGCTCGGAGAAGCGCTCAAGAAGATGCTGCAACGCGAGATCAACCTCGAGTCAACGGTCGACAAGTCGCTTTTGGGCGGCGTCGTCATCCGTGCGGAAGACACGGTCATTGACAACTCCATTCGTGGCCGGCTCGCCAAACTGTCGAACCAGCTCAACTAATTTTTCTTCATTGCCGAGGAACGCCGAAAAATGGACCAACTAAATCCTTCTGAAATCAGCGACATCATCAAACAGCGTATCGAAAAGCTGGATGTCACCTCGGAAGCGCGCAATGAAGGCACCATCGTCAGTGTGTCTGACGGTATCGTGCGCATCCACGGGCTTGCCGATGTCCAGAACGGTGAGATGGTGGAGTTTCCAGGCGGGCTTTATGGCTTTACGCTGAACCTTGAGCGCGACTCGGTCGGTGTCGTTGTCCTCGGCGACTACAAGGGCTTGCGCGAAGGTATGACCGCCCAATGCACCGGGCGTATCATGGAGGTGCCAACCGGACCTGAGTTGCTGGGCCGGGTCGTCGACGCGCTCGGCAATCCGCGTGACGGCAAGGGGCCGATCGCGGCGAGCAGTTCATCGCCTGTTGAAAAGGTGGCGCCTGGCGTTATCGCTCGCCAGCACGTCGACCAGCCGGTGCAGACGGGACTCAAGTGTATCGACTCCATGATCCCGGTTGGCCGGGGCCAGCGTGAATTGATCATTGGCGATCGGCAGACCGGCAAAACCGCCATCGCGATTGACACCATTATTAACCAGCGCGACTCGGGCATTAAGTGCGTGTACGTCGCCATCGGCCAGAAAATGTCGTCGGTCGGGAACGTTGTTCGCACACTCGAAGAGCACGGCGCGATGGAAAACACCATCGTTGTTGCCGCAACTGCAGCCGACCCCGCGCCGTTGCAGTTTATTTCTGCGTATGCCGGTTGTGCGATGGGTGAATACTTCCGCGATCGCGGGGAAGACGCCCTCATCATCTACGATGACCTCACCAAGCAGGCGTGGGCGTACCGTGAGATCTCCCTGTTGCTGCGGCGCCCGCCAGGCCGTGAAGCGTATCCTGGCGACGTGTTCTACCTGCACTCGCGTTTGCTGGAGCGCGCCGCGCGGGTTAATGCGGATTACGTCGAGGCAGAAACCAACGGCGAAGTGAAGGGCAAGACCGGATCCCTGACCGCGCTTCCCGTTATTGAGACGCAGGCCGGTGACGTCTCTGCGTTCATTCCAACCAACGTAATCTCTATCACTGACGGCCAGATTTTCCTTGAAGCGGACCTCTTCAACTCCGGCAACCGGCCCGCAATGAACCCCGGCATTTCAGTGTCCCGCGTGGGTGGCGATGCCCAGCTGAAGTTCATGTCCAAGATCAGTGGCGGCATCAAGCTTGCGCTTGCTCAATATCGTGAGCTGGAATCTTTTGCGCAGTTCGCTTCTGACCTCGACGAGGCGTCACGCCGGCAGCTCGAGCACGGCGAGCGCGTTACCGAGCTGATGAAGCAGAAGCAATATTCGCCGATGTCGGTCGCGGAGATGGGAATTGTCCTTTACGCCGCCAACGAAGGCTTCCTCGAAGACGTGGAGGTCAACAAGCTCCTCGATTTCGAGGCGGCGCTCGTTTCCTACATGAATGCGGAACACGCCGAGTTCATGAAGACCGCAAACGATACCGGCGTCTATTCGGACGAGGTAGAAGCAACGATGAAGGCCGCGATTGAGACCTTCAAGAGCACACAGACCTGGTGATCCCGGCGGTTCGCCGCACTCGATACCGCAAGTGCTAACTTTTATGTCAGGTACACTTTATGTCAGGTACAAAGGAACTTAAAACCCAGATCACCAGCATCAAGAGCACTCAGAAGATCACCAAGGCGATGGAAATGGTGGCAATGAGTCGGATGCGGCGAACGCAGGAGCGGATGGCCAGGGGCCGGCCGTACTCGGATCTGATTCGCTCGGTGATTGGTCACGTGGCCCACGCGTCGCCGGAGTACCGGCACACGTTTATGGTGGAGAGGGAGGTCAAGCGCGTCGGCTTCATCGTGATCACGACGGACCGCGGACTGTGCGGTGGTCTCAACATCAACTTGCTGAAAGCCGTGGTCAACGCCATGCAGGAGTGGGACAGCAAGGATGTGGAGATTGATCTCTGTCTGATCGGCAACAAAGGTGTGCAGTTTTTCAATAGTTACGGCGGCAACGTTATCGCTTCCGGCAGTCACCTGTCTGAGACGCCCGTTCTCAGCGATCTGATCGGCAGTATTAAAGTGATGCTTGACGCGTTCGAAGAAGGCCGCGTGGACAAGGTCTTCCTTGCCAACAACCTCTTTGTCTCAACGATGACGCAGGAGCCGGTGGTCTCGCAGCTTCTGCCGCTGAATCCGGATTCCGACGCGTCCCTTGATCACCGCTGGGATTACCTTTACGAACCTGACGCCCACGATCTGCTTGACGGTTTGCTCACCCGCTTTCTGGAGTCTCAGGTCTACCAGGCGGTCGTGGAGAACGTCGCGTGCGAACAAGCGGCCAAGATGATCGCCATGAAGGCTGCGACCGAGAGTGCGGGCGAGCTGATCGATGAGCTGCAACTCATCATGAACAAGGCGCGACAGTCGAGTATTACCCAGGAGCTCGCTGAAATTGTGGGTGGCGCGGCGGCGGTATAACGGCCTGCTTTCAGGCGCAGAAAACAGATTAAGACAAGTGGCCTGCCGGGCAGGCGACCAAGACCTTCTAGAGAGGAAAGTGTAATGGGCAGTGGCAAGATCGTATCGGTGATTGGTGCCGTGATCGACGTGGAATTCTCGCGCGACGAGGTTCCTCAGGTCTATGACGCGTTGATGGTGACAGGCCCGGAATTGACGCTGGAAGTCCAGCAGCAGTTGGGTGACGGTGTTGTGCGAACGATCGCCATGGGCAGTTCCGAAGGGCTGAGTCGCGGCCTTGACGTGACCAACACGAACGAGCCGATCATGGTCCCCGTGGGTGAAGAAACCCTTGGGCGCATCATGGACGTGCTCGGCAAGCCGATTGATGAACGCGGCCCGATTGGCGAGAAAACGCGGATGCCCATCCACCGCGCGCCACCGTCCTATGAAGAGCAAGCCGGCAGCATGGAAATCCTTGAGACGGGGGTTAAAGTCATCGATCTGATTTGCCCGTTCGCCAAAGGCGGCAAGGTTGGCCTCTTCGGTGGTGCCGGCGTTGGCAAGACCGTCACGATGCTTGAGTTGATCAACAACATCGCCAAAGAGCACAGTGGCTTGTCAGTGTTTGCCGGCGTGGGTGAGCGAACCCGCGAGGGCAACGACTTCTACCACGAGATGCAGGATGCGAAGGTCATTGACAAGATTGCGATGGTCTTCGGGCAGATGAACGAGCCGCCGGGCAACCGTCTGCGGGTCGCCTTGTCCGGTCTGACGATGGCCGAGAAGTTTCGGGACGACGGCCGAGACGTTTTGCTGTTTGTCGACAACATCTACCGATACACACTCGCCGGGACGGAAGTATCGGCCCTCCTCGGGCGGATGCCCTCGGCTGTTGGTTACCAGCCGACCCTTGCCGGCGAGATGGGTGCGTTGCAGGAACGCATCACGACGACAAAGGACGGGTCGATCACATCGGTGCAGGCGGTGTATGTACCGGCTGATGACCTGACCGACCCGTCGCCCGCGACCACGTTCGCGCACCTTGATTCAACGGTGACGTTGTCCCGCGACATCGCGTCGCTCGGCATCTATCCCGCGGTCGACCCGCTCGATTCCACGAGCCGCCAGCTCGACCCGCTCGTGGTGGGCGAGGAGCACTACGATGTTGCGCAGGGCGTACAGGAAGTGCTGCAGAAGTATAAGGAACTGAAGGACATCATCGCGATTCTGGGGATGGACGAGCTGTCGGAAGAAGACAAGCAAACAGTCTACCGCGCACGAAAGGTGACGCAGTTTTTCTCTCAGCCGATGCACGTTGCAGAGGTGTTTACCGGTGCACCGGGCATTTACGTGTCGCTCGCGGATACGGTTCGGAGCTTTAGGGCGATCCTGGATGGCGAGTGCGACGACCTTCCGGAGCAGGCGTTTTACATGGTGGGCAACATCGAACAGGCCCGGGAGCGCGCGAGCGAAGTGTAACGGGCGGGCGAATGTTAATTGCGACTCTGGCAGATGGGCAGATATAAGCGGAGATTGTTATGGCAAATAAGGTCCGATGCAACATCGTGAGCGCTCAAGAGCAAATCTTCAGTGGCGATGTGGAGATGGTGGTGGCAACAGGCACACTCGGCGAGCTGGGAATCTATCCCGGACACACTGCGCTGCTGTCTGGCATCAAGCCTGGGCCTATCAAGCTCGTGCTTGAGGGGGGCGAAGAAGAGATGTTCTTTGCGTCGGGCGGCTTTATCGAAGTGCAGCCATCGGCGATCACTATTCTTGCCGACACCGCGCTGCGTGCAGACGACCTGGATGAGGCCGCCGCGATTGCCGCGCAACAGGAGGCCGAGCGCCAACTCAGTGATCAAAAGTCTGATTTCGACTACACGCGGGTCCAGGCTAACCTGCAAGAGCAGGCGGCGATGCTCCGCACCGTACGCAGGTTCCGCGACCAGCGACGGTAGCTAACGGCCGGTTTCGTTCCGAATCAGATATAAAAAGGGGTGACATTCGTGTCCCCTTTTTTTGCCTTTTCCCCTCTACGGTCCGGCGTAACTGACTTTGGAGCGTCGTTCTCTGGTGGAGGCGTCGCCCGGGTTGGCCAACGGACGGCTTTTGGCTGGTTGCCGGCCGGAGTAAACTCTTCGCCCCGAATAAGCGACGTCGCATCTGGCATTAGAAATATGGCCCTAGAAATCATCATCCTCGCTGCCGGCATGGGCAAGCGCATGCAATCCGACCTGCCGAAGGTGCTGCACCCCATCGGCGGCAAGCCGATGTTGCAACACCTGATCGACAATACGCGACAGGTCAACGCCGCGCGTATCCATATCGTGATTGGCACCGGTGGTGAGCAGGTCCGGTCAGCGCTGGCGGCCGACGACATCAACTGGGTCATTCAGAGCGAGCAGTTGGGGACTGGCCATGCGGCCCTGCAGGCGTTGCCCGCGTGTGATCCTGCCAACGATGTATTGATACTGCTGGGTGATGCCCCGCTCGTGCAGAGCGGCAAGATGCGATCACTCCTGGACCTCGGTGCTGATCTCGCGCTCTTGACCGTACGCGTTCCGGACCCAACTGGGTATGGACGCATCACCCGCGCTGACAACGGCACCGTGCGGAGCATTGTCGAACAGGGCGATGTTACCGAACAAGAGAACCTGATCGACGAAATTAACACCGGCGTGATGGCGGCCAGGGCGAGTGACTTTTTGCGATGGTTGGACGACGTAACACCGGACAACGCCCAGCGTGAATACCAGCTTACCGACGTGGTCCGGATCGCGGCCGCTGGCGGCGAATCTGTCCAGTCATTCGTTGCGGCCGATCCGGCCGAGGTGGCAGGCGTCAACGACCGCGTCAAGCTCGCTGAATCCGAACGTGTTTTCCAGCGTTGGGTGGCGAGGGATCTCATGCTTGCGGGTGCAAGCCTCGCTGACCCTGCGCGAATCGACGTGCGCGGCAAGCTGACCGTCGGGCGTGACGTTGAGATCGATGTTAATTGCGTGTTCGAGGGCGAAGTTCACCTGGCGAGTGGCGTGCGGGTGATGGCGAACTGTTGCATCAGTGACTCGTCCATTGGAGAAGGTTCCGTCGTGAAACCCAATAGCGTCGTGGACGGGGCAGTGGTGGAGTCGGGTTGCAGCGTCGGTCCATTCGCGCGGCTTCGACCGGGGGCCCATCTCGAAGACCAGGTGGCAATCGGCAACTTTGTGGAGGTCAAGAAGAGTCACGTTGGCCGTGGCACGAAGGCGAGCCATCTCGCTTATCTGGGCGATGCAACCATTGGTCGCGACGTCAATATCGGCGCTGGTACCATCACCTGCAACTATGATGGAGTGAACAAGCATCCAACGACGATCGGTGACGATGTTTTTGTCGGCACCAACACGTCGCTGGTTGCCCCCGTCACGATTAGCGATGGGTCGACCATTGCTGCGGGATCCACGATTACCAGGAACGTTGCCGAAAACGCCCTCGCCCTCGGTCGTGCACGCCAGGTGCAAAAATCGAACTGGCCGCGTCCGGTGAAGAAGAGCTGATCTTTGGACGCCCGGCCGATTCATAAATTGGGGTAAGAGGAGCAGGTTAATGTGCGGAATTGTTGGTGCGGTGACCCGCCGCGCCGTGGCTGGAATCCTGCTTGAAGGTTTGCAGCGGCTCGAATATCGCGGCTATGACTCGGCCGGTCTTGCCGTCCTGGACGGTTCCGGGTCGCTCGCGCGTGTTCGTCGCACGGGCAAGGTCAGTCAATTGCGCGACGCGGTTGCCCCGGACCTCCCCGGTCAGACTGGCATCGCACACACGCGGTGGGCCACCCACGGCAAGCCAACGGAGGCTAATGCGCATCCACACGTCTCGGGCACCCGTGTCGCTGTGGTCCACAACGGCATCATTGAAAACCACGATGTTCTGCGTACCGAGTTGACTCAGGCGGGCTACGAATTCGCGTCAGAGACCGACACGGAAGTCATCGCGCATATGATTCATCGCGAGGTCGAGCGCTCCGGCAACTTTCGTCTGGGGGTCAGCAAAGCACTCATGCAGCTCGACGGCGCGTACGCCATCGGTGTACTGCACCTCGATTATCCGGACACCCTCATCGCGGCCCGCAAAGGCAGCCCCCTCGTCGTCGGCCTCGGCATCGGCGAGAATTTTATCGCGTCGGACCCGCAGGCCTTGCGACCCGTCACTGACCGCTTCATCTTCATTGAAGAAGGCGAGGTCGTCGAGTTGAGCGCCGGGGACGTTTCCATCTATGGCCTCAGCAGCGAGTCCGTGCGTTCGCGCGCGGTCAAACTTGATGATCGCTCGGACCCTACCGACAAAGGCAACTACCGGCACCACATGCTGAAGGAGATCTTTGAGCAGCCGACGTCCGTTGCCGCGACCCTCGACCAGCGGCTCACGGAGACGCGCGTGCTCGACGCCGCATTTGGTCATGGCTCGGCCGACATCTTCAAGCAGACCGAGGCGGTGCAACTGGTCGCGTGTGGCAGCAGCTACTACGCGGCGATGGTGGCCCGCTACTGGATGGAGGAACTCGCGGGTATTCCCTGCTCGGTCGAGATAGCGAGCGAGATTCGATACCGCTCGGTCGCCGTGTTGCCGAAAACGCTGCTCGTCACCATCTCGCAGTCCGGGGAAACGGCTGACTCGCTCGCGGCGCTGCGAAATGCGACCGACGATGCTTACCTTGCGACCCTCGGCATCTGCAATGTTCCAAACAGCACGCTGGTCCGCGAATGCGACCTAACCCTCATGATCCAGGCCGGGCCGGAGATCGGTGTCGCGTCGACCAAGGCGTTCAGCAATCAGCTCGCCGATTTACTGATGCTTGTGCTCGCGATTGGTAAGCATCATGGACTCAGTCCGGAGCTTGAAGCGGAATTGGTGCAAGCCTTGCGATCGTTGCCCGCGATTCTCGATGAGGTACTCAAGATCGATGGGCGCGTCCAGGAGATCGCGGAGCACTTTGTTGAGAAAGACCACGCACTCTTTCTCGGTCGCGGCAGTCACTATCCGATCGCGCTCGAGGGCGCGTTGAAGTTGAAAGAAATTTCCTACATCCACGCAGAGGGTTACCCGGCCGGTGAACTGAAACACGGGCCACTCGCGCTCGTTGATGATGACATGCCGATTGTCTGCGTCGCGCCGGATGATGCGTTGCTTGAGAAGCTGAAGAGCAATCTGCAGGAGGTGCGCGCTCGCGGCGGACAGCTCTATGTGTTTGCTGAGGAGACCGCAGGATTCAAAAGCGAAGACGGCTGCACGGTGGTGACCCTGCCCGGCAGTCATGCGGTGACGTCACCGCTGGTGCACACCATACCGATGCAGTTGCTCGCCTATCACGTGGCGGTGCTGCGTGGGACGGATGTTGACCAGCCCCGCAATCTGGCGAAATCAGTGACGGTAGAGTAGTTTATGATTCGTATTCAGTAAGTGAGATTTCCTTATATTTACTCTTTAATTTACTCTTTCAAAGTAACGATTTAACTCATCTTCAAAAGTACTCATCTCGTCAATTTAAATTACTAAATCTTA
>Ga0114999_10005820_pt1 | contig 14408 bp, 14 predicted proteins | sample ArcticOcean_MG_C_3_FD_89820 | JGI IMG/M metagenome (GOLD analysis project Ga0114999, IMG submission 89820) | Marine microbial communities from western Arctic Ocean - ArcticOcean_MG_CB8_126 | ecosystem: Environmental > Aquatic > Marine > Oceanic | place: Arctic Ocean: Canada Basin | collected...
ACCTCTGCTTCTATATCTACTTCTTCATCTTCAACTATTTCTTCATCTTCAACTATTTCTTCATCTTCAACTATTTCTTCATCTTCAACTATTTCTTCATCTTCAACTACCTGATTACCATCTAATATCTCCTCCTCAGTTGAATTCTGAGCCTCAACAACTTCTTCATCTTCAACAATCTCATCATCAGGTGTAGCCTCAATTATAACATCTTCAACGGTCAATACCTCTAGCAATGGAATGGTAATCTCAACTTCTCCATCAACTATATTACCATTCAACTTCTCAGCAACACCGCTAACAATAATTTCTTCTCCAGGATTAGCAAAAAAAGCATCACTACCTAATCTAACAACCAATAACTTAGAAATCTCAAAATTCATACTCCTTCTATTCTCATTATTATAAGCTCCAGAAAAATAACAATTACCATTTGCCTGATCAATTGTATTAAAATTCAAAGGCAACTTAATATTAACATTTCCATCATCATCAGGGAAATTATTAAAACTTATCACTAGATTATCACTGCAATACAATCCAACATTCAACAACAAATAATCTTCTAGCGGGTCCACCCTAACATTCAAGTCAACCATATCCCCTAAGTTATACTTACTATCCAAATCCGAAAAGTAAATACCTGCAGAAACAAAACTACTCAGGAATAATATACTAAAAATACAACTAGCTAAGATGATACTTCTCTTTTTCATAAGTTATTCAATAGAAGTTATTATTTAAAGGTTTTCTGTAGATTCAACAACAACTTTATATAATATATTTAATTAATTCTACTATGAAAAACACTTTCAATCCATGGGCAGTAAAGGGTGAAATTAACTATGACAAACTGGTAAAAGAGTTTGGAGTTTCCTTAATGAAAGACCTACCTCCTGAATTTAACAAAGATTTATTATTCAGAAGAAAAATAGTTTTTGCTCATAGAGATTATCAAAGAATCCTAGAGTCTATTAAAACAAAGAAGAAGTTTGTGATGATGACAGGGTTAATGCCCACTGGAAAATTTCATTTAGGGCATGCAGTAGTAGCAAGACAATTTTTAACTTACCAAAAATTAGGAGCTAAGATTTATATTGCTGTCGCAGATATTGAAGCATACAATGCCCGAGGTCAATCTTTAGAAGAAAGTAAGAAAATTGCAATAGATGAATACATAACTAATTACCTTGCATTAGGATTAGATCCAAAAAATGTAGAGATATATTTTCAATCAGACCGTTCAAAAGACTCAAAGAAATCCAACGCATATTATAGGTTACAAAATATATTAGCAAAGCACGCAACTTTCAATGAATTCAAAGCAGTCTATGGAGATATAACTCCTGGAAAAATGATTTCTTCACTATTACAGGCTTCAGACATGTTACATCCCCAATTACCAGAATTTGAGAATTTCTGCCCTGTAGTAGTCCCAGTAGGAATAGATCAAGATCCACATCTTCGATTAGCAAGAGATATCTCAAAAAGAGCTCCAATAAAGTTCACGCAACTTTCTTCAACCTACCATCTAATGCTTCCAGGTTTAAAGGGCAGTAAATCAAAGATGTCTTCTTCAGATCCAAACTCCTTCATAGCCTTAACAGATGATGCAAAAACAGTAAAAGATAAAATCAACAAATACGCTTTTTCTGGAGGACAAGAAACTCTAGAAGAACATCGTAAGAAAGGTGGAAACCCAGACATCGATGTATCTTTCCAATACTTAAGAATGTTCTTAGAAGAGGATGATAAAAAGCTAGCCCAAATTGAAGAAGATTACAAGTCAGGTAAGATTACTACAGGAGAACTAAAAAAATATACTATTGAGAAACTTAATACCTTCTTAGAGAAACATCAAAAAGAAAGAGTTAAGGCTAAAAAATTAATTAATAAATTTCTAAACTAGTCCTAAGATTATTCTTCATTTACAGAATCTTCATCTACTAATCTAAATTCATCCTCAGAAGTTGTAGCATAAGCTTCAGGTAATTCAATTATAATTTCATTAGAGATATTTTTAACATCATATACCAATGATACGCTAGAAGGGTAAACACTCCCTGAACCTTGACTCCATAAACTAGATTCAGCTTCCTGAATAACTCTCATTCTTTTAGCCGTAGAAACATTTCCAGAATACTCCAATTTAAATCTATAATCTCTCTCACCTACTGCCCTAACATCTCCCTCATCAGAATAATCTCCTAATAAGGTAGCAATTACTGTAAGTTTGTCAAGACTCATTAACATTACAATCTTTCCCAATATTAAAGTGCCTCTATCCCACAAAACTCTTATAAACTTATTATTCTCAATTTAAACATGAAGATACTCTCACTACATTGCGATTATATAAAATATAAACCTCTAAAAAAAGCTCTAAGAAAGCCTGAAGAATTGTCTGTTAGAAGGCAAGGAGAAATCAGAGTAGAAGATCCATTAGTAGTCATGATTGCCGTTGAAAAAAAAGATGAATCTAATCCTAAATTATTAGATATGCTTACTGAGGAAGTTCGAAATTTAGCTAAGGGGATCAAAGCAGAAAAACTAGTTCTATATCCTTATGCGCACCTTTCACCCTCATTATCTAAACCCGACTTTGCACTAAAAACCCTAGAAGAAGCCGAAAAAAGATTAAAAAATGATTTTAAGATAATTGAACGTGCACCTTTTGGATTCTATAAAGAATTTGAATTAAAAACTAAAGGTCACCCAATGAGTGAATCTTCACGTGACCTTCATTTTGAAACTGAAATAGAAGAAGAAGAAACTTATGATCATAAAAAATTGCTAAAGGAACTTGGTAAATCTAAATTAGATTCTAGAGAGTTAAAAGATAATGACCATAGAATTCTAGGGCAACAAATGAATTTATTTTCTTTTTCAGACGTTGCACCAGGAATGGTTTTCTGGCATAACAACGGATTAATAATAAGAAACGAACTTATAAATTTCTGGAGAGAAGAACAAACTAAAGCAGGTTATGAAGAGATCCAGACCCCTCAAATTCTAGACAAGAAGTTATGGCAAATTTCAGGACACTGGGAAAAATATAAAGAAAACATTTTCACTTCAAACTATGAAAAAAGAGACTTTGCAGTTAAACCCATGAACTGCCCAGGAGCAATGTTAGTCTATAAATCCAAACCAAAATCTTACAAAGACCTGCCCTTAAGAAGTGCAGAGATGGGGATAGTTCACAGACAAGAACTTTCAGGAGTTCTTTCAGGATTATTCAGAGTAATTCAGTTCACCCAAGATGATGCTCACATATTTTGTACAGAGAGTCAACTAGAAGATGAAATAATAAAAATTATAGATTTAGTGGATAAATTTTACAAAGTTTTCAAATTTGACTATCATGTTGAACTTTCAACTCGCCCTGAAAAAAAGATAGGAGATGATAAACTCTGGGATAAGGCAGAAAAAACTCTAGAGAAAATGCTTAATAAAAAGAAAATAAAATTCAAAGTAAATAAAGGAGATGGGGCATTTTACGGTCCAAAGATAGACTTTCATATTGCAGATTCATTAAAAAGAACATGGCAAACAGCAACAATCCAACTAGACTTTGCAATGCCCGAACGTTTTGACCTCAATTATATAGACAAAGATAACAAACAAAAAAGACCAATAATGCTTCACCGAGTAATCTATGGATCTTTAGAACGTTTCATTGGAATCCTACTTGAACATACTAATGGGCATCTACCATTATGGTTAGCTCCAAAACAAGTTAGAGTTATTAATTTTACAGACAAAAACAACAAATCCTGTGAAGCCCTTTTAGAGAAACTAATGGATCTGGGCATTAGAGCAGACATAGACCTTAATCAAGAACCACTTGGTGGGAAGATAAAACAAGCAGAAATTGAAAAAGTTCCATATATAGTTGTCATCGGAGATAAGGAAGAAGAAGCAAAAACCGTAGCTGTACGAAAACAAGGAAAAGTAACTCAGGTTAATCAAGAAGAATTTCTAAAAAATATTGAGAAAGAGATTAAAAATAAGGGTTAATTTAGATTCCCTGCTCCCTTAGAGGTCGCAGCAATTGATTCCCAGGTCCTTCAGGAAATAATATCAATCTAAAATCAAAATCAATTTTTTGACTAGGAGTATCAAATATAGCAGCATATTCATGAGAATCCTCTCCTCTCTGGAAATCATCATGTATCCTAGCATACTCTACAAGAAAAACTCCTTCTTCAACATAATGTCCTGCAAAATCCCCATCACGAATATTATCATAAACACTTGAATATAATGCATCTCTCTGAGAATTACTAAGAGGTAATACTTCGCTTGCTTCAATTAAAAAACTCAATCCAGAATTCATCATTACTCCTTAGGTTGCTCTATATTAACACCTAGTTCTTCAAGTCTCTTCAAATGTGCCTGCATAATGGCTTCAACATTACCAATCATCTTAGCCAATTCCATCCTCTCTGCAGCCAAAGTATTCAAACTACCCTTATGAACTCCAATTTCCTCTTCCTTGCTCATTTCAGGAACATCAGTATTAGCTTCCTTGGGAGCAGTATCACCCATAAGTGCTTTCTCTAGATTATCTTTATTTAAGTCTATTTTCATCTTACCACATCCAGAAAACAACCATTTATAAACATTACTTTTTTCTAAAAAATATGAATTTTAAAGATGCATTAGAAAAAGTGGAGAATTCAGAAGAATACAAAACATTCAAGTCCAGTCATCCAGAAGCTAAGATCTGTGCAGGGTTTTTTATTCAGGATTTCTTAAGTAATGATAGCAAAGATTCGATCGACTACAAAGACAATGATAAGATTTTTACTTTTAACATAATCAATGAAGAGATCAAGATGTACGAAGATGAACTTATGGACCTCCCAAATACCCCTAAACTTCAACCCCTACTAAGTCCAGAAATAAAGACTGAAGTAAACGAGCTAAAAGAAATAGCGCAAGATAAAGCCCATGAAGAAGGAATAGGTGCCAAGTTCAACAAAATAATTGCAGTTCTTCAAACTCATGAGGAAGAAGGAAAAAAATCTCAAATCTGGAATCTAACCTGCATGCTAGATCAACTAATAATTCTACACATGCTAATAGACTGCAATTCGGGTGAAATCCTAAAGTTCCAAAGAAAATCCTTCATGGATATGGTAAAGACTAAATAACAATAGATATCAAAAAAAAAGAATTCCAGAAAGATCTAGAATCATAAAGATTTTTAAAACATAATATCTTGTTAATTATACAAAAAAGGTGAACATGGGAAACTATATAGAAGAATTATTAAAGAAAGTAGACGCCCCAAACATAGGTAAGAAAGCTGGAATAGCCTATAGATTAGAATACGATACTCCTGGAGGAACATTAGAACCATTATATTTCTGGTTATTAAACTTCATGGGTTCAAAAACTGAAAAAATAATTGATACATTTGCTTCATCTCCAGGATCAGGACATTTCTCAGAACTTGGTTTAAAAAAATCCCAGATGCAAGAACAAGCATCTCGATTAATGCAGACAATAAATACAATTCTAAGAAGCGTGCTTAACTTAATCTATGATCTAAAAGAATTTCAAATCCGTCTAACACATTATGATGCTGCAAATTCAAAAGATAAATCAAGAAAAGAAGCAGGTATGCTTGCACTAAAACAAATTTGGATGGATAAAGTAGATATGCAAAGAGGCCAAGGAGCAATAAACGCTCTATCTTCAGGAAACTTACAATTTGTAACTCTAAGAGATGCTTTTTTGAAAGTAAAAGATGAAAAAGATGTAGATAAAGTAGACCTAAATGAGAGGGTAAAAAGGATTCTAAAGCCTAGAATCTTAGAATTTAACGAATGGAAAGGGAGAAGTGAAATGGAATTAAGAAAAAGATTTGAAATAGAAAAGACCTATCTTAAAAGTCAAGTAAGTTCATTAAAATTACAATCAGGCTGGGCAAAGCCCTATCTAAGTGCTGCTGAGAAGTTAGCCCAAGATGAAAAATTAGCTAACAATGCAGCGCTAGTAACTGCATTTAACACAGTACTACTTCAGTTAACTCTAATGAAGACATCTGAAATTAAAGTAGAAAGTGAAGCAGAAAAAGACAGATTTGGAGGGAGAACCCTTCCAGAATCTTTTAAAAGAATGAGTAAACTACGTAAATATTATTCAATAACCATAATTAATTTCAAATTTACAGGAATTCCTAACAAAGTAGGACAGAATTTTGTATTCGGAGGTAAAGCAACAATGGATTTTGAAGCATATGCACTAAACGAAGATGAGTTAGAGGCTTTCAGAAAAGAACTAACAAATTCAGACTTAGAATCTGCACTAAAATTAGTCCAAGGAATGACTGATGATTCGTTAAGCCAACTAGAATTTGATATTGAAGAATTTACAGGCGATAAACAAAAGGAAGAGAAAAAAGTAGATTCGAATCCTTTCGCGTCCTTATTCAATTTTGGTAAAAAGAAAGACAAAAAAGAAGATAAGAAAAAGAAAGATGGTAAAATAAAAGCAGATAAATATGCGGAAAAGTACATAAGAAATTTGGCACTTGCAAATGCCATGAATGAAACATTCAAAATTTATGATACATTCAAGAAATCATTAGGAATGGCATCACCTCCTTTCAAGATTGGAGATCCAAGTGTGAACGCAGGACCTCCAAAATCAGGCCCAGAAAACTTTTTTGGATTCTAGACATTGCAAATAATCCTCATTTATTCAAGTTAGATAATAAATTTTCATCAAGTTTACCTTTCTTCAATCTTTTCTAAAGTTGAAGAGACTAAAAATCAAAAATTTTTAGTAGTGAAAATTTACAAATTTTTCGAGTCCAGAAGCATTCTGGACAGAACCTGAGTTCTAGAAACCTATTTATATTTCATTTACTTCAATAATTGATGCCAAAAGACGAAGAAGAAGATGAAGAAATAGTTGAAGATGAAGAATCTCAACCACAAGTTGAAGAATCAACTAACTTCAAAAAGATTGCACTAGAAGAATTAATGACTCCAGATGTAGACCCTACTAATTTAGAACAAGGGGCAAGATGGATAAGAGTAGCTCAAAGTGAAGAAGAAAAACCAGAAAAGACTGCAATCTATGATCTAGACAAATCAATAAAAAGTAGAGAATATCATTCTACAGAAGCATATTCTGCAGTAGGATCTGGAGATTATGATTCTCAAAAAGCTTCAACATTCACAGATTCAAATCAAAAAGATCAAAGATTTAATCAAGTTAATCAAGTAAATCCATATGAAACTTCAAATGAACAGGACCTTAAAGACAGACGTAAAAAAGAATTTTGGTAACTAATAAAAACTATCACAGCCGCAAATTGGAGGTATTCCACAATTATCGTCTTGGACAAAATCTCTCTTAAGAGGTGAAGGATATTCACGAGTATTCAATTCAACTAGCCTATAATCTACACCATCATAACCTGCATCAGGATTTGAAGCATAGGTCATGCCTTCAGGAGGCATAGGTAATTTCAGACCCATAAATTCTACAGTATCTGCTTCCAAACTAGCCTCTAAAGGCCCAACAAAATCATCATCTACCATTAAAATATAATTCAATTTTTTGACTATTTAAACATTACCCCTAATAGAAACATTTAAAATAAATTTTCACCTATTAAAGTAAAAGAGACAATGGCAAGTTATGAATCTATGTATCCAGGAGCACTCCAGACTAGTGAGAATCCTACTTATTTCACCCCTCCATCATCATATTCTACTGCAGCAGGAAACTTAGGAATGGCCCTAGATGCCCGAACTGCAAATCAATTAGGGGATCTAAATCAAAAGCTAAATCCAGGACAAAAGTTTGTAGAAGTGCAAGGAATTTCTGGCCAAACTATGGAATCTATTCCGGATCAACACCTTGATGAAATGAATCGTTTAGCAAAACTTACTGGAGTTGACATGAGTCTGCACGGACCATTAGTGAATGCATCAGGAGTTGAACAGCAAGGAGGATACACTGAAGAGAATAGATTAGGAGCTGAAAATCAAATAAAGTCCGCAGTTCTAAGAGCTCATAAACTAAATCCTGAAGGAAACGTAAATGTAACCTTCCATTCATCAGCCAACCTACCTTCGTTCCAGTCACATACAATGGTTAAAGACAAAGAGGGAAATAGTCAAAGAGTAGACGAGGGAGTCTTTATTATAGATCAAACAACTGGCCAAATTACCCAGATAAAAGAAGAAGCTCGTTTTCTACCTGAACAAGGAAATTTTACAGGAGAAAGATTAGATTTTAATGTAAAAAGAGAAATAGAAAAAAGAAATAAAGATACTTGGTTGCAACAAATTTCCAGAATAAATCAGACCTCTGAATTTGGTCAAGGAGCACTAGACGAAGCTAAACAAAGAGCAAGAAATGCAAAAATAGATTACAATGATGCACTAAATATGCCTATGGATCCAAAAGTAGACGACCCTGAAGATCTAATAACTTTAAAGAAGATTAAAGGAAGAATTGATTATGGTCATACCTACATCAAAGAAGCTTATAGGGGGGTAAGAGATATTTTTGATAAAGCATGGGAGGCTGCAAATAGAGAAGATCGTAAAGAAGACATAAAAAAACTAAAATCATTTGCAGATTTCAGTATGAAGAATATTAAAACGGATTTTGAGAATAATCCTGAAAATATTGACAAAGTAAGAAATGTGGTAGAACAAGGCATGAGAACATTATCATCAATCCAATCTACACCTCAAACCTTTACAACACTTAATGATTTTGCTATAAAAAAATCAGCTGAAACATTCGCTAATGTTGCGCAAGCATCATACAAAGAATTTGGTAAAACCGCTCCAATTGTAAGTATAGAAAATCCTCCAGGAGGTGAAGCTCTTTCAACTGGAGAAGAACTTAGAGATCTAATTGTAGCCTCCAGATCTCAACTTTCTAGGAATTTAAAGAAAGGTGGCATGTCCGACAGAGAATCAAAAAAAGTAGCTTCACAAATGATTGGAGCAACATGGGATGTGGGGCACATAAATATGATGAGAAAAAAAGGTTACTCTGAAGAAGATGTAATAAAACAAACTAAAGCTATTGCTCCATTTGTAAAACATGTTCACCTTTCAGATAATTTTGGTCTTGATCATACTGAACTTCCAATGGGAATGGGTAACGTTCCATTAAAACCTATGATTGATGAAATAAAAAAACAAGGTTTCAAAGGAAAAGAAATCATTGAAGCTGGAAACTGGTGGCAATTTTTCTCAACTCAGGGCGGAGGAAACCCATTTCTACCAAGTTTAGAAGGATTAGACTCTCCAGTTTATGCAATGGGTGGTGGAGAAGGTGGATGGGCAAACACTGCATATATGGGAGGATATTTCTCAGGACAAGGACCAATTAGTCCACAAGTACATCATCAAATATACGGTGCAGGATTTCAGAACATGCCAGTAGAATTAGGTGGAGAAATCGCAGGAGATAGAGGACGTTTCGCAGGATCTCCTAATCAATAAGACTTAGAAATTCTCAATCCCTAATCAATAGTCTTCTTTAATAAACTACTCTTATATTTTTTGGGGATATAACTTCCCAATCGAACTATTTTAACTTTCAACCCTCTTTTCAACAATCCTTCTTTTAGACCCTTAGTATAACTATCCTGATCATAACCTAATGCAATAAGGTCTGGTTTAATCTCCTCGATTATCTTCCACTTGTCCCCGGTATAACCCATTCTAACCTCATCAACAATATTCAAATCATTAACATGTTTAACCCTCTCACTTTCATCAAACTTTGGATCATGACCTTTAAATTCTTTAATTGTAGAATCCCTAGCAACTACCACAATCAACTCATCTCCAAGTTTCTTAGCTTCGCAAAGAAAATACCTATGTCCCTCATGCAACAAATCAAAGCTTCCAAATACTAATACTTTTTTCATAGTATCACCTTATTAATTAATTATTTAAGTGTATTCCCATTCATATAATCTCTCTCTAGAAAGAAGAAATTTTATAAACTTTTTATCTCGATTTGGATCCAAGATAGCTCTAACTTTCAAACCATCTTCTTGATCGCCCTCAAAGAATCTATAATCTCCATAACTAAATCCATAAAAGCTCTCAGGAGTAACTATTTTTCCAGGAGTAACTATTTCCCCATCTTCATTTTTCTTAGCACCTCTAGTAAATTCCCTATCCAAAAAAATATTATTAATGACACTAGGTTTTATCATGCAATATCTCATAGTCTCCTTAGCATTAAGCCTTTTTTCATTATGATATAATAAATTCATAAAAGGATTTGTAATAAAATTCATTTGTAAAACTTCAGCATTTCTCTCCAAATACCTTCTCCTACCCCCCCTAGTTAATTGAACTAATCTTTTATTTGCATCATCAAAATTATGCATTCCCAAGACATAAACTATAGATTTCTCAGGCTTATCAAAAGAATCAATCTGATAACCTTTTATTCTGCATCCCCACTGAACATTCCCCACTTTTGCCTCTAACCAAAAGTCATCAACAGACTTAGAATCGATCCCCCGTATATGGCAAAAATCTGGGACATTGTTATCATCCCCTGTATAAGTTAACCCAGGATAGCTCTCATGAACAAATTCCTCAAACCAATCCCCAATACCATCTGTAACCTTACTCATAAAAATTAACAAGAAACTTCATTTATGAATACTATTATGTTCCAGCATTAACCACTCAAAAATTAAACTTCATATTTATAAAGAAAAAACTTTGTAATTATCTAAGTAATCAGGAAACCACACATCTCAAGGATCTGTATGATCTTTGATGATCATCAAAAACTAGAAGTTTTTGAGACTTTAGTGTGTGAAGATTACTCTAGATCCTAAAAATAAGAGCCTGTACCAAACCACTCCTTGCACTTAAGGTGTATCCTTCGGGCAAAAGGTGTGGTGACCTCTTGTTTTTTTGATATCCAGTAAAAATAAGATGAGTGATGAAGAAGCCCCAAATTGTGAATTACATAAAAATCAACCCATGTTTAAACAATGGACCAGTGCCTACTGTCCACGTTGTAAGCAATGGCACAGCTTAGAGGAATAACCACATAATTTAACCATGTTCAAAATAGAAAGATTTTGAAAAGATTTAAACTTATTTCAATAAATTTAAATACCTAATTGGATTATATATATTACGAAAACAATATTAAAATAATTTGTTTTTGTAAACCAGAAAATCAAAAGATTTTCTGGATTGTAAAGCAGGTGATATGGCAACTAAAAAACTCAAAGTAGATACAAAAAAATTTCCAACTCTAAGAATTAAATCTCGAAGAGATATTGCAATGGATTTTGCCGAGAAAATTGTAGAGAAATTTGATACATTAGTTAAGGCCGTAGTTCTTTTTGGATCTACCTCTAAAAGTAAGGCCGGGCCTGGTTCAGATATTGATATCATAATAATTGTTGATGATGCAACAATAAAGTTTGATGAAAAGTTCACTATGTGGTATAGAGAAGAACTAAGTAAGATAGTTACAAAAAATCCTTACAAGTCAGACCTTCACATAAACACAATTAAAGTAACAACCTGGTGGGAAGATCTAATTCGTTCAGATCCTGTAGTTATAAATATAGTGCGATATGGTGAAGCCTTAATCGATGTAGGTGGTTTTTTCGTACCATTAAAGGCCCTATTACACGAAGGAAGAATAAGGCCAACTCCGGAATCAATTTACTCTATTTTAAACCGAGTGCCAGGCCACATAGTAAGATCTAGGATGGCTGAAATGAGTGCGGTAGAAGGCTGCTATTGGGCCTACGTTGAATGTTCTCAAGCACTTCTAATGGCAGTTAACGTACTACCTCCAAGTCCAGATCATATTCCTCAACTAATAAATGAGCACTTCATTAAAAAAGGATTTCTAAAAAAAGAAATACTTACAGATTATGCAAATATCTATCAATTACACAAAGATATAATCTATGGAAAATTAAAGAATATTGATGGAAAGACCCTAGATATCTTCCAAGAAAAATCTGAAGAGTATTTCAAAAAAACAGTAAAATTACTTAATGAAATTCTTTAAATAAAAATTGTTTTAAGAAACTAATGACTTAACTAATGCAACTCTCTTAGGTATCTCTTCTGGAGCAGTAGCTAAAATATAATTAACTATCTTTTCCTTAGTATCAGTATTATCACTAAATGCCCTTATATCTTCCTTCTTAATTGATTGATATTTAATCGCAATTCTATTATCTTCGTCATCAGGTTTACCATCTCCCACATAAAGGTTAGTAAAAAAAGCCTGTTTCATTTTCTTAATCTTCTTTAAAGAATCACTATCTTTCTTCTCATCAATTTCATATTTTTTCTTATAATGTTCTGCAACTTCCTTAAGCATACCATTAACAACTTGTTCAGCAACTTCAGGATCCAGTTTACTTTTTATTCCATATAATTCCAGATTATTTATTGCTACATGCCCCTCATAAAGTTCATTACCTTCCTTTTTAGGTTGATAAGCACTTAATGCAGCAGCCAATTTATCCTTCTTAGTTTTATTTAAAATTCCTTCAAAATCATTTTCAACCAAACTTTCTAGAGCAACATTCCTATCAGCATTAGCCACGTCAAGCCCTTGAGCCACCTGCTCTAAAGGAGTATTTGGATTTCTAAGTGCTGCTGCAGCCTCTTCATCACCTTCATCAATTGCATACTGGGCAGCAGTATTTCTAGCTAAAGGGATATGATTTATTCCCTCATAAGCCTTGCTACCTGATTCTATTCCTGCTAGTAAATTCTTCGCATTATCGTAAGCATTCGCCATTTTTCTTACTAATAAGAGCGTTTTTACACTTATAAATCTTTCTATCTGTATTAATCAGATAGTAGTAACAAATTAGAGGTATTTACCAATCATCAAAATCATAGTTATATTTGGGTTTATCTTCTATTTTATCCTTCTCTTCATCAGGATTATAGACTCCAATATCCTCAATTTTACCTGAAATAGACTCCGTTTCAGCTTCAAAGCTATCATCTTCATCAGTTTTTTCAGGTTCTTCACTAACTTCAGATTCCTGGGAATAAGGGCTGGGTTGTTCAACCTCTTCTTTCTTCTCTTCAATTTTTTCTTCATCTCCTACCAATTCCTGCATTTCCTGATTAATCTCTTTCTCAACAGGAGTTTCCTCCGGAGGTTCAGGCACATTAGGTTCATCCACATGAAGATATTGATCAACAGTTTTCTCTTCAACATTATCATCTTGATACGCCTTAGCTTTTTCCTGAACACTCTCAATCTCACTATCTTCTTTAACCTCTCTAGGAGTTTCAATTTGAATCTCAATCCTATCCTTAGATTCATGCCTGCGGTCAATCGCGTCCCCATTATCTTCTTTAACATCTTTTGCTATTTCTTGTGCAACTTCTTGCAAATGACTAAGGTCATCAATGGGACTTACAATCCCATTATCTTTAGTCGTATCTAATTCTCTTACAACCTCATTAGAATAGGCATTTTCATTTTCTACAGCATGATCATTAGTTAAGTCAACTTTCTCCACAACCTCTTCAGTTTTTTCCACAACAGGTTCAATAGTAGGTTCAATACTAGCTTCCGCAGAAACTTCAATGCTATCAGGATTCAATAAATTATCCTGATAGGGATTTTCTTCCTTAACTTCAGCATTAAACTGATTTTCATCTTGCTTAACCTTCTCTATAACTTCCTGTCTTTCAGTCTCAACAGCCTTTTCTTCAGAACTAGATTCTTGAACCGCAATAGGGGCCTGATCAGGCAACGCAACTTCTCCCTGTTTGCCCCACCCATAACTTTCTTGTTTAACTTCATTATTCTCACTCTCAATAGCTCTCTCTTCAGAACTAGGTTCCGCAACAGCAATAGGGCTCTGAATAGGTGCTACAACTTCGCCAGAATTCCCATCTAAAGGACTTTCTTGTTTAACTTCATTATTCTCACTCTTCAAGCTCTCTTCATCCTCTCTCTGTTTTCTTTTAGCAGCTTTATCAGCTTTCTTTTTCTCTTTCCATTTCTTAAATTTCTCCCATTTCTTTTTCTTTTTTATGGCCTTCCTTTCTTCTTCATCTAATTCATTATTTTGAGAGATAGTTACTTCTTCTTTTTTATCTTCACCAACAAAAGGTTCAGTAACAGGTGCAATAGCAGGTGCAATAGCAGGTGCAATAGCAGGTGCAATAGCAGGTTCAGTAACAGGTGCAGTAACAGGTGTAGTAACAGGTGTAGTAACAGGTGTAGTAACAGGTGTAGTAACAGGTGTAGTAACAGGTGTAGTAACAGGTGTAGTAACAGGTGTAGTAACAGGTTCAACAGCAGGTTCAACAACAGGTGCAATAGCAGGTTCAGTAACAGGTTCAGTAACAGGTTCAGTAACAGGTTCAGTAACAGGTTCA
>Ga0114999_10005821_pt1 | contig 14405 bp, 17 predicted proteins | sample ArcticOcean_MG_C_3_FD_89820 | JGI IMG/M metagenome (GOLD analysis project Ga0114999, IMG submission 89820) | Marine microbial communities from western Arctic Ocean - ArcticOcean_MG_CB8_126 | ecosystem: Environmental > Aquatic > Marine > Oceanic | place: Arctic Ocean: Canada Basin | collected...
CGCTCCTCCTGCGGCGCTCCGAGTATCTGCTTGAGCATGAATGTCAGAACATCCACTGAATCCAATTCGCCTGGTGCGATAAGACCGTCCTGCAAAGGCCGACGCAATGGAAATCCGTCCCCGAGAAAAACACTCATCTCGAGCGCGGAATCACCCACAATTAAGATGTGGTCTCCCATCTCCATGTACGAAACATCGCTCAGCTGCATCATCTTCTTTGCTTTGTTTGGGACCGCGAGAAAAGCATCACGCATCCGCGTGTACTCGATCCCACTCCCAGCCTCCAGCGCAGCCACCAGGTTCATGGTTCCAATGTCCAGCCCTCTTCCTAATTTATTGCTCATTTCTTCTTGCTCCTTAATTTCTTCAATGCCTCAGCTGCGGAATCAGACGAGGACTCGGTTTGGGTTTGCTCTACATTGAGGTTCCCATCGAAATCCTCGCGAAAACTATGGGGAATAAACAGATCATCGTCCATCGAAAACCCCTGGGGGCTTGGGACCGACGAAGTCATGGAGACCCCTCCCTCTCTCAAAGTCTGCTCGATGGTCATAAGGCGACCGTCAATGCTTTTGAGAAGGGTTTCCAAGTCAAAGCTGGGCTTCCCCACAAGCCTCACTTCCTTGAAAAGGTTCTCGAAGTGTCGGTTCAGGTTCACCGAAAGGGACATGATGTCGTCGCATGTCTCGCTGATGATGCTGCGCTCACCTGGATCCAGTTTCTCCACCTTGATCCGTTCGCTGGCAAACTGGGTGCAAAGCATCTGAAATTCAACGGGCTGTAGATTGTAGATCTTGCGCTTGAGAGAATTTTCCCGAAATTGGAGAAATATTTTCCTGCCGCCGAATCGGAGCTTGAAGTTCTTCGAAGAAAAATCCAGAACCGCGGAAGCCGCCTCGAAGAGGGAATCACATTCCTCAAAGGGAAAGACAAACTCGTCGACGGACGATTCATCGGAGCGAACGGAGATCCTCACCAGACCCTGCCTGGCATCCACTCTAACCCTTGTTTTCTCCGAAAAAAAGCTCATCCATCACCTCAAAAGAAAGTCACGTCGAAACGATCAATCTTGATTGATGCGTTGTAGATTTGGATTTCGATATACAAGCCGTCCTCGCACTTGTAGGTGCCGAAGGTGCCGTTAACCGTGTTCACTGAACTGCTGCCCTCCCTGACATAGGACCCTCCCACCGTCTGGCCCTGGTTGAAGGCACCATCGGAACCGAACGTTCCCCCATGCAGCCGCATGGGGACTATTGTCTTGCCGACCAGGGCTCCCCCTGTCGGGCTCGCGACTTTGCGCAGAAATATCCGCATATTCGAATTGGCCAGATCGGTGGTTGCATTAACGACAAATGTCCCAGTAAAAACAAACTGGAAGGAACTGCGGCTCAAACCAGTCGTGTCTGTGATTGTGCGAAAAAAGACCGCAGGCACCCCCAGAGCGGAATAGTTGGGGTTGGCTCCCCCCAAGGTGGGTGAATAGCCTACCCAGTTCGAAGCTCCCGCCCCGCTTGTCAGCGTACTGGTGTTCGGAGCCATCAACTGTCCCGCCATGACCAAGGCATCGTTCGCGCCCTCCTCGAAATTGGATACGGTTATGGCAGCTGGGCGCGAAGAAGTGTTCACTTGGTTCCCGCTTGGGCCAATAACGATCTCGGTCACGTTCACAATCGTATTGGTGTAGCTGTCCACAACCGCCGTGAAATAGGTATTAAAATTAGTCGTAATGCTCGTCACTATGTTGGTAGCGGTATTGGATCCAGCTGCGCCAACCGTGAAATTTGCTCCTGCGGTCAGGACTCGCGGTGTTCCTGTGGAATCGCGGAGCGTCACAGTGTCCCCTCCAACGATCTGCGTATTGTCCACCACCTCTATTTTGGCTGTGGCAGCAGTCCTCACAGTCAAAGCCGTCGCACTAACCCATGCGGAAGTGTAGTCAGAAGCCTGCCGCTTGTTCTCCGCATCGAAAGCCTCGTAGAGATCACCTGATGTGCTGGTATAGGTGTCAACCAGTATGGATGCCGTGGACGAGCTGGTGCTTCCACTGGGGCTCCAGGTGTCCCGAACCAAGGCCCCTGCAGTCGCGCTATTGCCACGGAATCGGTAGTTGCTGCTCGAGATGGCGTAGTCCGTTTTCTGGTAGTCAACGGCCTGGATATTGTAGTTGGTTGTCCATCCCGAGAAGTTGGCGTTTCCCGCCCCGCCCGAAATCGGGCTCTGCTCCAGAGCGCTTATCCCGTAGTCGGCAGCTGAGATCTGGAGGTTGTTCGAGATGCGTGCCGTGTTTCGGTTGAGATTGTTCATGTCCACAACGGCCATCGTAAAGTCCGAACCGATGATGTAATATTCCACCCCGCTGAGATGCTTGGTGAGAACAGATCCGCCTGTCTCCGATATGGTGACCGCGCCTCCGATGCTTGGAGTGGAGGGGTTGGTGTCATAGAAAACGCCAGGCTGGGTGTAGGTATATGGGCCTGTTCCGTCAGTAACGGTCTGAGTTACAACTGTCTGGTAGCGTCCACCATCGAAGCCCGCGGTGGTGAGGATGTCTCCCGCTGTCACCGTCACCGCGACGTTGGCCTTGAATTTCGTCGTGTCGCTCTGGTAGTTGGTGATGGTGACGATAATATCTCCGCTCCCTGAGGTGCTTGTTCCATTTCCTGTGATGGCTGGCGTGGTGTAGGTCTCCATGACGGTGCCATCCCCATCGGAGACAGTAATGGCGAAAGTCGAACCATCCATAGCGGTGACAAGGTTTGCCGCCACACCGCCAGGACCAAGGACAACGCTGGTGACCGTGGTAGCTGACTGGTTCGATCCTGCCCACCCCCCTGTCTCGAAGGGCGTTCCCTCGACGGTGGGGGCGGAGATGAATGCCGTGCTTCGTGAAAGCGTTTCAATAACGGTGGCCGTGGTGTCTCCATCGGTTGTATTGAAGTGGGATGCAAAGGTGGGTGTGGGAATGTAGATAATTGCAATCCCTGCACCCCCTGCTTGGGCTTGAACATCGGCTCCGACAAAGTTCAGAGTGCTGACCGAGGTCTGTACATCGACCCCTTCCTCCTGAACCGTTAGAGAAACTCCACCCCCTCCCCCACCCCCTGGAAAGATTACCTTGGGCATCAGGCCTTACCAAGAAATTTATTCAGATGTGGTGCGACCTTCACGATGGAAGGAAGAATGAAATCACCTGTCAAAGGAAGAAATCCCTGTACAGCCAGAGGGTAGCGGGCGGGATCCTCGACACGGCCGATCAGCCTGTCAACATGGGAGCGGTCAGACTCGGAGCGCAGCTTGTAAGCCTTCAGCACAGCATTGATCCGCCTGGTGGTTCGGTCATGGGGAGGAATGTATTTGTAGCCCATGGCGTTGAAAATTTCCTTCTCAGTCTCACGGGCAATAAGCTTGCCCGTGGTGCGGTTGAACAGTCCCTGCTGGGAGAGCTTCATGTTCTTGTGGATTGCGCGGGTACGCAAATAGCGGTTGAAGGTGCCGCTTCCTGTGGCATAGAGAATGAAGCTACCAATGGAATCAGGTTGAGCTGTCCACATATTGATCTGTGCGCGCTTATACATGTAGGTACGCGCTTTTAGGGCTCCAGACTCCTTGTACTTATCCGTTGGACCGTGGGCGGGGAAGGCTCCAACCACAATTATATCTATGTCCCCAACTTCCTCTCTGCCCCGACGAATGGAACCGCAGACAAAATAGTCGAGATCGGCCATGCCTGGCAACGCCATAAAATCACGAATGATGTCAAGTCCTCTTGTCCTTGGCAATGGGTTCTTGGGCATTGGTTTCTCGTTTTTCTATATCTTATATATGGTTGGGAAATCGACGACAACCCACAATTGAAAAAATGGGGTAACTTACTTGTAGAATACCTCGCGCAGAAAAGTGTGAGGAAATAGCGCTAATAATTGAGGCAAAAATGGACAACATCCAGAAAATAATGAAGGCAGCCCAGGACACCGCCTCCTACATCGAGTTGATGAGGCTTCCCAGCCCAAAAGAGCCAATCACCAACTACGCGCAGCTCAACTTCCAAGGCCCGAAGCCCACCCTTCAAGACCAGGGCTATGTCATGTTCAGCCCAGACCAGGCGCGCTGGGACAAAAGAGCCACCCAGTTTTCCGCAGTAGTCTTCTCCCCTGCCGTCCTTATCCTATCAGGAATAAACGGAATCAACGCTGACACAAGGATGGGAAAAATGAGCAATTTCACGCTGTTTGCTCTCGCTTTGGGGAACATGGGCTACCATAGCTATAAGATGCGTAATTATCAGAAAGCAGGGACCTTGGTCTTCCCTGGGAGAGAGAAATGACGGCGAACCCGTACATACAGTACTACCAGTTGAAGCGGATGGAAGACCAGTTCGGATTTCTCGGCTTGGGGACGGCCGCTGACTACTATGGCAAGAAGTTGAAGCAGAGCTGGCACGCACCAATCACAAGTACCGCAAGCGACCTGTTTGAAAGCGTCACTGGAGCCCAGGAACTCGGGAAGCAAACGGCCAAACGCGATGAACGGGCTTGGGCGCGCAAAGTAGAGATCGCAAAGAAGTTCAGAGAACTTCCGAAGTGGCCCGCTAACATCAAGCGCACCTATCCCGACTTCACCAGGGCCTACCCCGACTCACCCAACATAAGCTGGGCTCTGGGCGTGCCCCCAAACACCCCCGCCGATGCCTATGCCCAGGGAGCAGCCTTCTGCTATGTCACAGCGAAGATGTTCGACAAGCCCGACTTCATACGGCTCGGTGACGCATTCCTGAAAGAAGCAATATCATGGGGAGAGAAAGGCACCCCCATGATTAAACAAGATACCTTTCTTGATCAACTGGATCTCTCAATATATACGATCAACTTCGTACATGGGCTGTTCCAGGATAAAAGCGGGGTCGACATTACCAAGGGATACCCCGTGGCCAAGGTGATGCGGAAGATTGTCACACAATGGATCGCGCTTGCACACAAAACAGGGGTGCTGACCAAGTGGTACAACTTTCCAGCGCAAGTGGGCAATGTGGTTGCTGGAAAGAACGAAACACAGGCAAAGCTCCTGTACAAACTGATGCGGAACAACGCCCGCCCCGAAGAAATAAAATTTGCCCAGAAAATAGCCGCCGACAGCCAAGCCTCCGTTGGGGATCTGGCCCACAACCTCAGGGGGCTCTTTGCTCTGGCTGGACTCTCCATCCTTGCGGTCGTTGCTGCACCCGCCATCATAGGGGCGGCACCAGGCTTGATGGCAAGCGTCGGCCGTATTGGCGGCAAGGTCGCGGGGAAGGCTGCGAGCCTCACAGGACGGGCAGCACTTGGCACGGGAAAACTGATCGGCCGCAGCGCATCGAGCGCCGCCACAGCCGCTTTCACCGCAGCCAACCAGGCCGCCAACAAGCAGAACGTCCCCCAATTTGTGGAAAAGGCTGAACGCGCAGCGCAGCTCTCACCCCAGAAAATATCTCCACGCACACAGATGGAGCTTCAAACCCTCAAGACCCTGGCAGCAGCCCAAGGCAAGGGGGCCAACATATCAAAGCAGCAAATGAAAGGCCTGCTAAAACAAATTCTTGCAGAATCTCAAGGAGCATAAAACCATGGCCAAAAACCATAACCCCTACCTTCTCTACTACGCACAAGAAGGCGACGACGACGATTTTGGCGGCGGCTTCTTCAGCACGGCAGCTGAACTGTTCGATCCCCGCGGTCTTGCCATGTGGGGGAAGAAAGGCGTTTCAGGCGTGGTCGCAGAAGCTCGGACAGAGCTTGCCGACACCACCGCCCCAAAATCCTCTATTGCATCCTCGCTCCAAAGTATCGCACCCTCTCTGACTCAAACCGTTGGCCTGACAACGCATACATCCGACTACCTCCGAGCCATTGACAGAAAATGGAAGGGAAAATACCAACCGAATGGAACATTGTACTACTGGGACAAGACCAAAGACCAAATGGAGTTCATCCATCCCACCAAGGGGCACAAGGTTATCGTCAAGAAAGGGTCAAATACCTACAAGCACTTGATGAACAGTGCCGAGCTGGGTTGGGGTCCAACTTCCCGAACCTATCTCCCATCCGCCATGGTGAAAAAGGGGGAGAAAGTACAGGTCGAAGATGTGGGGATCAGCAGCGCCACCTTCAGCCCAATAAGTGGAGCCTCTACCGAGCTTACCCTCTTTGACGAGCGCATGACAGATTTGGATGCAGCCGATGGCGGCTTCAAGGAAAAGGCCATGGCTCACCTGAAAGAAAAATGGCCTTGGTACGCGGGCGGGGCAGCAGCCGTGGTTGGTATACCCCTTTTATTCATGGCCGTTGGATCCTTCAACGAGGACTGGGTCATTCTGCTTGACAGTCAGCCCTCAGGAACAGTCAGCGAGTTCTACGAGATAAACAAGACAGGCAACAAGCATGGAGTGGCTCCAATCAGCGACACCGACATGGCAATGATCTTGGCTCTCCAGCCAGGTGAGAACCATAACGTTCCAAGCAACACTGGCTTCACCGTCGTATCCCGAGCAGGGAGATAAAATGAATCCATATCTTCAAAACCTACGCACCAAACAGCAATTCGGAACCGAAATCGACGAATGGACCGACGAGGACGAATTCGGAGGACTGCTGCCTGATGTGAACGAGATGGGTTTCAATGCCCAGGCCAAGGTTAACACTCTCTGGGCGCACAACAAAGGCAAGGTATTCCGACTGGTTGGAGCCCTGACTGCCGCAGCAATAGGCTACGGTGGGTGGCAATTCTATCAGAAGAAGAAAGCAGCTGACGAGTTTGGAGCCCAGATCCAGGGAGCAGCAAACAAAGAAGATTCTTTCCAAGACGATCCCTTTGAAGAAGGGGAGGAACAGCTGAACCTCTTCGAGATAATCGAAGAAGAACCAGCTGGCTCGCAGAACACGGACAATGGAGTCCGCGGTGCCCGTGCGCCCTTTCTCGACGACAACGACAAGCTCAGGTTAGATACACCCGCGGACAAGTCCAGCTCTCCTTGGTGGGAACTCAACGGAGATCCCGAGGGATTAGTTGGTCCACAGAAAACCCCCAAAGAAGACAGTTCAAACCAACAAGGCTCCAAATCCGATCCTGAATTCCTTCCTGGCGTAAAGCCCCTGTTCTAAATGAGGGACTATGATACTCTCAGGAACCATCAGGATTCGTCCTACTCCAAAACAGAGGCCAAAGCTCAAGAGAAACGGAAGAGCCTACAACCCACAAAAAACAAGGGATGCCCAGCGTCACCAGGCATTTTTCTTTCGGTTGATTTCCAGACAGTCTGACCAGTCCTTCCCCCTCTCCCCAAAGCTCCCTCTCGAGATCTGCATGAAGTTCTATACGTCGGGAGGTGTAACCGACAAACCGAAGACAAGCGTCCCTGACACCGACAACCTATGCAAGCTCACTTTGGATGCAATCGTGGATTCAGGTATTATCCGTTGCGATTCCCAGGTGACAAAACTGGTGCTCGAGAAATACTGGGCAGGAAAGGGCGAAGAATCAAAGATTGTCTTCTCTATCGCCGAGCACGCAGATTTTACCGCCAGCCAGCCTGAGCAGCAGAGGCTCGCGTTATGATCCGCACCGCACTCATTGGAGACAGACACGCCAAGGTGGTTTTCCGCACCATGGAAAAGCTGCTGCCACAAACAGGCTTCAACCCCGTCTACAAAAAGGCCGAAAACGGCTGGGGTCTCAAGAAGCATATCGATCGGGGGCTTCTCCCCAGCCTGCGCCAGGCAAAACCTGAGGTGATAGTGGTGTCGCTGGGTGGAAACAACCAGCGAACCAAGACAGCTGAATACCAGGAAACAGTTGACCAGCTTCTGTCAACCGCCAAGGACATTGGTTCCCGAATCATCTGGGTTGGACCCACCACATCTGACACCTCACGCGCCCCAAGCACGGAAGGCCGACACGAATGGACACACCAGTTCCTCCAGAAATACCTGCCCAGCAAAGGGATCGACTACATCAGCATGCGCTATTTCACGCAGAGCGGATGGAATAATGACGGAGTCCACTACCCCTCATCCAAATACAAGAAATGGGCGGAAATGGTCACCCAGAAGATGGGAGAGCTAAAGGAACAACTGAAACCAGGGGTGAGCCCCTTGATGATTGGTGCAGGCATTGCAGCTCTCACACTGCTCACGGCGGGAACCGCCATACTTGTCAAGAAACGGAAGGGCTCAGGGTTTAGGCTGCCATCACAGGGAGGACCGCCCCTCCACCCAGCTGTGGAGATAGCCAAGCACCTGGACGGACTGATCACCAAGAACAACGAGCTTTACGGTTCGTCCCCTGGCTACAAACGATCCGACGCGGAGCCATGGAGGCAGTACTGGCGTGGGCCCTATGAAGCGGATCTCACACTGCCCAACGACATTCTGGACATGGATCCTTCCATGATTTGGCGACTGAGAAAAGCCTTTCCAACTTGGCATCCCATGGACTGGAAATTTGACCGAGCCAGCAACTCCTACTATCTCCTGGACGGAGCCACAGGACGTATCTTTGCCGTGGAATCAAAGCACAAATACTCCTATGGAGACCACGCTAACGAAAATAAATGGTGGAAAGCATTGAAGCCTGAACACCGCGAACACTTCCTTCCTGTGCTGAAGGAATACACTGTGGACGGCTACAAGGTCTTCGAGATGCCTGCCTACGAAAAATACAGCAGTCCCGACATCAACTTCGCCGAGATCATAGGCGACTGGACGGTTGGAACCATCTTCAACTGGAACGGAAAGCCAGCGAAAATCGGAATGTGGAAAGGCAAGCCGCGGATTGTGAGCTACTTCAGCAGTCCATCGGACCTCACCGAATACAAGAAAACAGGACTGAAACAATGAGACGAATAAGCAATGAAGGACTGGAGCATCTGATCAAGACCGAAGGGGTGCGCTACCAGATCTATGACGACAAGACAGGCCGTGTGGTCAGCAGTTTCTCCCAGGTCAGGGGTTATCCGACCATCGGGGTCGGACATCGCATCTATCCAGAAGCGCAAGCCTCCTACGCCAAGTATCTTGGTGGAAAACGGAAGCTGAGCCAGTACCAGGTCATGGAGCTACTCAGAAAGGATGTGCAGAAGTTCGAGGACAGAATCCAGAAGCGCATCGGGGACAAGGCCCCAATGACCCAGTCCATGTGGGATGCGATCATCAGCCTCGCATTCAACGCGGGAGCAAACGCCTCTTCAGTCAAGAAGGCATCGGAAGCGGTAAAACACGGCAACTACAAAGCCGCCGCCAATGCCATTCTCAACGGCCCTGTAAAATCTCGAGGCGTAGTCCGATCTGGCCTTGTCAAGCGCAGACGTGCCGAAGCCAAGCTCTTCATGAAGGACGGATTGCCTGGAGGGATTGGAATCAAGATCGCTGGCTTCACAGGGGTTGGCGCTCTCATTGCCCTGTCCACCTACTACAGCATCCGCTTTGCGAAGCAACTTCGGGACGGAAAGGGTGATCTGAGCTTGACGGAAAAGCTCAATCTGATGAAATCGATTGACAAATGAGCTTTCCTGTAGGCAACCGCGATTTCTTCCAGGCCAACATGTATGGAGAGTTTGGACGAAACCTGCTTGACATGTTTCTCAATTCGCCCCTTACGGCAGCTGAGAAGAAAAAACACACAGCATGGTTCTCAAGTCGCTACCCCGTTATGGTCAAGGAGTACCCTTGGGAAGTCGAGGTCTTCATTCCCTATCCCTGGTTCAACAGGCAATATGGCTTAGCTACAGAGTCACTGGCTTCCAAGATAAAGAACTGGAACTATGGCGGAGCGCAGCAGTCCTGGAGCGTGAACGAAACAATATCCGACCAAAAAGCCACCTTTGAAAATGACCTGCTTCCCGTGCGAACCTTGCTTAATATGGTGTCCCCAACAGGGGTGACCTATCATCCCCGTTGGTTTCACAGCGAGCGGGCGCAGGAACAGAATCAGAACAAGATATTGCGGGGAGGGAAACTGAATCCACTGCGCTGGGAAACGGGAGGCCAAACGGAACGACTTGGGAAGCCCCCCTCAGCTGTCTTCTCAGGCATCGCCCTCACCCCGTGGGAGTTTGGCCTGGCAGGTGACAGCCCTTACCATCGCGCACATTTCACACGCCAGCGTGTCTCAACGGTGGAGGACCCCTACGCAGGCTTCACGTTCTTCTGGATGTTCCCCAGTAAAAAGACTGCCGAAGCCTACAAGCGAAAGATTGACGGCTTACCTGGTCGAAAAAGCGCAAAACCCAAAGCCCGCGTCCACAAGATAAGCAGCGCACCCTACGGAAACACCGACATCGGCTTCTCCCGCCGAGCCCACCTTCCGCCCGATAACTTAGACCGCTGGCTAAAAAAAGAAACCAAAACCATGCCTCGAAAAAAACACACAAGGAAATCTACCATGCCCACAAAGAAGAAACTCACCATGATAGAAGTCAACCGCGAAGCCAAGAAGTACCACAAGAGCCGCGCGAAGAAACGCTGGTGGACCCTCCTGAAAAAAGTCGGAATGAAGAATGCACGGATGGTCGTGCATGCATCCCACAAGCTCGATGCCGATGCGCAGTACAGCACCAAGGTTCCAAAATCTGGAAAGAAGAAGGTTCCAGAACACATGACAAAGACAGCTCGGAAGAAAGCCGAGGGAATCTATGTGTTTCCAAAGCGCAAGAGCTATCCCATAGGGGATCTTTTCCATGCACGAATGGCTGTTCTGCGCTCCCAGTGGCCCTCCAATCTCAAGAACGCTGGCAAAGTGCTCCGAACCGTGGTTCGCCGCTGGCCACAGTACAACTGGTCCACATACTGGAATAAGGAAGCCAAGGAAGCCAAAAACAAGCGCAGTATCAAGACCTACGCAAAAACCATCAAACAGCGGTAGAAAAATTGTCCGCGCTGCTCTGCCACTCCATTATACTGTACAGGCGGTTCCCGTTGTGGATCGCGGCAAGGAGATAATATGAACAAACTGATGGCAGTCGGCAGCGCGGCCATTCTTTCAGCGGCGTTTGGAGGAAAAAGGGGCTCGAAAAACAAGGACAAGATTTTCGACGGAGCCAGGCCAGTCACCTGGTTTGATTTCTATTTCAACCCACCCCCTTGGCCTGTGCCTATTCCCGTAAAAATCAGGCAGATACAGAAAGATATGATAGAGGCAATGGTCGTGGTGATAGAGGCTGCGGGCCAGATGGGTGTCAGCTGGCACGAGATATTCACGGAGAAGTTCTGGGATTCATGGATTGCAGAGATCGCCAGAACCAACCCCCCTGGCCCCAAAACAGAGGCCAAGCAGCGATCTGCGCTACAGGCTCTACATTCCTTCGCTTTAATGACGAACCAGGGCGGCAAAGGCGGGATGCTCCGCCTCATGTTCGAGTGGTACCGTCACGGCTCCAACATCATTGTTCTCGGGGCCAACATGCAGGCTCTCTTCGAGCATACGAGCTTGGAAAACCTTGATGTCGCCAACCTTAAGATGCCCTTTGAAGCGCTCTATATCGCACTCCCTGGCTTTGACGGAGAAATCTACGACCCCGAAAGCGGCATGCATGAAATCAGAGGGGTTTCCCTCTACCGCCAAGGCCTGTCTCCCCACCCCTCCTTCGGCGAGATCGGCTTCGGGATCTGGGGCAAGCCCAAACTGAGCCCCCACGGCTGGGACGATACCTTTTCGTTTGGTGCCATCCCAAACGACCCCAAATTGGATCTGGAACGATACCTTCACGACACCTTCCAGAAAAAGGTCACCCACCATTCCCTCGCGAGTGGAAAGATTGAAACAGTGCATCCACAGGAGTCACTGGACGGAATCGCCAAGGCTCTGCGGATCGCATTCAATCTCCTTATCTACTGGGGCTCTATCGAAAACAATAAAATCGACATCGTCCATCCCACCACAGCCGCAGATCTTGCCCGCCTCAAGGAGCTTAAACGGCGCAGAAGCGAAGCCAGAACGAAAAAAAGGACGCGTGGGCTGGATGCCACCATCAACCAAGAGGCAAACCAAGTGCGACGCAATGGATCATGGTTCTACATCGAGAAGTCCGACAAGGAATTCACTGAACCAGGTGAGCCGAGAGGTGCCCTGGGGTACAGGCGCAAGGCACCCGTTCTCCATATCCGCAAGGGTCATTACCGCACCTATTTCCGAGGGCTTCCCAACGAAAAGATTGTGCTTATTCCCCCAATGCTGGTCGGTTCCCGCATTGCCCCCCGATACTGGAAGAGTAAGCTCGACGATATGCGCAGAGCCACCACAGTCGACCCAGGAGAGCAATCATGATCGTAGCTCATGGAACTGAACCCACGATTATGACCATCGAAGTGGAAGTGGAAGGAATCACCATGGCAATTGTTCAGCGCAGCTGCATCGAGTTGCTTGGCCAGAAATACGCGCTCGAACGGGACGGATCTGGCCTCACCATCGACCAAGGACAGGTCTCGGATGTGAAGGTGACATTTCTCCTTCCCCCCCTTCCTTTTGCCGAATCGGTGAGCGAGCTGCTGAATGAAATGACAAGAGACATCAGCCACAAGGACAGCACCTGCAAGTTCATGGAAGAACTCTCCCAGCAGATTCCACAGGCTACAGCGGTCTTCTGCTACCAGGGACATCGATCTCAATGGCGGTTCAAAGTGCAAGAGGATGATTGCTGCACAGACAGCTAATTGTTATTGACAACCTCGCTGTATGCAACTTCGTCCAAGGGATGATCGCTCTCTTCTATGCGCACCCAGTCGATGCGGTCAAGATAGCTGGAAAGATCTATCCCGAATCGCTCACAAAACGCACCCCGCTCCGCAACGTCCTGCAACCAGAAGCGAACAGTTTCACGGTTCATCTCTTCATGATAGTGAGGACTGTTCTCCTGTTCCACCGACAACCAGTAGGAAAAGACAATCTCCAGCTTGTCATGGAGACCCTCCAATTCACCACCATCTCGCAGAAGGGGGCTGCACTGATCCGCATCGGCTGCCCTGGCGACCAAGACATCAAAATCTTCTTCACCCACAAAAGTGGAGGTATGGCGCAACATTTTCCACCACCCGACTTTCCTTGAACCCTTCATTTTGACTTCCCATAGATGCTAAGGCACTGGGAATATTTGCTATTGGTGTTGATCCCGCTTCCCCCAGCAACCAAGGTGGTATCGTCCCAATACTTCATGCACTCGCTGATCATCAGCTTGGAGTTCAGCATGTTGGAGATGGCCGCACACTCGGTGGCCTCGCTACCCTTCCCCTCCCCCTGACGGTTCATCCGACAGAACAGTTCTCGACACAGCAGGGTCCCGTGACCCGCCTGCGTCTCCGTTCCATTGATAAACTCAGATGAACAGGGAACAGCCAGAAGATCGGTTTCAGTCAGGTTGCGGATCGCCTTCGCTTCCGCCTGGTCGATGGAGCTCTCCAACTTCGCAATGGCCTCGATCACGTTGCTTGTCTCAGAACTGTTGTTTCGGTCACGCGCCTGAACGCCCCAGATCGTTCCTCCCGTCACGACGGAGCCGCCAAGCACCGATATAATTATGATAGCCAGTGTCGACATATTCCAATTCCTCCAATCTATTTTTTCCAATTTCAATTTATCCAATCCTGCAGTTGCGATTCCAGGCCTTCATCGGTTGCAAGCAGCCTCTTCACTTGTGTTGCCCGTTTGGCGGTCACCCAGCCACGGCTTGCACCAAGAAAGAGCAATGCCACACAGAGGGAAAAGACCGCAGGCTTCGTCTTGCGGTTGGGAATTACACCTTGGGCTGTTCCACCAATAATGCCGATAGCTGTTCCAATCCCGTACATCGTTGAGAGAATGATGAGATAGTCTACAGCCGACAAGCTCTGCTTGTCAGTTATCTCCGCGAGACTCTTCTCCGTTGGGAGCTTTGGAATCGAGGGCAGTTCGTATCTTCTTCTTTTGGCCATTTGTAAATCCTAAATTTTATCCTGTACTACTATAATTACACACAATCAAAAATTTGGATTTTCTATGCGATCTTTTTCCATGGAACCCTCACCCTATGTGCTGAACGTCAACCTCCGAAACAAAGACGGTAGGTACGAGAAGGCAGGGCCCCCCATCGAATTCTCCACACCGAGAGGGGCCTTCCTTGCCTCGCTGAACATCCTCAAAAACGCCATCCCAAACGGCGACATCTTTGTGTTCGAGGCCGCGGGGAACAGCACGGTTGTCAAAGAGGTTACCGACGAGAGCCTTCAGATCACGATCATCCCCAACATCCTCCAAGAGGATACACCCAAGATCGGCCCATATTCCCTCAGGATGGGTTCCTTCCTCACTGATCTCCCCGACAACTAACATCGGTTCCGTCTCATTTTTTGAGGTGAACAATGGATAGTCGCAGAACGAACATTCCAAGCAACGTTCCAGGAAAA
>Ga0114999_10005824_pt1 | contig 14398 bp, 19 predicted proteins | sample ArcticOcean_MG_C_3_FD_89820 | JGI IMG/M metagenome (GOLD analysis project Ga0114999, IMG submission 89820) | Marine microbial communities from western Arctic Ocean - ArcticOcean_MG_CB8_126 | ecosystem: Environmental > Aquatic > Marine > Oceanic | place: Arctic Ocean: Canada Basin | collected...
TACAGAAGCATATCCGCTTGCTGTCGTATTATCACCCATAGAAAAAGAAAATTCTCCCTCTGTTATGGTATCGCGTCCCATTGCAAAAGATCCTGTATTCTTCGCGTTACTGCGAAGACCCATAGCGACAGAATAATTTCCTTCTGCTACTGTATCTTTACCACCAGTAAAAGAAGCTATCCCTTCTGCATCAGTATTATCACCTGTAGCAATCGCATATGCGGCTGAAGCTGTTAAACCTGTTTCATTAAAATTATCAGCTACTAATGCGCCAGAAGGATCTTTTGTGGGATCATTGGGGGCAAGTTTATCTTTGCCTGGTTGCCACATTCTAGACTGATGAACTAATCCAGTTCGTTTTAACCATAAATTTCCCGAAACATCTAATTCCATTACATTCTCTCCCGAAACACCGACAGCCAATACTAAAGAATTCATGAGTCCGCCAGAATTACTAGCTCCCGTTGTACCACCATGTCCTAAGGCAATTGAATAATCTGTTACTGCTATAGAACCGCTTCCATCTGCAAACGATGCAATACCTATAGCACTACAGTCGACACCAAATGCTACTGAACTATTCCCGAATGCATGAGTTCCGCTTCCATCTGAAAAAGAAGCAATGCCTTCTGCTGTTGTATTACTACCCGCAGCAACAGCATACATCCCTATAGCTTGCGTTAATGTATTATTAGATGCCTCTATTGCATACTTACTTGTATCAGTACCTGCTTGCCATACAGCATCTCCAGCCATATAACCAGCAGTATTATGAAATGTAATTGTATTATCAGCATTATTACCAATTATAATGACATTTGCTCCACTCTCAAATGTTACTGTGTCCCCAGTAATAACAATACCACTATTGTCTACCGCACTTGGAACATTATATTTATGAAAGTGATGATTTTTAGTCGCTACAAGTTGATTCGTTTTTACTAAATTCATTTGTTTTAATCTGCCGCCTTGTTTTTTCCATGAATGACTCATTTATACTTTATTAACATTTAATAATGAAAAAATAAAGGTAAAAAAATTAATTAAATATATTAATCACATTTTCAATTGATATCTTCTCAATAATTTGTTTGCTATTAATATTTTTTATATATGAAGACGGATGATTACAAATATTATCTAATAATTGTATGTCTTTTTCAATGATTCCACATAAATGGATAACAATATTTGGAAAATACTGGTCAATATTCTCACATCCATAATAAATAGGCGTTGTATTACATAATAATGTATTTGTAATCTTTTCGGAAAAATAATGCGGTTTTTGAAAATTTTCTATACATATATGAAACTTATAATCTTCATAGGGTTCGCGTAAATTAAATTCACCCTTGATTCTCGGATCTTTGTTTTTATAATAATATTTGCACCCTTTTCCATAAATATCAATCGGTAAAGCACGTTTTAATATTTCTTTTGTTAACATATGTCGGTATTTATGACCAGGCGCATCAAACTTCTCAGAAATCATTATTGACATTATTTTGGTCTTTGTAGGTAAATAAGATAATGGTTTGATATGTGTTAAATAACCATAACCATTTATAAATGGTTGTCCCAGTATTTCCGCAATACTTCCAATAAAGTATTTTCCTATATTCTCTCGCGCATATTTAAAAAATTTCATCATATATTTTTTATCTTTTTTTTCATTCAAATAATCTATCGGTTCTTGTGCCAAACCGATCACATTCTCAGAAGGTATATTTAAAATCGGCATCGCTGTATTTAATAATATAGCATGTGTATAGTCTTCTCCAATTGTAAATACATATTCTTTTCCATACTTCTCATTATTTGTAATATCATATAAGCGTGTATATAAAGCGGCACATGTGGGACTAGCAGAGTATGAGGCAAAAAATCTAATTCTTTTCATTAAAACAATTATTGACTTTATATTTAATTTATAAAATTGATTTATTTAAAATTTATCAGTCTAAATGTAAAAATGACAACACCCACTTATCTTGCACGATTACATCCTCATGAAAGAGATAAACATATTACATTTGATGAAGGACCACATATCTATCATGTTGATGGAGATTCATCCTTTACTTCGGTTACAAAATGGAATCATCAGCATTTTAAACCCTTTAATGCAAGTTTAATTATTCGTAAAATGATGAATTCAAAAAAATGGCCTAGAAGTAAATATTTTGGAAAAACGGCACAGGAAATTAAAGATGGATGGTCAAAAAGCGGTCAGGAAGCTGCTGCTGCTGGAACAAAATTACATTATGATATTGAATGTTTTTGGAATATGTGTTCTAATAAAAATGATAGTGTTGAATATCAATATTTCTTGAATTTTAACAAACATTTTCCACTTAAACCTTATCGGACTGAATGGACGATTTGGGATAAAGAACATAAATTATCAGGTTCTGTTGATTTTATTGCTGAAAATGAAGACGGATCATTGACCATTTATGATTGGAAACGTAGCAAAGAGATTAAGAAATTTAATAATTTTGATAGCGCAATTACACCATGTATTAATCATTTACCTGACGCTAATTTTTGGCATTATGCGTTACAGTTAAATACGTATAGGAAAATAATTGAGAATAATTATGGAAAAAAAATACACGAGATGTATTTAGTATGTCTTCATCCGAATAAACCGAATTTTCAACGAATTAAAGTGCCTCGTTTGGAAGAAGAAATGAATGAGTTGTTTAAAGAAAGGAAGAAATCTATCACGAAATCTATCACAGAATCAATTGTAGTAAATAGTTAAATAAATTTTGTTTAACTATTTATATATGAGTAATTGTACCTTAAATTGGGGTCAAATGTTTTTTATTAATCTAAGTTTTTGGCCAACCGCTATTTTTTTATCGTCATGGGTTGTAGCATATTTTATATGGTCCCCAATGAAAAAAAAGTATGAAAATCAGCGCCTTCCGCCGCCACCATATGAAGATCTTTATATGATTGAAGAGGAAGATAAATTACTATTAAACAAGAATATAGATAAAACAGAAAGAGAGAATAATTTTATAATTGAGAAAACACCATCAGGTAATGTAATCATGAAATATTCTATAAAGAATGAAGGTTTTGAATACTGGACCGATAAAACGATTTCATATAAGCATCTTGAAACAGTTGCTAGAAAATATGTTAAAACATTTCATTGTGTAGACTTATATATTGATAGACAAGAGATGGTTAGACAGAAAAAAGATAAACTACTTGAAAATAAAAAAATAGAAGAAGAGAGAAAGAAGGAAAAAAAAGAGGATAAGGATTCTGTTTTTGCTTCATTTAAATCGTATAATAAAGGTGGATCACAGCCTGTTCCTGATAATTCTTTACATAATCCAGCAGCTGAAACGGCAAATAAATATATGAGGCGAGGTAAATTCAAAGAAGCATTTATATCAAAGGAATTTAATAATCATATTAAAGCAGAACAAAAAACGAATACAAAAAATCTTGATTTTGCGGCATTTAAAAGGTTATTTTCTTCGTCTTGATTTTCTTTTGCGTTTTCTTCGTTTTCGGCGCGTTCGTTGTGTCTTTTGGGAATTATCAAACAAATATAAAGTTACATCAGGTTTGAACTTTTGTCTTGCGCCGCCCGCCATCGGCGCAACGGGCACGGCTGTTGGAACTTTTTGTGCATCTGTCATTGCTGTGGCAAATTTACCTGACTTTTCTGTAAGAAATTCTATCGCAGGTTTTGCTTGTCCCAAAACTTTGGTCGCAGGTTTTGTTAATGCTCCAAATTTACTACCCAATTTGGCTGTTGTTGACGCAATCCCAATCAAAGCACAAAAAGGCATTTTTAGTATTGTAATAATCATTTCTACAAATTTTGTAACTGCTGTAAGTATTTTCAATACTCCAGTTACAGCTCCAACACCAGGTATCGCGGATACAGCCCCTGCTGCAGCTTGTGTGACTGCTTTTGCAGGAGCTCCTAATATTTTTCTTGAATTTTCCATCATCAGATGAACTATTGTATCTGTTGTTTCAACGCTAAACTTTCCACCAATTGCCACACCAGGTCTGATAATATCATCAATAACCAATTTTAATATTTTCTCATAAGCTCCTTGAAATTCGTCGCTATTAATATGATCTGCCATTTCTTTAAAAATTTTTACCATTTCATTAGCATCAGGTTTTCCATATCGTTTAAAACTTTTTAAAAAAATAGTTACTGGTCTCAATATAATCATAAATAAATTATGAATTTGTTTTGTTATCACTTGTAATGAAAAATTGGCCGCAAGTAATGCGGCCGCTTTATTTAATTGAATAAATTTATTACCAAACTTATTGACAACTGGTTCCATGTCTGCACTTTCTTTTCCTTGACTGTCTTGTTGAGACTGTTTCTCTTTTTCTCCTTGTTGATTAGACATTATATATATAAATCATTTATTTTTTTCTTTTTTGATCCATCGTTTATAACCATTGCTTTTTTGAATACTAAAAGAAGAACCAAGATGATCCTTCGCAATTGTTAATACCTTTATCTCTTTTGCTGTAAGTTGATTGACATATTTTTGAATACTATGCTCCATGATTTAATATTATTAGGATTGAAAATATTAAATCAATTTATTTGGAAATAAAACAGATGATATCTTTGTTTTTAGATAATAACATTTCGGTTATTGCTGTTTGAATTGTATAGCCATTATCAATTAAAAAAGTGAATAATTCTGCTATATCTTCTAAACATAAAAATTCACGGGTATTATCTGGATTGAGAACAACCAGTAAGCACGGTTTTTTACAATCACATTGATTCCCATATCCTTGAAAAATACTCAGTTTCTCTCTTCTTACTGTTGCTATAAGTCTATTAAATGATGGATCTATGGGACGTTTATTAATTGTTATAATCTTCTTATAACATTTATTCATTTTATCTAAATATATTTCTGAAGAAAGCTGATAAGTGGGCATATATTATTTTGTATTATTAAATTTATCTTTTGGATAAACATTTTGTATTTGTTCTTGAATTTCAAATACTGACATGTTGTATTTAAATGATTTGTTGGTGTCCTTATTTAAAGGTTCCTGGGCAGGATGTCGTTTTTTATATTTATAAACAGGTTGGGGGGGAATACCTGAAACAGTTCGTTCTAGTTTGTAACCATTTGAAAATAGTCTATATGATGTAGTTTTATGGGGAATATAACGAGTCAGTATACGCAAACGATTCATTGTATTGATATTATTGTATATAAAAAATGATAAATAGATTTCAATTTATTTCTCCTCTGGCGAGCATTGTACATGAACAATATTCGTTGGTCCAGGAGGACCTGTAGGACCTGGAGGACCAGGAGGACCTGGAACTCCTTGAGGTCCTTGTAGTACCTTAGATTCGCGTGATAATTGTGATTGTAAATAGGTCCGAAATTCCTTTGCAACTTCATTGCGAATTAGAACAGCTGCATCGCTTGCTGCCTTCGCTTCGGACATTGTATCATATGCGCCAACAAATTTCACATTTGGACCTTTAATGCTAGTATAAGGGTGAGGAAGAGTAATTTTTACGACATACTTTTGTCGTTGACTATCGTAAGCGGAAGCCATCTTTGATAGAGTATATATTGTCTACTTTATATCTTTCAATTTAAAAATCTTTAGTTATATAAAATGGCTAGTACAAATAACGATAATGGTTATAATGCTAATGATGAGGATGAGAAGAGCGACGATGACCTTTCACACATTGATAGAATGACTGCGAATAAAAAAATGACGATTTTAAATCTCAAAGACGAGGTTAAGAGTTTATATGCCCATATTGAAGGATATAAAAAGGCATTGGTGGAATTAGAAAATAAATTACGTAGGTCTAAGGCAAATGAGGATTTTGAGAAAGATCATACTAAATTTGAGCATGCTCGCATGCTCAACGCCAGACGTGAACGTGATACTGCGCGACATTTATTAGGTCATTGCCAAGGTCAACGCAATAATATACAGGCGCTGCTACAAAATTCTACGCAACAAGTAGCCGCTCTTCAACAGCAATTAGCCAATCTCCAACAGCAATTAGCATCAATAAGTGCGCCAGCAGCTGGAGGTGCGCGTAAAACGCGTAGAAAACGCCGTAGAAAACGCCGTCGTAGAAAACGCAAAACGCGACGCAATTAAAAAATGGGAAGAGATTTCCTGAGATTCAATTAGCGCGCTGCAGAAGTCACTTCAATCAAATCCTGCTGGGACATGTTCTTCGCTGTAAAAGTCTTCTTAGAAGGAGGCGGCGTGCCAGCAGGCTCAACATTTGCAGGCTCAACATTTGCAGGCTCAACATTTGCAGGCTCAACACCTACTGGCTGCTTCGGCTGCTCATCTGCCGAACTAATGACAATCTTTGGGACAGATTTGGACTCAAACGTAGGCTTGACCGAACGACTGAGCGAAAGCAACCAAAACCAAGGGTCATCATAGATAACCTTCACCTTCTTTCCGGTCACAATTGCTTCGCGAATTTCCATCTTGTCTGGGTTCCAGCGATGATAATGAACAAACGCTGTATTAAACTGAGGATTACGCGACTTCACCAAGTCAATACGCTCAATATCACCCAATTCAAGCGTATTCAATGATTCAAGGATACGTTTGCGAGAAATGTTTTTAAAAACGCGCGCAATACATACGCTGGTATCGGTATTTGGGGAGCTCATTATTTTGTAAGTTTGTGTAAGTTTGTGTAAGTAATAAGTGCTTTTTTGTGGCTGGTTAAACAAACAGAGACCAACAAAAGACTTTTCAATTTTTTTTTGGGTATAGAGGCGATTAAAGAAGTTTTGAAACAGGTTAAAGAATTAAATCAATAATTAATTAGTCATATTTCTCCTTACAGCAATACTTGCATTATGCCGCAAATTTATTAAAAATTATGTGCATTATATTTATTTATAGGAGATAGCATTTGGTATGACTCGTTAGGATTTATGTGGCGGGGGGAATGTCACGGATATTGACATTTAATGGATATATAAATTGAATATTTATATATAAGATACTTATATATAAATCACGATGAATACAAAAGACTTACCGAGCATTTGTATACCGCGCGTAGTAACGAGAACGACAAAGTGGAATGTTGAAAAAATATTTAAAAAATTGGGGTGGGGTCAGATCAAGAATATCACTATAAATTATAAAGGTGATTATAATCAAGTATTTGTTGATTTTGAAAAATGGAACATGGAGGATCCTAAAATTGATAACATTCGCCAAAAGCTTATACAAGGAGAAACTATAAAGGTTGTTTATGACGAGCCATGGTTTTGGAAATGTTCTATGAGCCGTTATAATAAACTTCCTGTTACAGATAGCGATCTTTTGCTTAGGAAACGTTTTAACCAGCGAATATCCGCAAATAAAAATTGAAAATTATTAGTTACTTAGAAATAAGAGCACAATAGCCTCTAAGATGTCCCAAACTGACGAGAAGTCAAGTATGAATCTAACGAATTCTCGCTGGAAGCGAGATACAAATCCAACCAACCCTTTTAAGAATGAAAAATACACACCACATCAAAATACTCGTTGGAAGAGAGAGAAGAATGATTCCAACGATACTCATCAAAAATCTTATAATAATAATTCTCGCACTGCTTATCGTCCTCCGGGACAGAGGAATGAGCGGCGGGGAAGATCACGATTTTATGGACGATATAATCGCGAAGTGAAAAAGATACCCAAGGAAATCCCTTTTAAGTTAGAAGATGAAAATTTTCCCGGTTTAGTTTCAACTAAGTCAGATAACAATAAGGAGATGGATTCTGATATACCTATTGGAAACTGGCATGCTGCAGCCATGAAAGCAATTAATCAACCACAACCATCAAACAAAAAAAAGAATGATGTAAATAAACATTTCATTCCAAGACGTTCAAATGAAATTGATGATGAAATTGATTGGTCTGATGAGGAGCAATTACCTAATCCAGTGAATGATATAGATCAATATGACGAACAAGAATATGAATCCGATCATGATAATACAGATGATATGATATTTTAGTTGTGTTAAAATTTCGTTAAAAATATAAACGACTATATAAATGGATAATTTTGATATTGATGAGACGTGGATTGATGATTTTGAACAGATTGAGAAATTATATAATGGATTATATACGGAACAACTTCAAAATGTACCAGTGTATTTTTTATATGTAAATAATAAGAATGAATTATTTCATATAAAAAAAAATATAATTGAAATCAGTGATGGTCAACTAAGTAAAGAACATTTAGTATTTTTATTAAAAAATAATCATATTTATAAGCAAAAAAAATTTCGTCCAATAACGATTATAAAATATAATATCAATCTGCAACCAAAGGATATTATTCATTATTTGAAAAATACTGAAAATTACAGTTTTTTATCTTTGGAAAGAAATATTAATACGATTTTCTGGGAAGATACAATACCATTATTTCATGAATTAAATTCTCTATTTATCGTTTATACAGAAAGAAAAAAATCCACTAATACAACAAAAAAAATTTACATAAGAAATAAAAATGGTCGTAAAACCAAACGGAAATATACTTAGAATATTTAGTAAATTATACTATAATGGGTCGTTGTTTAGATATGAATAACTTCCAATCACAGATAGGTATTCATAATAATATTGAATATTCATGGTCTAATAATATTGGCGAATTGATTGCTCAATATTATTTCCAATTAATAAGAGATGCGAATTATTATAACATCCACAGAGAATTGAATTATTTATTGCATTATTTTTATAAGCAGAAAAACAATTCGGGATCTATTATAAACAAACAACTTGCAATGTGTTATAAGTTATTGATACATACTCGTGATATTAAAAGCGGAAAGGGTGAGCGTGATTTATCTTATTTGCAATTATTTATTTGGTATTCTTATTATCCAAGATTATCCGAATATGCTTTAACTTCGTTTGTTTATATCTTTGGTTCGTGGAGAGATATCAAAGGTATATGTGGTTTTATTAGAAATTATTATTATACAGAGCATCCTTTGATTGATTATGCTGTTACATTAATGGTTCAACAATTAAAACGAGACGAAGACAAAATTATGAATGCGACACATGTATCCAAAGGAGACATTTCTTTGGCGGGTCGTTGGGCTCCGCGTCAAAAATCAAAACACAATTGGTTATTTAATAAGATGGCTTATAAATATTATGCACATTTTTTTAGACATGGTTATAAAAAGACAAAATTAGCAAAACGAAAGGCTAAAACATATTTTCGTAAGTTATTATCACGATTAAATCGTATATTACAAACTCCACAAGTTTATATGTGTAATAAGGAATGGTCTAAAATTAATTTTGATTATATGACATCAAAGACATTAAATAATATTCAAAAAGTTTTGGGTAAAGAACATTTAAATAATGATAAAACAATATGTAAACAATATTTTAATGATTATATCCAAAAACATCCAAAATTACCATCAATTCATTATGAATATGAAATGGTACAAAAAGCTATGTGTGCTCAAACAGACACAGATAAAATGATAGTAAATGAACAATGGAAAAAAACAACATCTACTGGATTTTTAAATGTCATCGCGATGGTAGATGTATCGGCTTATATGTCAAATGAAAATGATATTGCGCTTCTGAGTGCCATTGGAATTGGTATTCGTATTTCGGAGAATAATTCAATTTTTAAAGATCGTTTATTATTATTTGCAGAATATCCTGTATGGGTTTCACTTGACAAGTATAAAACATTTGTAGATAAAGTTCAATACATTATGAATACGATTTCTTTATTTAAAGGTACATCTTGTCAATTTTATTTCGCTTTACAGATGATTTTGGATAAAATATGTCACCAAAACTTAACATTTTGTAAAAATATACCACAAATAGTTATTTTATCTCATATGCAAGTTGAACGAAGAGTGAATAGTAATTTAAATACGTTATTTCTAGAAATAACAAAAATGTATAAATCTAATGTTAAAACACCTCATCTCATTTTTTGGAATTTACATTCAACAAATGGATTCCCTGCTATTTCAAATCAAATTAACGTAACAATGGTATCCGGATACAGTGGAACACTTATAAAAACTCTATTTAATAATAAATATTACGGTCTCGAGAAATCTCATAATATTTTGGAAGCAATATTATTTCATAAAAGATATGATATATTTAAATCTGAAAGGATGAGCGATTTAAATATAAATTGATATATAAAAAAAAGATAATTATATATTAATAGTATGGATAGTTCAAATAATATATATTCGTCTGGCGATGAATCGGAAAATATGCCTGAATTGGAAAACCTACCCCAAGTTCCTATAAATGATTTAGGAAGTAATCAAAATGTTTCTTTACAAGTTGAAGTGGCTCATGTTGATATGGATCATGTTGATAATATCTTACATTCGTCATTACATAATAATGCTACAACTGCATCTTATATTGAATCTGCTGAAACGGCGATTGATTTTATTCGTAGCTTACTTACAACGAGAATATTAGGTGATACGGGCGAAAATGTATTTATAAATCTTCCACACGGACATCATAATCCAATTAATAATATATTTAGAGGTGGAATATTAGAGAGAAGTTTTGCACAAGATAAGAATAAATATAAACATGTTTTATCAGAGAAGGGTAACGATTTGATTCAATATATCAAATTTTCTCCAGAAACATTTCCAGATCAGACTATGTGTATTATTACAAGAATACCATTTGAATCAGGAGATACAGTAGCAAAATTACCCTGTGATCATATTTTTGATAAAGAGGCTATATTAAAATGGTTAAAACAAGAAAAAGCTTCTTGTCCTGTTTGTCGTTATAAATTAGATTCAAAAGAGGAGGAGATTGATGAAAAAAAAATGGATGCTTCTTCAACATCATCAAGTTCATTCGGTATAAATACAAATATGTCCGGATCGCAACAACTCGGGGAGATACCATCCTTCTTTAACATGGATACGATTCGCAGTATAGAATTCGTCCAACATCCAACAAGATTAACGAGTTCAGCTGCACAGCGTGCATCAATTGATCCATCTGGAATTTCCCATCCGCCACAAAGACGTAGATTTCGTCCGAGTTTTCGTTTGACCCAACTTATGAATATGATTGACCATGAACAAGAAGAAAGAGAAGAAGAAGAATTACAACAAGCTATTTTAGCTAGTTTACAAGATATGAGTGGTAATTAAATATCATCTATCATTTCAGCTAGAGAAACATCATGTTGAATAACTTTATTTTCTACTGGTGCTACATCATTTTCTTCTACTTCAACGTCAGCGGTTTCTGTATGATTCCGCATTGCTATATCTCCTTCAATACCATCAGGAAAAATTCTGCGCGGTATATCTTTCTTTTTATATAAATCAAAAATGTGATTTTTTGAATAAACAAAAATCAAATCCGCTTTTGTTTTTTTTCCAGGCGCCACTACTTCCCATGATCGTATCCCTGCAAGTACAACACCATTCATAACAATTTGATTATCTTTCTTATTTCGTCCTTTAAATTTTTGTCGCCATAACAGCATTCTTATAACACCATCATCACATAGGATTTCAGCCGCATTTCCATACATTTTTGTAATTTTTGCGTAACGCTCATCTTTGTCTTGTTTTATACGAATTTTATTAGATCTGTCTGATCCATGTGCGCGACGCCTTGCACCTCTTTTACCTTTGTTACCGCCGTATTTATTCTTAACCATTTTTGTATAATATACTATTAGAATTATATTATATTCAATTTTTTTAATACATATATTTCTTTTCTTTTACAAATGTTATTAGTTGGTGAGCATTAAATCTATCTGTAAGCCACTTCTTTATAGATAAATCAGGAATTGCAAGAATGCTTTTTTCTTGTGTTTCCTTACTTTGTTCGTCTGGTTCATATCCGTATTTTTCATAAAAGTCCTCAAGTTCATCATCATCTCCAAAACGAATCTCATATTTTTTATTATTCTTTTTAATATTATAATTCATAAAACGTTGATACCATAAAGGAGTTGAATGGGCAAAATATTCCCAATGATGCCAGAAAAGTTCATTATATGGTGGAAACTCCTTTTTATTTCGCATTAATTGAAAACACCCTATCTCTTTTGATATAGAATAAAGACGTTTACATGCTAAGGTTTTATATACTGGATGACAAGTTATTGAGTGTATATCTTTGACAAATGTGATATTATCTCCTGAAGCACGTATAAATAACATTCGTTCATTAAAATCACTACTTGTATAGTAACAATTGCATATGATAGATAATATTATGTGTAACTTATTATTATATGGATGTGATGAAAATTGTAATTTCATTTTTGCTTTATTTTCTTCATTGATTGATGTTTTAGGAATTTCTTTAAACAAGCCATGTGTTATATACATGCATATTACATCAAATAATTCCATCTCTTGACCTTTAAAATTTTTTATATTAAAAGCAATATTTTTATAATCTTTGCGATAAATAGCCAAAAGAATCTGTTTAAATTTTATTGAACATTTGAATGTTTTTGGAAGATGTGTTTTTAATCTCAACGGTTCTTTCGTATTTTGAGTCTTCATCAATAATCGCATACAAAATACATCAAGTGTTGGGCTTGCATTTGAGTATAAATTTCTTATCACGCTTAAAACAGAAGCAATATTGCGATCCTGTTTCCATTTTTTATAAATTTTCACGAAATGCTTTTCTAATTTTGGATTTTTAATGGCATAAAAATCATAATATATTGTCCACATGATATCCCATATTTCAGTCTCATACCCACTAAAATATAATTCTGATATCCAAAATAAACATTCATTCAAATCTTTTTTCTCTAATAAAGCATTTAGTAAAGATAGAATGACTTCATCTTTAAAATAGAGATATCGCGTTAATTTTGGTCCTTGTGAATCCATGATGAATACTTTAGATATCTTTTTTTTTACTTCAATTTTTTTCTCATTATATTATATAATATGGCAAATGCTTGGATGCAGCATGTTCAAAATGTTAAGGGTAAGAATAAAAATCTTAGTTTGAAACAGGTGTTGAAACTTGCGAGTAAATCGTACAAGAGAAAAAAACAACAGCGTGGTGGACAGAGAGATGAGGGCAAGGTCAATAATGCTGCTACTGGCAAGGGCAATAACGCCGCTACTGGTAACGGCAATAACGCTACTGGCAACGGCAATAACGCTACTGGCACCGCGAAAGAAGTGGAGGTCGCTGGCGATCTTACTTTAACGCCTAAAATTGGAGGTGGTAATAACGCCGCTACTGGCAACGGTAATAACGCCACTGGAGGTAATAACACAAGTGGAGGCAATAACGCTACGCAAAAAGGAGGACGCCGCCGCCGCCGCCGCTCTCAAAGACGTCGCCGTCGCCGCAATCGCCGTCGCAACAAGACGAACAAACGTGGAGGACGTCGCCGTCGTAATCGCACCCAAAAACGCCGCCGTCGCCGCACTCAAAGACGTCGCCGCCGCCGTTAAATAATTATAATTATATAATAAATTTCATATGTTATTATATAAATGGTTAATTCAATTGAACCAGTGAGTACAGGATCAGCGGAAGATGTTCATAATGATATGGATCCGGCGGGAGCTCCTTTATCAGCACGGTTACATAAATCAAAACATAGTGTAAAACATAAGGGGGGAAGGCGGCGTAGAAAACGACGCCGCAGAAGACGCACTCGTAAGAAAAGAGGTGGGTATGGTAAGAATAACTTTGAGGATTTAGTAGGAAATGATATATGGATAGCATATCAGGAATTTCAAGAGCCCATTTTCAGTGAAAATATGCTGACTCAAGAAAAAGTATATATAGCTAACGATAATGATAATTTCTATATTAGAGTTAAAATTATAGATGCAAATCCTGATCATCTCCGCGTGGGTTTGTTATATGACCCGCCCATTATTGATGATGAATCTGCTTCTCGTCTGTACGAAGGAAATATATTATATACTGATATAATCGCATATTCAACAGACGGTATAATACAAGCGGGAGGACGTCGTCGCCGTCGCCGCAAACGTCGCCGCAAAACAAAACGACGTCGCAGAAGACGCAAAACACGCAGAAAACGACGAACCAGACGTAGACGCTTTTAACTTAATGTGATTAAGCGTTTCAGTTTTCTCTCTTTTTTAATATCTTGAAGAACAACATTTCTCATTTGTAATGCTGTTTTTTCCAGATTGGCTAATATTTCTACAAAATTTGACGCTTTATGAATAGCTTCATCATACCAAAATGAATCATATGAATGAATTGTTCCCTCAATTGAATGTCTTTGTAAATAATTGGGATGAATATTTTGTGTCAATAATTTCGTAAAA
>Ga0114999_10005829_pt1 | contig 14393 bp, 19 predicted proteins | sample ArcticOcean_MG_C_3_FD_89820 | JGI IMG/M metagenome (GOLD analysis project Ga0114999, IMG submission 89820) | Marine microbial communities from western Arctic Ocean - ArcticOcean_MG_CB8_126 | ecosystem: Environmental > Aquatic > Marine > Oceanic | place: Arctic Ocean: Canada Basin | collected...
AATTCCTTTGAAGGTTTAAGTGTTTTTTCTTTTACCATTTTTTTGGTACAGCTGGGTGGGCTCGAACCACCGACCCCTAGTTCCACAAACTAGTGCTCTAACCAACTGAGCTACAGCTGCATAATTCCTTTTTATATTATATTAATGTAAATTAAAATTTTTATGTATGATTAATAGCTAAGCAATAGCCTAGCGTGCGCAAAATCATGTTTTGCGTTTAAAATTATAGTGTTTCTTAAATTTTTAATCATTGTTGCAAAGTAACATAAAGTTATTACTTTGCAACAACAGATTGTGTTTGATTAAGCCTTTTGTAGATTTACTGCAGAAGGGCCTTTTTCACCATTCTCAACTTCAAATGTTAATGCATCACCTTCGTTTAATTCCAAGTTTGCAGTTTGAGCTGCAGAAGAATGAACAAATACATCTTTTTCTTTATCTTCTCTTTCGATAAAACCATATCCTTTTGTCGGGTTAAACCATTTAACTTTTCCTTTTATACTCATGTTATTTACCTTTCGTTGTTTATTTAAATTTATTGCTAGTCAATCTAGTAATAAACTTTGTTGGAGCGGGATTTGTGAAATATCTAATTAGCACTGTTTAAGTTTTGTGAATTTTATTGAAATATACGATTAAGCTTTTTGCAGTTTTACTGCGGAAGGTCCTTTTTCGCCGTTCTCAACTTCAAATGTTAATTCGTCACCCTCGTTGAGCTGCTCAAGATTAGCCTCTCTAACTGCGTTATGATGCACGAAAACATCTTTTTCTTTATCTTCACGTTCAATGAAACCATAACCTTTACTTCCATTGAACCACTTTACCTTACCTTTAAGACTCATTTTACTTATACACGTTCCTTATTTATTAATATTATTGTAATTTTTACAATAAGAGATCTTTAAATAGATTTGAAACAGGTATGTCAAGCTGAAATATAGTTTAAAAAATAGCCAAAGACGTGATGCTTGAGGCTTAAACCTAACTAGTATTAGAAGATTTTAAAAGAACTAGCTGTTTGAACCTTGATGTAAAGCATCTTAATAATCAGCACTTTTAAATATACAAATCTTAATGAATAGATTTTACCGTTCCAGTAGTGTGTTATGAAATTATATTATATTATTTAATATATGAAAAAAAAATTTACATTTTTAATTTTATTTTTTTTAATATCAGTTAGCTTTTTTACTAGACTAGTTGCCGTCTTCATATATGGAGACACAAGTATTGACAACGAATGGGGTACTCTTTTAAATAATTTATATGAACATAAAACATACGCTTTATATACATTTGAAAGTAAATTAATACCAAGCTCATACATGCCTCCCATGTATCCTTTCATATTATTATTTTTAAAAATAATATCATTTAATAAAATAAACATACTTAGTATGATTTTTTCATTACAAATTCTTCTATCTTTGATTTCTATTTATATTTTTTTTAAAATAAATGAGCAGTTTTTTTCTTCTAATATATCTATAATAAACTCATTTATTTTTTCTTTTTTTCCACTTAATATTTATGCTGTAACGCAAACTTCATCAATTATTTTACAAATTTTCTTATCTTTATTATTTTTAAGATATTTTTTTATAGTTTCTAATAATGGTTCAAATAAAAATATTATAATTTTTTCTTTAGTTTGTGGCTTGTTATTATTAACTAGGGGAGAATTTATTTTAATATTAATAGCAACATTAATTTATAAATTTATTTTTAAAAAAATAAGTATGCATAATATAATAAAAATTTTTATTATTAGTTTTATTATTTCTTCCCCATACTTGATTAGAAATTATATAAGTTTTAACAAAATACATATTGTTAACGTTAAAGGGTTTGCTCTCTGGAAAGGTAATAATGCTTCTCTTAAAGTTGATGGTTACGGACAAACTCAACCAATACATATGGTGCCCCGAACATTTAAAAACCATCGTGATTTTGAAAATGCAAAACTTGAACTAGAAAATATTCCTTATGATAATTTGTATGAAACAAAAAGAGATAATATTTTTTTTAAAATAGCATTAAAAAATATTTTGGAAGATCCGCACATATACTTTATTTTTTATTTGAAGAAGATATTTTCAATTTATTTTTTTGATACCAATTCTAGTTACGCAAATTATTATAATTTCTTTCATATTTTCCCTGTTATTTTAATATCAATTCTTTCTGTTCCTGGTTTTTTTATTTTTTTAAAATCAAAAAATTATCATAAAACATATCTATTAATTTATTTAATGTCGTATATATTAATTTTGTCCTTATTTTTTATTTTACCACGTTACAAACTTTCGATTATCCCAATTCAAATTATATTATCAAGTTTTAGTATCAGTTATTTATTTGATAAACTAACTTTGGTATTTAAAAAAATTAAAAATAGACAGGTATGAATTTAGGATTAAGTGAAAAAATTATAAGTACTTTACATAGATTTGTTGAAAAAAAATATCATTTAAGAAGATTGGCAAAAGTAATTAAAAAAATAGCGAAGTTTAAAAGCCCTATAATATTTGATATCGGTGGCAATGAAGGAGAATCTTTAGATTTTTTCTTAAATATATTTAACAATCCTACTATATATTCTTTTGAACCTGAAATTAAATCATATCAAAAACTCTTAAAGAAATATGGTAATCATAAAAAAATTAATTTATTTAACTTAGCTTTTGGAAGTAAAAAAGAAAAATTAAAATTAAATATTAATATTAAATCTTCTACCTCAACATTCTCAAAAATAAATAAAAAATCTAATTATTATAAATTTAAATCATTAGTACTAAATCAAAACAAAGATAATATTTTTTTAGGTAAGGAAAAAGTTCAGATTGAAAAGGTAGATAATTTTTTTAGGAAAAAAAAAATTAGCATTATTGATATACTTAAAATTGACACAGAAGGCTTTGAACTTAACGTTATCAAGGGGGCAATAAAAACGTTGCGTAAAACCAAAATACTAATAATTGAATTTCAATTAAATGATATGTATTTAAGCTATAATCCTAACAAAATTGAAAACTTGCTAAAAATAAATAATTTTATTTTATTAAAAAAATTAAAATTTCCCTTTATTCCTTACGAAGATAGAGTTTATATTAATAAAAAATTAAATTAGATGACTCATCAAAATTTAAAAGTTTTAGAATTTTATAAAGAATTACCATTTAATATTTATGGTGATATTTCGTCTGCAGTTGACCAAGTTAAAAAAAAAGATCCATTAATACTATACCCAGAATTAAAAAGAATCTTTGATCAATATAATAAAATAAAAATTATAGATTTTGGTTGTGGTGGTGGTTGGTTGGTAAACTCATTGGCATACCACCACAAAAACAAGATTGAGGTAACGGGTGTTGATTTTAATCCTGTTGTAATAAAATATGCAGAAGAAATAAAATTAAAATTGAACCTTAATTCTAAATTCTATACTTCAGATTTATTTACATTTGATAATAAAATAAAGTATGACTTGATAATTTCTTTAGGTGTTTTGCATCATACTAATAATTGTATTGAGGGAATTAAAAAAATAAATTCTTTCGCTAATAAAAATGCATTTATTTTTTTAGGCCTTTATCATAAGTATGGAAGAAAACCTTTTTTAGATTATTTTAATAAAATAAAAGATGAAACTGAGAATTTTAAATATGAAGAGTATAAAAAATTACATAAAATAAAGGATGAAAAACAATTATACTCGTGGTTCAGAGATCAGGTTCTGCATCCGCACGAAACTCAACACACTTTTAAAGAAATGGTGGAAGTTTTTAATTCTATGAAATATGAAATTGTTTCTACTAGTATAAATAATTTTAATAAAATAAATAAATTTGAAAGCATAATTGAAATTGAGAAAAAGTTGGTAGATAATGGTATTAAGAAACTTGAAAAAAAGGAATATTTTCCAGGTTTTTTTATAACAGTGGCAAAAAAAATAGACTAATAATAATTTATGCTTACTCCAATTTTTATAATTATTATTTTAATAGTAGTTTTTTTAATATTGAGAAGAAGAAGAAAAGAAAAAAAAAGGTCTGATGATGTTTATCCTTTGTTTTAAAAACTTATTTTATTTTTATTATTAATTTATTTATTTTCTGGTGGCCAGAGCTGGAATTGAACCAGCGACACAAGCCTTTTCAGGGCTCTGCTCTACCGACTGAGCTACCTGGCCTAATTAAAATCTAAAAATTATTCTACCTTTCGTTAAATCGTAAGGAGTCACCTGAACTAAAACATTATCACCAGTCAAAATTCTTATTCTATTTTTTCTTAATTTTCCAGCCGTATGTGCCAAAACCTCATGGTTGTTTTCAAGTTTTACTCTAAACATTGCGTTCGGTAACAACTCAGTTACTTTACCTTTAACTTCCAAAAAATCTTGTTTAGCCAACTTTATCTCCTTTTTTTATTTTATAATTTTATTTAATATTGCTAAATAAATCAACATTCAAATAATTTCAAAATGTTTTCATTCTTTACTCATTTTAATCTTTTGATTTGAGCTCCACAATTTAATAATTTGTCTTCAATTTTTTCATATCCTCTATCTAAATGATATATCCTGTTAACAATTGTTTTATTTGACGAGACTAATCCGGCTAACACTAAGCATACTGAAGCCCTTAAATCAGTAGCCATTAGTTCAGCTCCGGTTAAGCTTTTATTACCAAAGATTTTAGCTTTATTTCCGTTAGTCTCAATTTGTGCACCCATTCTTCTTAATTCAGAAACGTGCATAAAACGATTTTCAAATATACCTTCTTTAATATTTGATACACCTTCTGATTTTATCATCAAAACCATAATTTGAGCCTGTAAATCTGTTGGAAAACCTGGGTATGGTTTTGTAACAATATTAATACTTTTTAGTTTACCTTTTCGACTTACTGTTAAGTATTTTTTCTTTCTTTCTATTTTTACACCCATTTTTTTTAGCAAACTTATTTCAGTCAACATAATATTTGGATCAATATTTTTAATTTTTAAATTACCTTTTGTTAGAGCTGCAGCAATTATATATGTTCCCGCTTCTATTCTGTCAAAAATAACTTTATGAACTGCTGACTTCAGATACTTTACACCTTTAATATTTATAGCTCGCTTTCCAACCAGTTCAATTCTGCAGCCTATTTTTTTTAGAAAAGATATTAAATCAATTATTTCAGGTTCTAATGCACAATTTTTTAATTTAGTTTCACCAGATGCAAAACAAGCTGCTATTAAAATATTTTCTGTAGCACCTACTGATATTTTTGAAAACTTTATTGAACAACCTTTTAATCCATTTTTTGCAGATGCAATTATATATCCATTTTTTATTTTTATTTTGGCACCCATTTTTTTTAAAGCATCTAAGTGAAAATTTACCGGCCTTGAACCTATGGCGCAGCCACCTGGTAATGATACTTTTGCATTTCCATATTTTGCTAAAAGAGGGCCAAGGACTAAAACACCTGCTCTCATCTTTCTTAAGAGATGATATGGTGCAAAAGTTTTTAACCTCTTTTTATTTAAAATTTCAATTATTTTTTTTTTTTTATCAAGTTTTACAGAAGAACCTAGAGTTCTTAAAAGCTCAACCATAGTTAATACATCTTTTACTATGGGTATATTTTTAATTATAACTTTTTTATCAGCTAATATAGTTGATACTAATATTGGTAAGGTGGCATTTTTAGAACCAGAAATTTTTACTATTCCAGATATTTTTTTATTACCTGTAATTTCTAATTTTTCCATTTATTCCAAAAATTAAACTTTTGGCAAAGTGACGCCAGTCTGCCACATATATTTCCCATTTCTTTTTTCATATGTTGTTTCTGGCTCTTCATCACCTTTTAAAAAAATTAATTGCGCCGCTCCCTCATTAGCATAAATTTTTGCTGGTAAAGGTGTAGTGTTAGAAAATTCAAGTGTAACATGTCCTTCCCAACCTGGTTCTAATGGAGTTACATTTACAATAATTCCACATCTTGCATAAGTCGATTTACCTAAACAAATAACTAAAATATTTTTTGGAATTTTAAAATATTCTACAGTGCTCGCTAATGCAAAAGAATTAGGAGGTATTACACACTCGTTTCCTGTCCTTGATACAAAACTATTATTTTTAAAATTTTTAGGATCAACAACTACAGAATCGACATCAGTAAAAATTTTAAACTCATTGGAAACTCTTGCGTCATACCCATAAGAAGATAATCCATAAGAAATTGATTTTCCTCGCTGCTGTTCTGCAACAAATGGTTTTATCATTTCTTTTTCTAGAGCCATTTTTTTAATCCATCGATCTGATAAAACGCTCATTTAATATTTTTTATTTTATTTTTTATTTTTTCTTGGAATGTTTTTCTTTTTTTCAGATTATTTTTAAGCGCTTGTGCAATTTTTTGTTGTTTATTTTCTTTTTTTAAATTTACACTCATCCATTTTACTTTTGGTTCGGATTTGTTAAATCTTCTAATGTTATTGTTTTTTTAATATCGTGTGTTTTGTTAATTTCTTTTTTTTCTATAGGCTCTGAAGACGAGAATCTTTTTGCTCTTTTTTGCTCTAATCGAGCTTTTCTTTTTGCCTCTTTTAACATGGCCCTTTCACCACGTTTGGATTTATAATCGTAATGTATGCCCATAAATTTCCCATCTATTAATATTCATTTTTACTTTGTTGTTTGCTGTATTGTCAAGGTAGTTAAATAATATGGCAATTTTTTGCTTATTCATAAAGTTAATATTCGGCAATTCTAACTTTACGTGAACCCATATAGCTTAATTACTAAGAAATACGAATCAGAAATTAGGTAAATAATTACTTTGGTAAATTAAAAAATAAAGTTATTGAATTATCCAGTCCTTCAGCTTTTCTTTGTTGTTAATAATATACTCTGGAAACGTGCTGTCTATTTCAACTTTTTTATATTTTATTTCTCTATCAAAAATATCTTTTCCTTGACTAATTTTATTTTTAATATTTTGAGAATTGGCAAAATTAGCATTATTAAATTCTCCGTGAGCAAAAGATTTTATTTTTTTCGATATTTTCTCTGCATCCTGTAAATAGGAAAAATGCCATCCACCATTTTCAATAATTTGGATATTTCTTATTTTATCGATTCTCCAAAATGGATATTTTTTAAATTTTAAATTTCTAAGCCATTGCGGCGACTTAAGATTTTTTTTAAGACATATTTTAGATCCATGCCAATTATTTTCAGTTTCGTTGAGTAAATTAATTTTATAATTAAACATTTTTTGTGAAAAAACTGCATATTTATTTTTTTTATTAAATATATTTAATTTTGTTAAGTCAGGTATTTCATCAACATCTGAAAGTATAATTAAATCATTATCATTCGAATTTTTTAATCCACGCACAAGAGAATTTCTTTGGTGTTGTTCTACAAGAGACTCTCCACCAATATGAGGTTTTTTTATTGTTTCGACTGTATCATCTACTACTACATAAATAATTTTATTATTAAATTTTTTAAATTTTTTCTTATCATAATTTAATTTTTTTGGTTTACCTTGGTGATCGGTCGTGGACTCAACGATTACAAAAAAATTTACAAATTCATTTAGTATATTTAATCTCAAATCTAAAATATGTTCTTCATCAAAAAATTGGAAACAGTCATATATTGCCATAATAATAAGTATAAATTATATATTTTTTATCAATAAAATTAAATTTATCAATAAAAAAATTTATCTTTCAATTTTTGAAATTTACTATTTTCTAAAAAATTTAACTTTTCAGATATAGTTTGTAATAATTTGATTTGACCAAAAATTATCATCAAACTCGCAAATTCTTTTTGTCTCGATAGTATTAGTTTTTTCCCTGAATCATTCATATAGTTGGGAACAAATATCATATCCATCTCAACAGGTGTTCGGGTTAAATGTGGACCTATCTCTATCCATTCACAAATCATATAATTTATTTTATGCAATTCATTTATTAGTTTGCTCCAATCTGGTACATTTTTATACATCGTTACAATTTGAACTTCTATTTTCATTATAAGTGGTTGATACTCACCTAAACCTTTTAAAATCTCTAATTCAGATCCCTGTGTATCTATTTTTAAAAAATCTAATTTTTTTACACTAAGTTGATTCAAGCTGTCTTTTATTGTTGTGCAATCAACGTCTACTTCTTTCGATACATCAAATAAAGAAAAGCTTTTCTTTTTAAAATTATATAAATCATAACCATCCTTACTAGGCTCATACATTGATGAACTTCCAGAACGCTTTCCCAAAACATATAATTTTTTTTTAGTATTTGAACTCCACAATCCCTTTGAAACAATTTTATAATCAGTCATGCTTAATTTTTTTGCTTCGTCTGCAAGCGGCTCTACGACTATGGCATCAAAAAAATTATTATATTTTTTAGAAAAAATATTGGCGTTAAAAAAACCACCTTGAGCACCTACATCTAGTGCAATTAATTTATTATTGTTTAGTAATTTTGAAATTAAATCTTTGTGATTGTCTATATTATGTGAATCTTGCTGCAGTTTAACTAGTTGATTTATTACTCTTGAATTTATTCTTAAAAATATAAAAATTCTAAAAAAAACTGGTATTAAGAAATAAATTATTTTTGACAAAACTCTATGAAAAAATCTTATTATTTTTATTGGTATAACCTGAATCATTTTTTAGTAAAAGTAGTTAAACCCAATTTTTTTTCTTTCATTCGTGAAGATGAGCTGTGTATATGACTTCTATCCATAATAAGAGTTTCCCCTATTTTCCAATTATATATAAGCTCAACCGTAAGACCTTTTAAATTATTAATATCTATATGTGTTAAATATTTTTGGTAAATTTCTTTATCAAAAACTTTTTCACCTAAATGTTTGTTTGATCTATCGTTTTGGCCTAGTTTTGGTTTATGACCTAAATCTTCTTCATTAATAGTAAAAGATGTTGATCTTCCATACCATCTATTTTTAAAAATAACTGTGTCACCAAATGAAGACAGGGGTGTAACAACCTGCTTATAAATTATATCATTTTCAGAAAATCCAGAATCTACATGAAGTGGTAAAGGTGAAAAACTCTCATGAAATAAACCGTAATAGTCATCACCATTTTCATTTTTTAAAGTATCCATTTTGAAATCACCTAAGACATCTTTAATTTTATTAAAATAAATTTTATCTAATTCTTTATTATAGTTTTGAATCCAAACTTTTTTTTTAACATTTTGTTTTTTGTTAAAAACTCTTACTGGCATAGATAAATAAAATTCTTGTATCATTTTTATTTCTTTTTCAGAAAAAATATTTACTATTTTTGGGGAAGCTTCATATTTTTTTATTTGATCTATGTTTGTGCGATTCATAAAGTTTATTGTTTGAAATAAAACTTTTTTATTATAAATGCAATTAATAAAATTATAAAAAATGCAATTATTGGAATATAAATTTCAGGAGATAGTAATACTGTCAAAATATTTAATTCTGAATTTTGATCAATAACTTTTTCAATTCCACTTCCGAGCGAAACTGTTACAAACATTGATGGCGCGCTCCCAAAAAAAGTTGCAATGATATAATTCTTTATAGGCATATTAAATAAAATTGGTAAAATATTTTGCGCTGCATAAGGAACTCCCCCTCCTCCTACGAATCTAAAAAATGTAAAATATAAAATATCATTTTTAATAAAAAAATTTTTAAGAGTAGAAAACTTTGGCGCTAATTTTTTTTTAATAATTTCTCGAAAGAAAAATCCTGCCAATATATATAATAATGTTGCACCTATAGTTGTTGACGCAAGAATAATTATGATTCCCCACCATTTTCCAAAAACAAAACCAGAAAATATTAGAATAGGCAGTGCAAATCCTAATAACAAAATCCATACAATAGAAAAAGTAAAAAAGATAATAGTCAAAAATATAAAATTTTCGTTTTTAAATTGCAGAATAATATCTTTATTTTCTCTAATAAATTCATAACTCATTAAATCTTTAATATCGACTACAGAAAATAAAAAATACATTCCAATCAAAATTATTGCGAGATAGGTTATCCCAATAACAAATTTTAGATTTAATGAGTGTAGTTTCATAAATTAATTTTTATCTGTACTTATATGCACTTATTACTTATAACTATCAAAAAATTTTAATAAGAACCAAATAAATTTTATGAAAAGAACATACCAACCAAGCCGAATTGTAAGAAAAAGAAGGCATGGGTTCAGATCTAGGATGGGGAAAAAAAATGGTCGAAAAACTATTGCCAGAAGAAGAGCTAAAGGAAGAAAAATAATATCTACTTAAATTAAGTTCTAAAAATGATTAAATTTAAGAGTCTAAATCAAAGTAAAGAATTTTTGAAAATACTAAAAAAGAAAAAAATAAATACAAAATATTTTACAATATACTTTGATAAGAATTTAATGAATGTTAAAAAAAATCTTAATAAATATTTAAATATTAGTTTTGTAATGAAAAAAAAAATTGGAAACGCGGTTATAAGAAATAAGATTAAACGTAAACTAAAGTTTGCAGTTCAAAAAATTTTAAAAGAAAAATATTTAATAGATCTAAAATATACTTATGTAATTTTTGGAAAAAATAATATTTATAAAGATAAATTTTCATTAGTTTTTAGCGAGGTGTGCGACACGTTCGGTAAGATAAAAAAGATGGAACAATTAATATGATAATAATTAACAAATTTTTTATATTAATAATAAAATTTTATAAATATTTTTTTTCACCTATCTTGCCATCTTCATGCAGATATTCGCCAACTTGCTCAGACTATTTTATAGATTGCTTAAAGTTAAATGGTTTCTTTAAAGGTTTTTTTCTAGGAACAAAAAGAATTTTGAAATGCCATCCCATTAAAATTTTAGGTGGTGGTGGTGGCTTTGACCCCGCTCCTAATTTTAAAAAGAAGGGAAAATAAATGGATTCAAGAAATGTTATAATGGCTGTTATACTTTCTACGCTAGTTTTAATTCTTTGGTCAGTTTTCTTTTCTCCTCCTGTTATAGAAAAACAAACTACTGAACAGCAAATATCAAACGATCAAAACACCTCATCTCTATCTATTGAAAAAAAAGAGGATAAGAAACAAATTACACGTGATGCAGCTATTAGTAACACTAATAGAATTAATTTGGAAAATGAAAATATCAAAGGTTCAATATCACTTCAAGGTGGAATTATAGATGATGTTGTGTTTAAAAATTATAAAGAAACTCTAGATGGAGAAAGTAAAGTAATTTTTTTAAATCCAAAAAATTCTGCAAGAGAATATTTTATTGAAACTGGCTGGGCCCAAGGTGGAAATGAAAAAACTAAATTGCCTGCAGATACTACAATTTGGAAAATTAAAGGAAACTCTACACTTACTCCAAATAATCCTATTTTACTTGAATGGGATAATGCTGAAGGCCTATTTTTTACAAAAAAAATTGAGTTAGATGAAAAATTTTTATTTAAAATTACTCAAGGTATAAAAAATAAATCTAATAAATCTTTTCAATTTTATCCTTACGCTCAGATAACACGAAAGGGTAAACCAGAAGGTAGACAAATATATATATTACACGAAGGCTTCCTTGGAGTTTTTGGAGAAGAATTAAAAGAAGAAAACTATGATGACATTGAAAAAGAAAAATTTTCTATAAATAGCTCAAAAGGATGGCTGGGTATTACAGATAAGTATTGGTTAACTGCAATAGTTCCAGAAAAAGGAAAAGAATTTAAGGCTGAATTTGTCGCAAAAAATGAAAAATATAAAGCTAATTATATAATTAAAGATGTTGCTATTCTTAACCCTGGTGGCTCAATAACAAATGAAGTTAAAGCTTTTGTTGCTGCAAAAGAAGTTGAAGCTATTGATGATTATGCTGAACAATTAGGTATAGAAAAATTTGATTTGGCAATTGATTGGGGTTGGTTTTATTTCTTCACAAAGCCACTGTTTTTTATAATAGATTATTTTTTTAAACTTACTGGTAATTTTGGAATAGCCATTGTTATTATCACTGCTTTAATTAGATTAATTTTTTTCCCTCTTGCAAATTATTCATTTAAATCAATGGCAAAAATGAAAATACTGCAGCCAGAAATGGTAAGGCTTAAGGAGCTTCATAAAGACGATAAGGTAAAATTACAGCAAGAAATGATGGCTTTATATAAAAGAGAAAAAGTTAATCCTGTATCAGGTTGTTTGCCAGTACTAATTCAGATTCCGTTTTTCTTTGCAATTTATAAAATGTTGTATGTTACTCTTGAAATGAGACAGCAACCGTTCTTTGGTTGGATTAAAGATTTGTCTGAAAGAGATCCAACTTCTATTTTTAATTTATTTGGGTTGATTCCTTGGGACCCTCCGACGTTTTTGATGATAGGAGCTTGGCCAATACTAATGGGTATAAGTATGTTTATTCAGCAAAAATTGAATCCTACTCCACCTGATCCTATTCAAGCTAAGATTTTTATGTTCTTTCCCATCTTTTTGACAATTATATTAGCTCCTTTCCCTGCTGGGCTAGTTGTTTATTGGACGGTAAATAATATATTAACTATTACCCAACAATGGATCATTATGAAGCGAACAAAAGTAAAAACAGTTTAGATTTATAATGCCATCTCCCAAAAATTTAGGCAATAAAATTCAAGATTTTTGGCCAAAAAGTGGTCCAGATTTTCAAGAAATAGGAAAATATATAAAAAAATATTCTAAAGAAAAAATTGTAATCAAATGTGGTGGTCGTGTGCTTTTAGATCCAGATTTATTTGATAATTTTATTAATGATATAACTGTATTAAAAAAATTAGGTTTAACCCCAGTTATAATTCACGGAGGGGGACCAAGAATAAAAAAAAAACTAGATGAACTAAATATAGAAACAAAATTTATTATGGGATTAAGAATAACTAACGAAAAAGTTATAAAGGTTGTTGAGGCAGTAATGATAGAATTTAACAAAGAAATTGTTGCTGCGTTAGAAAAAAAATTATGCAAAGCAAAGTCCATAACAGTCAAAGAAAATAATTCAATTTATGTTATACAAAAAAATAAAGAATTAGGTTATGTCGGAAGTCCGTCTAAAATTGATGATGAATTAATTAAAAATTTAATAAAGGAGAATTTTGTTCCAGTTATTTCACCAATGGGATTAGATGACAAGAAACAAACTTATAATATTAATGCAGACACTGCGGCTGGTGCCCTTGCAAAAAGTCTAGAATCAAGAAGACTGGTGCTTATGACAGATGTTGAGGGTGTATATGATAAAAACAAAAAATTAATCTCTGAAATTAAATCTACTGAAGCCGAAAAATTAATCTACAATGAAACAATTAGTGAAGGTATGATTCCAAAAATAAGAACGTGCATTGATGCTGTAAATAATGGTGTGAGAGCAGTAGCAATTATTGATGGAAGAAAATCGCATTCAATACTCTTTGAATTATTTTCAGATAAAGGTTTTGGAACTTTAATAAGAAAATGAAATCACTACAAAAGATAAAATATTGGTTATTTGATCTTGATAATACTTTATATTCGGGACAAACAAAAGTATTTGAACAGGTAGATAAAAAAATGTCACAATACATATCTGAAAAGTTAAATGTTGATATAAAAAAGGCTAAGGAAATACAAAAAAACTACTTCTATAAATATAATACAACACTTAGTGGTATGATCAAAAATCATAAAATTGATGCAGATGAATTTCTAGATTTTGTTCATGACATTGATGTTGGTTTTCTTAAAAAAGATCTTAATCTTGCTCATGAACTTGGGAAGCTTGATGGTAAAAAAATTATTTTTACTAACGGATCCAGAAAACATGCAATAAACATTACTCAAAAAATTGGAGTGGATCAGTATTTTGATGATATTTTTGATATTGTTGATTCTGAATTTATCCCAAAGCCAGCAATTGAACCCTATAAAAAACTAGTAAAAAAACATAAAATTGACCCAAAATTATGTGTATTTATTGAAGATATTGCAAGAAATTTAAAACCAGCATATGAAATGGGTATGAAAACAATTTGGATTGAAAATGATGAGCCTTGGGCAAAAAAATACTCAGATAGTAATTTTATTAATTATAAAATAAATAATTTGTCTGAATTTTTAAAAAAAATTAATTTAACAAAAAAACTATAATGAATATTAATTCTTTTGAAAAAATAATAAATGAATCTTGGGATAATAAAAGCCAAGTTAATTCTAAATCTAGTAGAAAATTACTAAACGCAATTAGTCAGACAATAGATTTACTTGACTCGGGAAAAGTTCGAGTTGCTGAAAAAAAAGGCAGCGAATGGACTGTTAACCAATGGATTAAAAAAGCAATTTTGCTGAGTTTTCG
>Ga0114999_10005836_pt1 | contig 14385 bp, 12 predicted proteins | sample ArcticOcean_MG_C_3_FD_89820 | JGI IMG/M metagenome (GOLD analysis project Ga0114999, IMG submission 89820) | Marine microbial communities from western Arctic Ocean - ArcticOcean_MG_CB8_126 | ecosystem: Environmental > Aquatic > Marine > Oceanic | place: Arctic Ocean: Canada Basin | collected...
AAATAATTCATTATTGATAATTTTTTCAATCAGGGATTCTTGAGTTGCCCATACAGCCTGCATTCCTAATACAAATGAATTAATTTTTGCAGGTTTCGGTAATGCATGAAATAAAACTTTGCCTGAATCTAAACCTTTACTGATATAATGAACTGTGGCACCAACTAATTCTGGTTTTTTATCATATAATGCCCAAAAATTACAAGAACTTCCTCGATAATAGGGTGAAATTCCCATGTGTATGTTCATTGCTTTTTTTTCTACTAGTTTATCGATTAGTTCTCCTTTAATATAACTAGAACCAAAAATGATAATTAAATCTGCATTCATTGCTTTTTTCAGAATTATTGAATCCAGATTATTCAAATCTCCTAATTTTAAAATTAAACTTGAAACATTTTGTGGAAGAAAATCAATATTTCCAAAAATTTCTTTTTCTGCTGATAAAACATTATGAAAATATTTCTGCATTATATCTGATTTCTTAAAAAAATCTGGATTACTTCCAGGGAAAACGGTATTAACTTCAATTATAGCATGAACTTCATCAGAAATTTTCGAAAGTTTTTTGATAAATGCAAGATGTCTAGGTTGATTGCTTGTGAATATAGTAATTTTCATGATGATTTTTTTAACATATTCATAATATTAGTGTGATCTTGTCTAGGAATTTCTAAAGATGAATTATAACTACTCATATCTGCAATGAAACCAATTTTGATTCCTAATTCTCTTAATGCATTTAAAGTATTTTGATCATAAGAATTTGAAGGATGAGACATGGTATTTATTTCTCCAATAATATTTTCTAAATGATTTTTATTTTTTTGATATTCTTCTTTTTGTTTTTCAAATGAAAGATTTGAAATTACAGTAGGATGCGAATAAGAATGTAGACCAATTATATGATTTTTCTTCTTTAATGTTTTCAAATCATTATCATCCATAAAAACTTCTTTTGTGAGTTTTTTTGGATTTATGTTAAAAGATTTTAAAATGTTATCCATAATTAAAAAATAATCTGATTCAGATAGGATTTTGTCTCGAATATATCTAAATTTTCTATCATTTTCTGTATAAAATGGCATATTTTTTAAAAAATTAGAAGAATTAAATGTTTTAAGACTAGATTCAATAGTATTGGCAAATTGAGACTTCTTTAATTCATCAAAAAAGAATTGATAAAATTCTTCAATGTTTTCAAATTGTTTCATTCTAAAATCACGATAAATTTCTAATGTATCAAAACATGCATCTAATGGAGAAGAGTATACAAACCAAAATGCAGTTAAATCATATGAATCTAAAACTGGTAATGCAATTTCGAATTGACATTTTAATCCATGATCAAATGTTATGCAAACTTCTGAAGGATTTAATTGATTTTTCAAAAATTTTTCAAGCCATAATTCAGCACTCAAAATATTTTTAGGACCAATATATTCAATAATATTTACGAGATCATTTTTTGTGATGGAACCTTGAGATTTTAAAAATGTATTATTATGAAAATGATGAAACATAAGTCCATGTTTAAATTGATATTTTGGATATTCTAAATTAGTTTTCAATATTAATCAAGGATTTAAATTCCATCTTTAAATTGATTTGTATTAATTTTATTCTAAAATTATGAGTCATTTAAAATTGAAAAAATCTTCTGCCTAGAATTTAATTCTTGAATAAAATTAAATTTTTTAATCATTTCTTGTTGATTAGTTAGGAACAATTTCTCATGTTTATGTTTATGAAGAATTTCTGATGATTTTATTTCTAAATCCTTGTAATCAGATAAATGAATTGAATGTTTCATTTGTTCTGAAGTTTTAAAAAGAAAATCTTTATTTTCGTTTTGAAAATTTACTGTTAACCAAGGTTTTCCTAATAATCCAGCCTCAATTCCTAGATTTGTTTGATCAGTAATTATTAAATCTGCAGCAGATACTAAGGTTGATGCATTCATTTCTACATTAATGGTATATTTCAACTCACTACATTTTTTTTGAATTTCATTGACAATTTTTTTATGAATATGATTTTGAGTTGTTAAATATATTGGATGAACTTTAATTATTAAGTTAAAATTTTCTAAATTACAGAATTTAATAAATTTTGAAATCCAAACTTCATCTTTTGGATACCAACGACCGCAACCAATTACAATTAAAGGCTTATTTTGTTCTAGTTTTAATTTTTTTGTAATTTCTTTCTTTGATTCTTTGAAATCTATTTTTTTAAAATAATCATACATTACATTACCTGTAATTATAATTTTTTCTGGAGAATAACCTAATCTAATTAATGTTTCATAAGCATGCATACCATATACTAAAATGAAATCTGTCAAAAAATTTAATTTCATAATGGCATGAGGCAATATGTATAGAGAACAAATAGAATAAGATTTTACATTTTGATTTTTTGCTGCTAATGTAATTGAATTGCCCATACTATTACCATCAAATGCTATTACAGCAGATTTTGTTTCTATGTTTTTAAAAATCTCTAAACTAATTTCTAGCATTGCCAAAAATCTAAATATTTTACTCATTTTTTCATTTATCATCCCATTATAATAAATAATTTCTAAATTTTTATTTTTTGAAATTTGTAATATTTCATTAAATAATTCCTTTCCTTCTATACTGTTTTCTATAATTGAAGATAAAATTAAAGCATCTCTTGAGAAATCTATTATGGATAAATTATCTTTTTTAAATTCCTTAACTAGTTGATGATCAAATGAAATTAAAGAATATGGTTTTGAATTCTTTTTAAATTCATCTACTACTGAAAAAATTGGATTTAACACATATTTTGTTGAAGGTGTAAGGAATATTGTACATGAATTTTTTTTATTTTGTAATTTTTCTTCAATTGATGTGAATACTGTTTTTTTTGATTTTCTATTTAGTTTTAAAAATAATTGACTCTTAATAGATTTAGATTTTTTTAGATTATTAATTTGATAAATTTTTTCATTTTTGATAGTGTTTATTTTATTTTCTGTTTCATATTCAAATTGTTTTGATAATTTATTAATTAAAAAAAGAATATGAGAATTATTTTTTAGTAAAAAAATTACATTTTCTTTTTTTTGTAAAATATATGAAATTTTTTCTAATAAAACAAAATCATCTCTTAATAACGGTTCTAGAATATCAAAAATTGAAATATCTAAAAACTTTATTTCTTTTAATGATTTTCTGTATTCATCAATTGATTTAGTTACTGATTCATATATTTCAAATGTAGTTGAATCTACATTTGGGAATAATTCTGTTAAATCTTCACAATTATAATTTAAACTGTATAGGGTATTTTTTACATTTAGATCATCAGTTATTATTTTGAAATTATTACAATTAGGAATTTTTGATAAAGATGTTGATGAAATATTATTATCTTCTAAATGATATACTTTACAATTCATATTGAAAGTAATAATTTTAATCTATTTTTAGGTTTTAATTTACTGAACCATGTGTATTAATCTAGTAAAACACATATGAATTGGAATAAAATATTCAATTTATGAATTGCGTTGGTATTTCCTTACCTCAGAATTCTTTAGATTGGATAATCCTTTTAACAAAAATCTCCATAATTATATTTATTTCATTTTATCTTATTACTAATTTTAATCCCTATTACGAAGGTAATGATGCGTACAGTTATGCAATTACTGCAAAACTATTAGCTAATGGAACTCCATTCTATTCCAATAGTTTATCTGAATCTACTGGAAGTGTTGAGTTTATCCCTCAGGATCATTTTTACATAAAGGATGAAAATATAGCATTACCTGCTGGCTATGTAGGATTTTTTGGATTAACTACATTTGTATATTTAATTGCAGGTAATTATGGACTTTTTTTATTAGGACCCATTAGCGGAATAATTTTTTTAATTATTTCAGAACGAATCGCATCTCATTTTTTTGGTAAATATGTTGGTCTTTTAACGTTATTATTTTTATCAACAAATCATTATCTTTTCCGTACTTCATTAAATCTACAAACAGAAGCTATTTTTTCAATATTTTTTATACTAGGTTGTTATTTTTTAATTTCATACTTTAAAAATAATAAACCTTTTTTCATTTTTGTAGCTTCATCTTTTTTTGTCCTTTCTACAACTATGAGGACAAATGGAATAATATATTTACCAATTGAAATAGTTTGTATTGTTGGATTATTTTTATTGTTAAAATTTAAACCAGATATTTTTAAGATGAATCAAAATAAATCATACTTTCAAAATTTCATAAAAAATAATCAAATATCAAAAAATTATTTTATTAAAATAATTTTAATTTCTATTTTACCCTGGATAATTTTTCTTATATTCTGGTTTAGTTATTATGGTTATTTCTATGATGATCCTTTTACTAATCACGTAGTAGTTATGAAGGGTATTGAAAATACTGACAAGCAGTTTTCATCACTTTTTGAAATTAATTCTAAAAATTTTGAAAACATAAAACAATATTCAAAATATATTTTACCTTATCAATTTCCAAGAGTAGTAGATCTAACATCTAATTTTGATAGCATAAATAATTTCTTAGGAAAGGACTGGCTGGGAATTATATCTCTTCTTATTTTATCTTTGGTAAATTTTGTTTCTTTTAAAACTAAAAAGAAAAGATTACAAATTTCCATTTTTTCATTAATGATTTTGGGAACCATTTGGTTTTTTGCTTCTATTACTACAGAAGCTAGATCACTGCAGGGGGTTCCTGGCAGATACATGTTTCCTGCATTTACATTACACTACATGATGATGGGATTTTTAATCTATCAGTTATTTGGATTTCTGAAAGAACGTATTCCTTCCAAATTTTCAATTTCTCTTAGACTTGTATTATTTTCTATTCTTGTAATGTTCTTTTCTTTTGCATTTTATTTTTCACCTCCTGGTCAAGCAATTTTTGATGAAACTTTTCAAATTAATAATCCACAAATGTATAATGAAATATATCCAATAGATATGGAAGGTTTATCTTCTAATGATGTTTTAATTTCAATTCATACTTATGATGTACTAGATTATGGTTTAATTCCATTTAATGCTAGAATGATTGATTCAAAAATTAGTGATAATTCATTTGAACTTTTACAAAAAATTGATAAACAAGGTTATGATGTATATATATTTAAAAATACAGTGTGGAAAAACGAAATGCTTTACGAAAGTATGTTAAATAAAAAAAGTATTTCATTTATTGATTTTTCTCCTTCATTTTGTAAGGTTATTTTTTATGATATCGATATTGAACCTGATATTAATTTAAAAACAGATACAACGTGTATGTAAATATTAATTCTTTAATGCGTATACTTTATTTTGAACTCCTAGAAATACTTTAAAATTATTTTTTTCTAATATACTAACTATTTTTTTAAATGACAGTTCATTATCATGTTCATACCATCCTGCAGCAATTATTCGTAATTTATTTTGAGATAATATTTTTGTCATACCTTGAAGTGCTTCTATCTCTGCACCATTAATCTCCATTGAAATTAAATCAACACTATCTAAATTATTTGATATCATAATATTATCTAATGTGTCTATATCAATTTCATCTTTACTGTTATTTTTTAAAAATTCTGGAACTAGCGAATTACCTTGATTTTTAATTTTATATAATGTTCCTTTACCTGATTCATTCCAAACACCTTTGTTTATTGTAATTACATTTGAAATTTTGTTCATTTCAATATTCTTTTTTAAAATTTGAAAGTTTTTTTTATCTGCTTCTATTGCAATTACTTGACCATTATTTCCTACCATATCTGATAATTTCATTGTTCCAAATCCATAAAATGCACCTAATTCCACTACTGTATCTCCTTTTTTAATTGGCATATTGTCTATTAACATTTTTTTAGTAATGTTGTCAACTTTGATATTTGTTAAATTATCCATGTGATTTCTATGTATACCATATTTTTTATGTGCAGGTGAACTAATTTCATAATGTGAAAATTCATACCTCGAAAATATATCAAATAGAATATTTTTAATATTAACATAATAAAAAAATTTATTAGAATTTGTTTTTACAAAATTAAATTCATCAATTCCTTGATCTAAAATTTTAATTTTATCATCATCTTTGGTATTTAAATTAAATTTTTGATATAATTTAGCTTTTAAAAAATGAAAAAAACTTAAATTAAAATTAATATTTTGGTTGTGAGTTCTTGTTTTTATTTTCATAATTTATGATTAAAATATATTTATTATAATATATGATTTTCTATTTAATATTTATTTTAATAACTTCAAATGGAGTACTTTCTACTAGGAACTAATTTATATTAAAATTTTTAAAATTTGTTTTTACAAAGTCAAATTTTCTTTCATTAAAATTTTTAAACTTTCTGGACCGTGATTAAATAAAAGATCTATAATCGACATATATGGAATGAATTCCCCTTGAATTTGAGTATATTCTGGATGTTTATACTCTTGAAAAACTATTTCAATATTTGATGATTTAAAATCTTCTACTTTTGCGTAACTTTTACCTGTTTTTCCAAAAATAAAAATATCTGGCTTCATTTTTTTACATAAATCTAAAACTAAATCTGATTTTTTACCTTTTAAATTAAAAGGCAATGAGCTAGATTTAATAAATTCCACTTCAATTCCTAATTCTTTAATAAAAAATTTTATAAAAAATTCATTTAAATCTGAAAGATAAATCCATTCTTTTTTGTAGGTCTCTCGAAAAAAATTAATATACATTTCAAAAAAAGGTGCTTTTGAATAAGCCATTTCTATAGCTTTAAGATGTTTTTTTCTCCATTTTTGCGAATTATCTATTTTAACTTGATTTAGCATTTGGTTATGATTACCATGTGTCAAAATAGGAACTACTAACCATAGCCACCCATCAGAAGTTCTGATTTTATTTCTAGAATACCATCCCCATTTTGCATAACTCACAGTATCTAAATACACAAAAACATCACTGATTGCCATTTTAGCAAAGTGTCCCAAATAGGGTAAAAATAATGGTTGGTGAGCTGTCATAATCATTTTTTGATGCACTTGATCATGATTGTTATAATATATTATATTTCAATTTGATTAATTTAGGATAAAAACCATTAATTTATTTTTTTTATCTGAAATGCAAAATAATGGTTTGTATCATTACCTTCAACATATACCCGTATTACATTTACATGAAAAATTGTTTCAAATCCTATTTTTTTAAAAAATTTCTCGTAAAAAATTAATAATTTTTCTATTGTAATATTTTCTGTATTTTTTATTCCATAAAATATTTCTCTTCGTTTCTTCCAATCTGGAAATTTAGAGTAATTGAATGGATTTCGATTTACATTGAAAATAACTAAAGCCTCTTTATTGATTAATTTACCAATGTTACCTAAAATATCAAAATGTTCACAATATTTTTCAATTGTTAAAATATCATCATTATTTCCATATGTGTTATTTGGATTATCAATTAATATTAAATCAAATAATTGAAATTTTTTATTTTCTTGTAGTGCTTTAATAGAATTTATAATTTTTATTTTAGATTTAGGAATATTTTTTCTTAATTCTTTTTCAAACTTTTTATTTATTTCCCAAACTTCTAATTTATTCACTTTTTCTCCAAATAATTTTGTTTGCCAAGAACCATCTCTACCAAATAATTCAATGGCACTAAATTTGTTGAAATCAATTCCTTTACTTTCAAGTTTATTAATTAATTCATTAGTTGCTTTTTCCCATCTAGGAACAATATTTGTCATATCTCTTTCTACTTAGTTTTATGTAATTACTTGTCTAATTACTTCAAATGCTTCAGCAAATTCTTCACCAATATTAATGGCTCTAGTTGTCGCAAGACCACGAATAAATGCTGGTTTCATGTAATCCTTACTTAATTGAGATTTATACTCTTGAATGGCTTTAATTTTAGTTGTTATGTGTTTTTCTTCTAAAGGAACAAAACCAACTGTATCAAAAGTAAAACAATTCCAAGGTTGTTCATACCCATAAATTGAAAAACTTGTTTTTTTGAATGCTCTTAATGATTCTTTAGTTACCACTTCATGATCTTGATGAGTATCTTTTAGAGAAGGAATCATTACAATTTGTGGATCAAATTTATTTCTAATTTCAATTAGTGAATCTAATATTTCTTGTCTAAATTTTGAAAATATTCTTACTTCAAAATCTAACACTTGAATATCGTTTTCTTTTAAACCTAAAATTTTACATGCACTAAACATTTCTTTTCTAGTACTATCAGATGAAACACCTTCAGGTAATGATTTTTCTGCAGTAGAAAAAGCAATTAATTTAACATCTTTGCCCATTTCAAGAAATTTTGTAATTGTTCCTCCACAACCTAATTCCCCATCGTCTGTATGTGGACTAACTACCAACACTCGTTCATTCATAATATTATTCATTAATTCTGGGAAATTGGTATATTTAAAGAGATAATAATTTTATTATGAAGATTTTTGAAATATGGATATTACATCCTCATATTTTAAAAATTCTGCATTCATATTTTTTACAATTTTAAAAATATCATGGAAAAATTTGTCATTCTCATTGTAAAAACTATTATCATATGGATGTAAGACTAAACCTAAAAAATAGATTTTTTTATTCTTATTTGCAATTTCATTTGCTTTATGAAATAATTGCTTATAGTATTCAATGATTTCTTTATAATTTTCAGGTATTTTTTCTAATATTGGGGTTTTTGATGTTTTAGAAAAAACTGTATCTTGCCATCCTGAAGATGGAATTTCTAATAAACCATTGTGATAAAAATATGGTTCTCTCATGATTCCATTTTTATTTTCTAATTTTGGATTTAATCCATCATTTTCATCGCGTAAATCTGAACTCACATATTTAACACCAATTTCTTTTAATTTATCTAAAAGATCTTCTTCACCTTGAAGTCCATTATAATGTCCAAGTGGTGTTCTAAAAGATCTATTTGGAATTTCTAAATCAAAAATTTCTTTAAATATTTTTGTATTTTTTTGAAATTCTTCAAACACTTTTTGTGGACTAATTGGAATTTTATCTGGTCTTGTTTTTATTTTTTTAACAACATTATGAGAAAAACTATGATCACCTATTTCTACTAATGATGATTTAATATCAAAAATTTTTTTCATTTCTTCATTACCAAAAACATTACTCATACTTTGGAGAAATTCTCCACACACAAAAAATGTTCTAGGAATTTTTAATTCTTCTAATGTTTCAGAAATTTTTTTTAATGATTGTCTTTTTCGTTTAGCTATTTTCATACCTTCTTCTGTTAAAATAAAATTTCCTCTTGGTCGATCACAATCAAAGCCTACCATAATTTTTAAATTATTTTTTTTATTCAATTATCCTCATCTTTACAAGTTTTCATAGTATGGGTATTTTTACCTATATAATAATTCTATTTTAAAATCAATATTATTCCAGTATTATTTTCTTATTATTTCATTAAATTTTTTGATGCAAACAGAAATAAGTGAAAATTATGTTGAATTATGTACATGAAATTAATTGCTATTATGTGTGCATTTAATGAGGAAAAGCATATTGAATATGCCATCTCTACAATTCCTAAAAAATTACCAGGAATAGATGAAATTGAAATTCTTGTAATTGATGATGGTTCCACAGATAAAACTGTAGAAATTGCTAAAAGATGTGGCGTAACAAAAATTGTCTCCCATAAAACGAATATGGGAATTGGTGCTGCCTTTATGACTGGTATTCGGAATTCTGTTTCAATGGGTGCAGATATTGCTGTTTCTATAGATGCAGATGGAGAAGCAAATACTGAAGATATTCCTGATTTAATTAATCCAATAATCAATAACCAATTTGATGTAGTTATTGGTACAAGATTTTTAAAAAACATTCCTTCAAACTATTCTAAAACCCATATTATCGGAAACAAGTTTTTTACTAAGTTAGTTTCTTTTGCAGCTGGTCATAAATTTACTGATACTCAAACTGGATACAGAGCTTATTCAAGATCTGCCATGCAAAACATTTCCGTAGTAAATTCATTTACATATACTCAAGAAGTTTTGCTTGATCTATATTTTAAAGGCTTTAGAATCGGAGATGCTCCCATCTCTTTTATTTATCGTGGTTCTAAAGAATCAAAAGTTGCAAACAATGTAATAAAATATTCACTTCGTGCACTTTCTGTAATAGTAAGAAGTATTATCTATCATAGACCAATCTTAACTTTTGGATTATTTGCATCATTATTATCTATAGTTGGAATTGGTGCAAAAATTGTTTCTGGTTATATCCCTGGAATAAATGTTCATACAACTTTATCATCGGGTTTAATTTTATTAGGTGCTGTTTGTTTTATTATGGGATTATTTGCAAGTGTTGTATTTAGAAGACAAGCATTTTTAGAAAAAGATTTTCGACATCACTTACAACATTTAGAAGATTCTAAAAAAGATAACAAAATTAATGAATTAGATGAATAAATATTGTTACAAAATTATATTCTTAAATTAAATAAAAAATATATTTCAATAAAAAAAATAGAACAAATTATACAAATACTCATGTATTATTATTAAAAGATATGAAAACTCCGTTAAAATCATTTTCTCACATAGTATTAGGTAGAACTGCATCAACTCTTTCCCAAGCAGTATTTTATTTTATTTTTGCATTCTTACTTGATCCTGAATCTTTTGGAGCTATCACTTATTGGATTGCCATAGCTGGTGTTGCTTCAATAGCCTCTAGATTTGGTCTAAATCATTCTATTGTTGTTTATCAGGCAAAAAATAATATTTCATTTACAAATAATGTAAACACTTTTTCAATAATTTTTATTTCTGTTATCTCTTTAATTTTATTAACAGTTGATATTTTTATAGCTTTGTTATCATTTTCTAGCTCTTTATTTTTAATGAGTATACAAAACATGATAGGATTAAAAAAATATAAAAAATTCCTTAAATTAAATATTTTAAAAGGAGTACTGGTTGTTTCTCTTCCTATTTTATCTTACTTGTATTTTGATTTATCTGGAATTTTATTAGGTTTATCCATTTCATATTTAATTTCAAGTATTGATTTTTTTAAGATTTTAAAAATAAAATATTTTTCTTTAAGCTTTTTTAGAGACAACTTTAAAATTTTATTTCATAATTTTGGAGTAGATGTTTCAACAACTTTAGTTAGATTTGTTGATAAATTAGTAATTGTACCTATTTTGGGATTTTCATCACTTGGAATTTATCAATTTAATCTTCAAATTTTAATTGGTATGGAGCTAATACCAATGGCGCTACATTCATTTTTACTTTCTGAAGAATCTTCAGGAAGAAAACACAAAAAAATTAGTATATGCGTAATTATAATTTCGATCGTATGTGCTTTTTCTATAATTCTCTTATCTCCCATTTTCATAACCGAATTTTTACCAAAATATGTTGATGGAATTTTAAGTTTACAAATTCTCATTTTATCTTTAATCCCATTATCTATTTCAGCAATATTTAATGCAAAATTACAATCTAAAGAATCAACTAAAGTGGGATTTTCAGCATTAATTAGAATTGGAACTTTAGTAATATTTTTAATCATATTAGGTGAATTGTATGGATTAATCGGATTATCATTAGCTGTACTCCTTTCTTCAATATTTTATGTAATATTTTTAGCATTAATTTATAATTATGAATTAAAAAGATAATTTTAATTCTTTATTTGTTATAATTTCAAAATAACTTTTATTTCCATTGTGTTTTAATAAATCAGAATTAAAATGGGGATTTGGCCAAATTTTTTCATTGTTGGAGCACCACGTGCAGGAACTACATCACTCTATGAGTATTTAAAAAATTGTGAAAATGTGTTCATGTCTCCTATTAAGGAAACATATTTTTTCTCTCCTAATGTAAATATGAAATTAATTCTCTCAAAACCAGTTAAAAATCAGAAAGATTATCAAAAACTTTTTCATAATGTAAAAACTGAAAAAGCCATTGGTGAAGCGACTCCAAGTTATTTATGGGATCCAGATTCAGCAAAGTTAATTCATGAAAAAATTCCAAATGCACGTATTATAATTATTCTAAGAAATCCAATAGACCGTGCATTTTCACATTATCTGTGGTTAGTTAGTCTTGGAAAAGAAAATCTCTCTTTCTCTGAAGCTATAAAAAAATCACTTTCTGCAAAACCTGATTTTTCAGGTCGTATAATAGATGGTGGTATGTATTCAAATCAAATTCAAAGATATTTAGATGAATTTGGTCAAAAACAAATCAAAATAATTATTTTTGAGGAATTTTTAAAGAATCCTAAACTTTTTCTGGAGGATACTCTAAAATTTTTAGATATTGATTCAAATCCTCCAGAAATATTTGAAGCATTTAATTCCTATGTTGAGCCTAGAGGAAAACTTGCAAAAAGTATAATTCAAAATAAATTTTTGCAAAAACTTGGAACTAGTTTACCGCAAACTATTGCATCTCAAGCCACAAAGATATTAGATAAAAAAGCAGTAAAACCTAAAATATCTGAATCAAATATGAAAATGTTAAAAAATATTTATTCTGAAGATGTAAAAAATCTTAAAAGTATTTTAAATAAAGATCTTTTGTGGAATTTCTAATATCACAAAAAATATGAAATAAATATTTTTAGAAATGCTTGGTTTTACTTTATACTGTATAGTTTTTAATATATTGAATTAATTTAAGATTAGATGAATCTATCTATAAAAATTTCATTATATTCATTTTTTGCAGTAATTTTCTCAATATTGATTTTATTAATTATTTTGAATAATACTTCACCGCAACTATCTATTTCCAACTCTATTTCACATGATGATTTTTTCATTCAGGAATTTGATTCGCAAAACGAAAAAATATTTTTAATTGGTTCAAGTCATGTGGGACGTGTGAATTCTACATATATTCAGGATCAATTATCTTTGCACAACAAATCTTTTGATGTATATAATTTAGCATTATCTGCAGATACTCCATCAAATCGTTTAAAATCTATGGATAACATCCTTTCAATTGATCCTTCTCTTGTTGTATATGGACTTGGTTTCAGGGATTTTTCTGAATTTGTATTAAAATCTGAACTTAAAAAACCAAAAAATATTCTACCTGATTCATCATATATTCTACCCAACATCATTTCCATATTTGAAGAATCTTTCAATGTTAATACTAATATTTTCAAGTCTCCAAAAATAATTACTATTCAAAATATCAAAATCTTTTTTGGATTAGATGAGATACCAATGAAATCACAAATTCCTCAAAAAAATACTCCATTTTACATAATTGTACCTGGTTATTCCATTCCACTAAATGATGCAGAATTAAAACGTGCATTATATTCAAATCCCTATATTTTATCTGATATAGATCCAAAATCTGAAAATATTTCGGCCTTAGAAGAAATAATTTTAATATTTCAGGATAATAATATTCCTGTAATATTATATTCTACTCCAAAAAGTGGATTATTTCTTGATTCACTGTCTCTTGAGAATAAAAACTTATTTTCATCAATTTTAAATGATATTTCCAAAGAACAAAATGTTCAAGTTCATTTCTTACATGATAAATATACCCATGAAAATATTTGGAATAATAATATGCACGTAATAACTGGAAGTAATAATGTAGTTCATAATGACGATATTGTAGAAATAATAATTAATTTTTTAGATGAATAATGCTTTTTAATACTCTTGATTTTTTCATTTTTTTCATTCTAGTTTTAACTGCTGTTGCAATTATTCGACAGAGACGATTCCAACATTTATTTTTAATTGCTGTCAGTTATTTTTTCTTTTATTTCTCAAGCAACTATCTTTTGAGCCTATTAATTGTATCAACTGTTTTAGATTTTTACATAGCAAAGGAAATTTGGAACACAAAAAATATCAAAAGAAAAAAGATTTTACTTTCAATTAGTCTTGCAGGTAATTTGGGATTACTAGGATTCTTCAAGTATGCAGATTTTGCCATAGATCAGTTCAATATTTTAGGAAATCATTTTGATCTTGGAACATCTATTCCATTTCTTGATTTAATATTGCCAATTGGAATTTCATTTTACACATTCCAAACAATCAGTTACACAGTTGATGTTTATCGTGGACATTTAGAACCAAGTAAATCATTTAGAGAATTTGCATTGTTTGTTGCATTTTTCCCACAACTAGTTGCAGGACCAATTTTACGAGCAAAAGATTTCTTGCCACAACTACGAGAAAAGCTAAATAACAGTAATGGAATTTCAAAGATAAGACAAATCAAAATACATCCTACAAATTTAAAAATTGGAATTACATTGATGGCATTTGGT
>Ga0114999_10005843_pt1 | contig 14366 bp, 11 predicted proteins | sample ArcticOcean_MG_C_3_FD_89820 | JGI IMG/M metagenome (GOLD analysis project Ga0114999, IMG submission 89820) | Marine microbial communities from western Arctic Ocean - ArcticOcean_MG_CB8_126 | ecosystem: Environmental > Aquatic > Marine > Oceanic | place: Arctic Ocean: Canada Basin | collected...
GGAACAGTGGGGAGTTATCTGCTCTACGAGCACTGTTCTCGTTAGGACAGTCGTTCTCAACTACCTAAAACCCCGTAAATACTACGGATTAGGCAGTTGGAGCGGGAGAAGGGATTCGAACCCTCGGCCATCTGCTTGGGAAGCACGCTGGTTCAAGCAAACGAACCGTCGCGTGTGCAACGCCATTACTCGATCCGACGCCGGTTTAACCTGACCTGAGGCGCGATCGAACCTCGCGGTAGCTGGGAGGTCGCGATGCTGCTGGTGGCCAGGTACGTCCTGCGGTTCTGGGGGACGATCGCCCGCGAGCGGCGCGACCTCATGCTCGAGAACCTTGCGCTGCGTCATCAGCTCGAGGTGCTAACGCGAACTCGCCGACGACCGCCGCTGCAGGCAGGGACCGCCTGTTCTGGTCCTCCCTCGCCCGGATCTGGCCCGACTGGCGACCGCACCTCGTGATCGTGCAGCCCGACACGGTCGTGCGCTGGCACCGCAGCGCCTGGCACCGTTATTGGACCTGGCACAGCCGCGAGCCTCGACCCGGACGTCCCCGCATCGACGCCGAGGTCGCGGCGCTGATTCGAGCTGATGAGGCCGCGCAAGGGTCTCCAGCATGAGGCCGCGCCGCGCCACGCGGCGGAGCTGGCGACGGAGGGTTCTTGGCCAGGACGGCAGGGGACAGCAGGGGACGGCTGCACCTGACCAATTGCACGTTGGGCAACGTCGGCGCTGCGCGTGGCTCAGCGTGTCGCCTGGCCCGGTCGATCCAGCCCGACCCCCGTCAGCGCCCCGTACACGAGCTCGAGTTTCTGAACGTCAGCTGCGGGTAGCGGCGCACGCATGATCGACTCGACGTTGGCCGCCACGTGGTCGGGGTTGCCCGTGCCGAAGAGCACCACATCGGAGCCGGTGGTGTGTCGGCAGTAGCGATAGGCCGCATCGATCACGCTGCGAGCGCCGGCCTCGTGCACCAGAAAGCCGAGCGGCGCCGACTCGTCTCGCAGCTCCGCTGGGAGCTTCCTCTGGTCGACAAGCTCGCGAACCACTCGCGTCAGCCGACCCGGCTCGCTGAACAGCAGGCGAACCGCAAACATGATGAGGACGCCTATCCCGTTATCAACCGTCGTCGGGAAGATCTGCGTCCGAGCCGACTGATTCAGCATGTGGAAGGCAACCATGATCACCCGAAAGCAGTCCTCTTCCACTGCCTGTGTCAACGATTCGTGCTCCGCGTCCTCCGGCGCTTCTGTCACGCCGAGAAACTTGAACTTCCCCTTTTGCTGCTCCACGGCAAGCGCTGGCACGATCACTTGCCGAACGTGACGGTAGGACTCCGGCAGCACCCGGTGCATGTGAAACACGTCAATGCAGTCGAGCCGCAGATTGCGAAGCGAGCTGTCGAGGCTGGCGACCACGTCCTCAGGCGACCGGAGTGCGTCTCCGTGCCCGACCGAGGCTTTGGTCGAGATCACGATCGAGTCGCGATCCACTCCTTCGATCGCCTTGCCGACAATCGACTCAGTTCCATATGCCGCCGCCGTGTCGATGAAGTTCACCCCCAGATCGAGCGCCTGTTTCACGATCGCCACCGACTCAGCCTCGCTCTTGCCTGTGCCCTGCCCGATGCGGCTGAATCCCCCGCATCCCAATCCGGCCACGCTGACACGCAGTCCCGTATTTCCGAGCGTGGTGTAGTCCATAGTTGGTGCGTTCGGCGCCTTTGCATCGGTTCCGCCGCGCGCGTTCCCCTCACGTCGTGTCCCAGTAGCTTCCTAATAGATCTAACACCGCTCAGGCGAGGGCCAGGCGGACACCGTCAGAAGCGCGGGGCCGGCACAGGTGAGTTAGCTCAGGTCCTCAAGCTGAGTCAGCGGTGTGCTGCCAATCGAGATGTCACTCCGGCGCGAGCCGGTCACTCGTCGCCGCCTCACGCCGCCCCCTCCGGACCAAGTCCCCACGAGGTCCGCTCGCCCTTGGAGTCGGAATGGGGCTCATGTCGAAGGCCACTCGGCAGCCCTCCCCCAGCCACCGGGTGCAAAACTCGATTCGGCCGACGATCAGTAGCTCCGAGCGCGCGGCGACCAAAGGTACGGAGATGCTTCGCGGCCCGGTGCAAATCAGCGCCAAGCCTCGCTGTGAAGCGAAGATCATGATGCCGCTGAGGAATGCTCGGACCAGGAGCGACGACGGAGCGGCTAGCCGTCAAACCCCAGCAAGGCCGCAGCATTGCCGCCGAGCCACTTCTCGATCACTTCCGGCTTCAGTGGGAGCTGTCGGATCTCCTCGATAGTTCGGCGCAGTGGCAGTTCCGGCCAGCGGCTTGCGAACAGGATGCGGTCCTGGAGCACGCTGTTGCCGAAGTGGACCAATGGCCCCCAACCGGTGTTGGGCAGAGCCATGTAGAGCGGCCGCTGCGACGCCGTGTCGATGTAGACGTTGCGGTGACGCCACGCCACCGCAACCAGCTCGTTCCCCCACGGCCAGCCACCGTGTGTCGCGACGATCTTTAGCTCCGGAAAGTCGGTCGCGACGCGATCGATGTACTTCGGATGGCTGTGATCCATCACGGTTTCGAGGCTGAAGTTGTTCGCGGCGTGGAGGATGACCGGAACGTCTAACTCGACGCACTTCGCGTACAGCGGGTAGTAGCGTGCGTCCGTCGGATAGAGCTGCGACCAAAACGAGCCGATGTTGAGGCCGCGCAGCCCGAGGTCGCGGACCGCTCGCTCCAGCTCGCGGACGCCGTCCATGCCCTTGAGCGGATCGGCACCCGCGAAGCCGATCAGACGATCCGGGTCGGCCGCACAGAACTCGGCCATCTTATCGTTCCCGGTTCGTTTGCCTGTGACGACCTCGTGATCTTCACCCGGGAGCACGGCCCGGTCGATCCCCTCGCGGTCAAACAGCGCGAGCAGCTCGGCGGGGGACAGCTCACCGGACTCGTGAACCATTTCAGGAGACCGCTCGTCTCTCGCCTCGCTGCGGCTACGACCGTAGACCTCGCCGTACAGCGAGCGGACAGGTCTCCCGGCGGCCTCCGGAGCGAACGGCGTCCCAACCCGAAAATCGATAATCACTATGGCCTCCTGTGCCAGCCTCGCCTGCGGCGAGCTTCTCAGCGTGCGAGTCGTCCATACTCTGTCACCGACGATCAGCTTATGGGCTCCGCCTGCCAGAACGAGTGGAGCCGCAGCCTGGTCGAGCGCTCTCAGCTCGTTCAGGTGATAATCAGTCGGCGGATCGAGGGGGACCCGGGGATGCACACCAAGCAACAGACTCGCTCATGTGCTCAGCAGCGATGATGGAGTCCGAGGCGATTGCATCATCGTCTCCGCCACTCGCGGGCGTACGGGTACTGGACCTGTCAACGGGAATCGGTGGTCCGGTCTGCGCCAAGCTGCTCGCCCAGCTCGGCGCAGACGTGATCAAGGTCGAGCCTCCGGGCGGCGATCCTGCCCGAGGACTACTCCCGTTCGCTGGCAACAGGATCGGTCCCGAGCGCTCCGGAGCGTTCCTCTACTTCAACACGAACAAACGCGGCATCACGCTGGACCTCGAGGCCGCAGACGACCGCGAGCGACTGTTGAGTCTCGTCGATGGCGCGGACGTGCTGGTAGAGAGCTTCGAGCCCGGTGAGTTGAGCGCGCTCGGCCTCGACGTCGCGGCGCTACAGGCGCGCAATCCTCGGCTGGTGGTTACCTCGATCACCTTCTTCGGTCAGACTGGCCCGCGACAGCGCTGGAAGGGCGCGGAAATCGTCGCCTTCGGCATGTGCGGGCTGATGGACACGATCGGCTTTCGGGACGATCCACCGCTCAAGTTCGGCGGAAACTCGGTCCAGTACATGGCCGGCCTGGCCGGTTTCACCGGGGCACTCGCGGCGCTGCGCCATGCGGAGCTGACCGGCGAAGGCCAGCAGGTCGATGTCTCTGTGCAGGAGTGCGGCGCGTCCAGCCACTTCCAGGCGCTCGCTCAATACGCCTACCTCGGGACTGTGATGAAGCGAAACACGGCGATGATGGTCTTCCCCTGCGCGGACGGCTGGGTCGGCGCACAGATCCAGCCGCATCACTGGCGTCGCTTCGTGGAGCTGGTCGGGATTCCGGAGCTGGCCGACCTCGGTGGTTCGGTGGTCGAACGGAGTGCCAACGCGGACGTGATCGAGACTCTGCTGCTCCCTTGGATGCTCGAACGGCCCAAGACTGAGCTGTACCGGATCGGCCAGGAGGCGGGGCTGCCGTTTTCGTTCTTCGCGAACGTTGCGGACCTCGAGGCATCCCCGCAGTACCGCGCGCGGAATGCACTTGTCGAGATCGACCACCCAATCGCCGGGACCGCTCGCTATCCCGGACCCCCGTTCGTCATGCCGGGCGTCTCGCGCGTCGAGAAGCGGGCGCCGCTCCTCGGTGAGCACAATGCCGAGGTCTTTGGGGCGGGAGCCCCGTGGGCGGCGCGCGACGGTGAGACGAGCGGAGGTGAGCGGAACGTAGACTCGAGCGCGCCGCAGCTCCCGCTCGCCGGGATACGCGTGCTCGATCTCGGCATGTTCCAGTCGGCGCCATATTGCGGTCGGTTGCTAGCCGACCTCGGCGCCGAGGTGATCAAGGTCGAATCGGCGCGACGGCCCGACCCGCTGCGGGTACAGGGACGAGGGCTGTTCCCCGACGGCGATCCTGGCGAACGGCCATGGAACCGTTCAGGGATGATTAACGAACGAAACCGCGGCAAGCTCGGCCTCGCGATCGACCTCACAGCGGCCGACGGGCTCGCCCGCTTCCGTGAGCTGGTCGCAGTCAGCGACGTCGTCGTTGAGAACTTCAGCAGCCGGGTGATGGCGAAGTTCGGACTTGACTACCTGTCGCTATCCGAGCTGAACCCGCGGATCATCGTGCTATCGATCGGCAGCCAGGGACGCAGCGGTCCCGAGAAGGACTACGTCTCGTACGGGACCACGCTCGAGCAGACGGGCGGGCTTATGAGCATCAGCGGTTTTCCGGACAATGCCCCGGGCTTTTCGAGCGTGGCCTACCCGGACTCGCTTGCAGGTGTCTTCGCCACCGGCCTGGTGATCGCAGCGCTTCGCCAGCGCGACCGCACGGGTTGCGGACTCCCAATCGACCTGTCCCAGCGAGAGCTCACCACCGCTGCGATCGGTGAGGCGGTCATGACCTACACGCTCACCGGCCGCGTCGCTGGTCCCGACGGCAACCGCGACGCCAACTGGGCGCCGCAAGGAGCATATGCCTGCAGCGACCGAGCCGCGTCGTCCGCGGAGGATGGCGCCCGGACTGAGGGTGACCGCTGGGTGACGATCGCGTGCACCACTGAGCTGGAGTGGCAGGCGCTCTGCTCGGTGATCGATCGGGAGGAACTGGCGGCTGATGTCCGGTTCGCGAGCGCGGATCGCCGCAGAGCACGCCACGACGAGATCGATGCCCTGATCACAGAGTGGACCCGCCAACAAGATCATCACGAGGCTGCACGTCTCTTGCAGGCGGCGGGGGTCCCCGCCGGTCCGGTGCTCGCGATCGACGAGCTCTTTGCCGACCCACATCTCGACGCCCGCGGGTATTGGGAGTTGGTCGAGGACACCGACGCGGGACCGCATCGCTACCCGAGCCGCCCCTGGAAAATGAGTGGCACGCCGCTGACGAGCCGTGGACCGGCGCCGCTCCTCGGCGAACACACCGATCAGATCCTCGGGGAGTTGCTCGCCCTTTCCAGCGAGGAGCTCGAGCACCTGCGCGCCCGCGGCGTGACGGCCAACGTCCCGCTCGGACTTGTGACTCCCGATTAGATGTGGGGGGAGACGGTGGCGAAGCTCGGGCCTCTGGATGTCATGTCAGAGTTGTACATCCACCTGTGCAAGCTGCCGGAGGTTGTCCTGGGAGGCCCTGCGCCCCCGCGAATGGCGTGGACGACTACCCACGGATTCGACATCCCACTCGCTTCCACCCGCCCCGGTCTCGCCGAAGTGGCTGAGCGGCGCGGAGACCTCGAAGCGGCGCGTGAGCACCTCAACGCTGCTGGGGCGCTGTTCTCCCAACACGGCGCGAAGCTGTACCTCGATCAGGTCATCGCGAAGAAGGAACTCCTGAAGGCATCGGTGAGGGAAACGTCGAGTGGGGCATAGAGGCCGCACCGCGACCCGCCCGCTAGCATTGCGCTGATGACCACAACCCGACCTCGACGCTCGTCCGCGCTATGACCGAGCCCCAGACTACGGAGCGAACTGACGAGGCCGAAACGAGGCCTCAGGGCTTGTCGCGATCGCGCACCTTCGAATCGCTCCGCGTCCCCGCCTTCCGCTGGTTCCTCGCCTCAACTCTGGGGCTGGGTGGCGGCATGATGATGCAGCTACTCGTGACTGGCTACGTCGTCTTCGTGCTCACCGGCTCGTACGCGGCGCTTGGCACCGTCGCGCTCGCTGACGCTGCCGCCGGACTGCTGCTCAGCATGTGGGGCGGCGTTATTGCGGACCGATTGCCGAAGAAGCGCGTCATCCAGGTTGGACTGGCGGCGTCGGCGTCTGTCGCCGTCTCGGTGGCTGTGCTGCTGTGGCTGGACCTGCTCGTGTTCTGGCACTTGATCGCGGCCACTGGTGCCGAAGGGGCGATCTTCGCCCTGATGATGCCAGCGCGTCAGTCCATGCTGCCCGAGGTCGCCGGAATGAAGCTGCTGCAGAATGCGGTGGCGCTCAATATGGGCGGTATGAGCGCGATGCGCCTCTTCGCCCCGGCAATCGGCGGCGTCTTGCTCGCCGTGATCGCTCCCCAGTACGTCTACCTGGCCATCGCCTGCTTCTATCTCCTCTCAGCCGGGATGCTGCTCCCCGTACCGACGAGCGCCGCAATCGCGATCCCAGATCCATCGGTGGCGCTGGAGCGTGGGGCTAGAGCTGAAGCACGGCGCGCGCTACGCGAGTTAATTGACGGTTTCCGCTACCTCGGGGCCAACCCGACGGTCCGCACCTTGATCCTCACGAACGTGACGATCGTGCTTTTTTCCATGCCCTACATCATGATCCTTGCGGGCTACGTGCTCGACGTGCTCGACGGTGGACCCGAGACCATCGGCCTGCTCCACAGTGTCGCTGGTGTTGGTTCCGTGACAGGCACACTGATCATCGCCTCCATGTCTGCGCACAGGCGCGGAGTGATGCTGCTCGCCGGTCCGTTCCTTATGGGTATCGCACTGCTCGCCTTCACATTGACGACGAACATCTGGATCGTCGGGGCGGTCATGGTGGTCATTTCGCTCGGACAGACATTCCGTATGTCGCTCAACAATGTGCTTGTTCACTCATATGTGGATGACGCCTACCGTGGCCGCGTCATGAGCATCCAGATGATGCAATGGACCGTGGTCTCGTTGGGTGGTTTCGCCCTCGGTATCCTGGCTTCGATCATCGGGCCGGTGCAGGCGCTCCGAGGAATGGCGCTAGTGCTGCTGGCAATCGTCGTCGCGGTGGCCGTATTTGTCCCTCGCATTCGAAACTTGGACTAAGGACCTGAGGACCAGCGGCGCCTCCTGCCTGCCCCGACGTAATCCGCGAAGGCCGACGTTGCCCACGCGCAGCCCGAAACTCCTGCGTCGATGCAGTGGTGGTGTGCAGTGCCATTACTCGATTCGACGCCGGTTTGACCTGACCTGAGGCGGGATCGAACCTCTCGGTAGCTGGGAGGTCGCGATGCGCCTAGTCGCCAGGTACGTCCTGCGGTTCTGGGGGATGGTCGCCCGCAAGCGGCGCGACCTCATGCTCGAGAACATCGCCCTGCGTCGCCAGTCGGGCCAGACGCGAACTCGCCGACGACCGCCACTGCAACCAGCCGACCGGCTGCTCTGGTCCTCACTCGCTCGCGTCTGACCCGACTGGCGACCGCACCTCGTGATCGTGCAGCCCGACACGGTCGTGCGCTGGCACCGCAGCGCCTGGCGCAGCCGGGGACCTCGCCCTGGGCGCCCCCGCATCGATGGTGAGGTCGCGGCGCTGATTCGAGCTGATGAGGCCACCGAGAACCCGCGTTGGGGACACATGCGCGTGCTCGGCGAGCTACGGAAGCTCGGGATCAGCGTCAGCCTGCAGACGGTGCGACGCTACCGGAAGGACGTCCCACGCGACCCATCCTCGAGCTGGCACACCTGCCCCGAGAACCATCGCCCTGAGATCTGGGCGGCCGATTTCTTCACCGTGCATACGCTGTCATTTCAGACGCTCTACGTCTTCTTCGTCATCGCCCACGGTCGCCGGACCGTGATGCACGTGAACGTCACACGGCATCCGCAGGCATCGTGGGTCTAGCTTCAGCTGATCAACGCGACTCCGTGGGGCAATGCGCCACGGTTCCTGATCCGCGACCGGGATCGCTTGTACGGGGGGGAGTTCGTCGCACGGGCGAAGCGCATCGGCATTCGCACGGTGCTGACACCAATCGCGAAGCCGCAGGCCAACGCCGTTGCGGAACGCTTGGTCGGAACATTCCGTCGGGAGTGCCTCGACCACATCATCGTGGTGAACGAGCGTCATCTCCGACGAGTGCTCCGCGAGTTCGTTCGGCACTACAACGAGGCACGTCCTCATCAAGCAAACGACCTACAGCCCCCGAAGGCCCCTTCGTCTCGGACCAATCGACCGAAGGGCGGATCATCCGCCGGTCGGTACTCGGCGGGCTGACCCATGAGTACGAGCGGGAGGCTGCCTGACGGAGTAATGGCACCGCACAGGATCACCGACACCGCTTCACACGACCAGGTAATCGTTTCGCGGACCACTTCGCGGTGGCACTGGCGTCACACCATCCCTCAACGCATCCGAGGCCTCACCCTCTAGGGTGGCATGCTGTCGACTCTCCATTTCACGCGGCACTCCCGATTCCTGGGCTCCGTGCGATGGGTACGGTCGGCCCGGAGGGGGCCGCTTAGACGCGGGCTGCGAACTTGGCGGGGTGGTGCCGCACGATCCCAGCTCGGTCAGGAGCGGGAGCGGATGGCCGGCGTGCCGGACTTTCGATGGACATCGATAGCGTTGCGGGCGGGTGGTGCTGACGCCGTCCGACGCCGCGACCTCCCCCGGGGACGAGGCAGGCTGTGGGTCTACCTTTTACTGCTGATCCGGCACCGTGGTCTTCGCCATGTGCACGGAGTACTGGTGCGCCCTCATTACCGGTTCGCCGGATATCGTGGTGTAGTCCGTCCTCGAGGCGATCACCACGAACCGGCCGCGCGTCCCCTGTTTCTCGTAGATATCCGCAGGCCGGGTCTGCGCCTTGCACTTCTCGCCCAGGTGCAGCAGGCGGAAGATCTCGTAATCCTGACCCGCATTGAGGAAGACCGTTAGATCCGGATGAAGCTGCGGTCGGTCATCCGCTCTGGCGCGAAAGCGTGGGTCGCCCACGCTCCCCGTGGCGTTCGGGTTCCGCTCCAGATCCGCTTCGAGCTGGTCCGGCAGGTTCGGCGGAACCTTGAACGCCTCCACGGGATACACGTACGGGGCGACAATGCCGCCGAACCGCGTTTTCTTCGCAAACTCCTCATCCCAGTACAACGGATCGTGATCAGGGATCGCGTTCACCATCCGTCGGAGGCTGCTCTTGTCCACCTCGTCCCAGCTCTCGATCTCCAGTGACGGCGGCATCGACATGTGTCGTTCGTAGTCCTCCGCTGAGACGTACTGCGGGTCGGGGAGCGCTCTGCCCTTCACCAGCGGGCCGGCCTCGAGCGGATCGTCAACACCCTCGGGCGGAACGAAGGGGTAAGGCACGACCTGCCCCGATCGCAGCGGCAGCACCACCACCATGTGGGCGGGCGTCGTCTCCACGCCGTCCTGGTTCCGCATCCCGCCATCGAGCTCGACGAACCCGAGGCCGTCCGCTTCCCACGTGCGCGTCACCCGAGCCCAGGTGGTGAGCACGTCGCCGGGGAAGTGCATCTTGCTGTAGCGGGTGGAGATCCTCCACACCCATCCATCGAGGCCAATCCAGTCCTTGCAGAGCTGGGCCAGGCAGTATTTCCGCCAGTTCCCGTTGGCCACCACGTCCGTCAGCCCCCAGACCTCGCGCGCGAAGTCCTGGTCGTAGTGGAGCCGCTCCAGGTTCTCCTGAGCGATGTGCCAGCGAATGATGTGTGCCGTGGTCCACGGACCCTTGATAATCTCCGGCAGCTCCTGACCTACCTGAACCTCGGAGAATGATGGCGGCGTCGGTGGCATGGCGTTCCTCTTGGTCTGGCGGGCGCTGGCGAGCAGCGAGCTGTGGGAGTCGTTTCATCTCCCACATCCTATAGCCCTAGTCCCCGTCCTCGCGGAACAGGCTCATCGGCTCTGGGGTGAGAGGGTCGAGCGCGATTCGGTCGACCATGTTGGGCCGAGACCGGAGTGCTTCCAGTTCGTTGGCATCGAGGCGGTCAGGGTCGGCTGCTGGTAGCGGCGAGCGTCGCCATGTGGGGGGCGATGGTACTCGGGAGCCGGGGCCGTCAGATGCGGGGACCGCTGGACGACGTGACGTCGTCGACTCCGCGGAGTACATCGCCGGTCAGCTTCAATTGGTCATGCACGCAGCGCCGCGATGTCGTCCGCGGACAAGCTTGTCAACGCCCCCAGGACCTCCTCGTGGTGCTCACCGAACAGCGGAGCGGGAGCACCAACGCTGGGTCGCTCACTATTGATGCGCCACATCGGTCCGAGGTACGCGTACTCCCCGCCGTCGGGGTGCGTCTGCCACTGAATAAAGTCGGATTCGACATACTGCGGATGCGTCCACGCCTCGTCGGTATGCAGTACCGGCGAAGCCGGGACGCCCGCACGTTGGAGCGCCGCCGCAAGCTCATCGTTCGTCCGCTGGCGGGTGTAGGTCGCGAGCTCGGCGTCGAGCTCGCGATGGTTCTGCACGCGCTCACGAACGCTCCCGAAACGCGGATCCGCGGCCAGCTGAACCGCGCCGATCACTTCCAGCGCGCGCGACCACTCGGCGTCGTCACGCGCCACGAGCGCGACCCACTGGTCATCCCCCACCGTCGGGTAGATGCCGTGCGGTGCCCACGCCGGGTGGCTGTTGCCAGCCGGCGTGGCGACGCGTCCGTTCACCGTGTAGTCCAACAGCAGCTCACCGATGAAAGGGATGCTCGACTCGAATTGCGAGAGGTCGACGTACTGGCCACGGCCGCTGCGTTCGCGCTCCAGCAGCGCGGCCACCACCGCCGCGACGCCGTGCATCCCATTCATCGGGTCGCCGATGTTGTAGCCGGACTTCAGAGGCTCTTCGCCCTCGTAGCCGGTGATGCCGTAGATCCCGCAGAGCTGCTCTTGCGCGACGCCGTAAGCGACGTAGTCGCGCTCCGGCCCAGTTTCACCGAAGCCCGTCATCGAGACGACGATGATCCGCGGGTTGACTGACTCCAGCTGCTCGTACGACGCGCCGAGTTTCGCCAGCACCCCAGCCGCGAAGTTGGCGATCACCACGTCGCTCGCCGCGACCAGCTCCCGGAACGCCCGCTGCCCGAGGTCAGAGCGCAAATCGAGCGTGACGTGTTTCTTGCCGCGATGGAGATTCTCCCGGCCGCTCATCCGGTGCAGCTCGCGTTCGCTCATCTCCGACGGCGCACCGCGAGGACCGCCGCGTATCCGGTGCAGCGACTCGATCGTAATCACCTCGGCGCCGTAGTCCGCCAGCACCATCACCGCGCGTGGCCCCGCCCAGATCTGAGTGAGGTCGAGGACACGTACTCCGTCTAGCGGGCGCGTCGCCTCGTGACCCGCCTGGCCCGCCCGCGTCTCCGAGGGAGGGCGGCCGGGATCCGATCGCAGCTCCTCGAGCACTTCGTCGGTGTGCTCACCAAGCAGCGGCGCGCGCGCGTCCCGCCACCCGCTCGCCAGTACGAACGGCGGGCCCGGGTAGACGCCGTCCGGTGCCTCCGGATGCGCGATCCGCCGGAAAAACCTACGCGCTTCGAGTTGTTCCGACTTGGCGAGGTCCTCTGAGGTCGCGACGTAGCCGAAACCGAAGCGCGCCGCCTGACCCGCGTGATACGCCTCGATTTTCCCCATCCCGCCGAGCCAGTGCTCGATCGCGGCGTCGATCTGACCCGAGGCTGCGCGTCGGGCCTCGAGTGTCTCGTAGCCCGCCAGCTCCGGTGCGCCGATCATCTCGCAGAAGGCCGTCCACGGACTGGGCCCGGCCTGCACCCCTACCCAGCCGTCACGGGCGCGGTAGCAGTGCCACGGATAGTTCAGCTGGTGGATGCGACCTTGTCTGGGCATTCGCTGGTGTCCGCCGCCGGTGAACATCGCCAGCATCTCGGCGTTCGCCTCGGACCCGGCGACCTCGACGTCGCTCCCCACCCGGCGCCGCCGGGCGTCAAAGAGCGCGATCAGCGTCGCCGCGGCGGCGGTCTGCCCCTGCGCGACCAGCGAGAGGTAGCCGCCGGTCTTCAGCGGAATTCTGCCGGCCTCGCCAGTGCACGAAGCGGACCCGCTAGCGGCGCTCAGGATGAGCTCCGTCCCCAGCCTGTCAGCCCAGGGCCCGCCCGACGAGAACGCCGGGAGGCTCACTACCGTCAGCGCGGGCCGGGTCGCTCGCACCGCTTCGAGGTCGAGCCTCCACCGCGCGAGCGCGGCTCGGGCCGGCCCGTCCACCATCAGCACGTCGGCGGTTGCTGCCACCTGGCTCAGGGCGCGCCGCTCCGCCTCTTCGGTCGCGTCGAGCACCACGCTGCGCTTTGCCCGGTTGAGGTGCATGAAGCGGAGGCTCCGCTCGGCGCCCTCGTGGTCGCCCGCGAACGGGCCAACCTGTCTCCCCGCCTCTCCGCCCGGCGGTTCGACCTTTACGACGTCGGCGCCGAGACCGGCGAGGAGCATCGTGCAATAGGGGCCCGCAACGTGCTCGGTCAGATCGACGATGCGGACACCTTGGAGTGCCAACTCATGATCCTTCACTGCCTACCCCCTCGCGCCGCGCAGCTCAGCGCCTTCGGAAGCCCGTCCGACATCGAGGCGCCGGTCGATTGTCCGGGGCAGCTACCAAGCGCACAACGACACATATATACTCCTCCGGCGGCAGGCTCGTCGCGCACGGGGGGTGGATTCATGGTCATCGATTTTCGAGTTGGGGCGCCGCTGAAAGGCGAAGGAACGCCGCACCACGAGCACGAAACGCTGTATGGCGAGGTCTACGGCCGGATCTCCGCCGGTCAGCGCGACAACCAGCCGACGAACGCCGCCGAGCTGCTCGCGTTGATGGACGCGGAAGGGATCTCGCACATCGTCATCCCCACCGAGGACAACCGCGCCACGCTCGGGACCCGCGTCGCGCCGGAGACCCTCGCCGAGTTCTGCTCTGCCGATCCCGAGCGCCTCATCGGCTTCACCGGCGCCGACCCGACCCGCGGAATGACCGCCGTCCGCGACCTGGAGTACGCGATCAAGGAACTCGGCCTCCGGGGGCTCAACATCGGCTCTTTCTGGCAGGAGCGCTATCCACATGACCGGCGCTACTACCCGCTCTACGCCAAATGTGTCGAATTGGGCGTCCCGGTGATCCTCCACGCCTCCCAGAACATGAGCCTCGAGGTCGGCTCGGACTACAGCCACCCGAGGCACATCGAGCAGGTGGCGACCGAGTTCCCGGAACTCACCATCATCGCGACTCACGGCGGCTGGCCCTGGGTGAACGAGATGGTGTCCCTCGTCTGGCGGCGGCCAAACGTCTACGTCGACATTGCCGCCCAGCGGCCGAAGTACATCGGCATGCCCGACACCGGCTGGGGGCCGCTGCTGCACTTCGGCAACTCCGTGATCCAGGACAGGGTCCTGTTCGCCAGCCGCTGGCCCCTCATGCCGTTCCGAGAAAGCATCGAAGAAGTCAAGGAACTGCCGCTGAAGCCGGAGGTCCAGGAGAAGTGGCTGTGGCGAAACGCCGCCCGGCTCCTCGACTTGAAGATCTGACCGGCTGGCGTCGGGGCCAAACGGCCGTGGGGGGGCAAAACGCGATCCGGCCAGCAGTGACGGGGTTTCCCGGTCCCTGCGGAGAGGTATAGGAGGCCCGACCGCCTCTTGTGGTCCCAAGAACTCGCACCGGGTCAATTCTGGGAGAGCAGGAACCGGGCAGTGCCGCGCCGTCGTTTCCGGGCGAAACACCCTGCCAAGAAAGCAGATGGTCCAGTCCCCGGACAAGAAGGAGGCCCGCCGGTTGGCGGGCCTCACCTATATATGCACGGTCTGGAGCGGGAGAAGGGATTCGAACCCACGACCCTCTGCTTGGGAAGCATTATCGCATGTGCGCTGTGCTAAATACAGGAATCCCTTGTAATTGCTGGCTTCGCCAGATCACGATCTTGTCCAGTTATCTGCTCTTGCAGACAGGCATCTGACGCAC
>Ga0114999_10005848_pt1 | contig 14359 bp, 8 predicted proteins | sample ArcticOcean_MG_C_3_FD_89820 | JGI IMG/M metagenome (GOLD analysis project Ga0114999, IMG submission 89820) | Marine microbial communities from western Arctic Ocean - ArcticOcean_MG_CB8_126 | ecosystem: Environmental > Aquatic > Marine > Oceanic | place: Arctic Ocean: Canada Basin | collected...
TCCAAGGCGATGGGCGCTCCGGCTGCCACGGCGGATACCATCGAAGAGCTGGCGGCGATCATGGAGGGCTGGGGTGTATACGCCCCGGGTGTCCTGGAGACGGTGCGGCAGTACAACGAGGCGGTTGCGGCAGGAACGCCGCAGCACCTGCGCATCCCTCGACTTGACCACGCCGAACCTGTGCTGAAGGCGCCGCTGTATGCTCTCGGGGTAACGCCAGGAGTTACGTTCACGCTGGGCGGCCTGAAAATTAACGCAAATGCCCAGGTGATCGACCGCCGCGATATTCCGATGCCAGGGCTATATGCCGTAGGCGCGGACGGTGGCGGCATATTCAACGAGAAGTATGGCGGCGGCCTGTGCCTGGGCCTCGTCTTTGGTCGCCTGGCTGCACAGCACGCTACCGCGTAAGAGTTTTACCGCAGAGGGCGCATAGTTGGATTGTTGCAATATAAATCTTTACTCTGCGCTCTCCGCGACCTCTGCGATAGTGACCGCTCCTACGGGTACTTGGAGAAGTCGTAGCCTTCCTTGACGATACAGTCGAGCAGGGCTGGGCTGCCGGATTCGGTGACCTCGATGGCCTCCTGGAGCGACGGCAGGAAGTCTGCGACCTTGTCCACGCGTTTGCCCCATGAGCCCAGGGCCTGGGCGACCTTCGCGTAATCTCCACCCTGGACCATCGCGTCGTATTTTTCGATGGCGTAGGGCATGTGGCCTCGCTCGATGGCCATGACGCCGTTGTTGAAGACGATGGTCAGGATGCCGATCTTGTTGCGCACCGCAGTCTCGATGTCCATGCCGACCATGCCGATGGCGGCGTCTCCCATCATGTTGATGCAGAGCTTGTCCGGCTCGGCCAGTTTAGCGCCCATCGTGATGCCCAATCCGTAGCCAAGCTGGGTGGACTTGCCCCAGCCCATGTAGCCTCGTGGAGAGACGGACTCCCAGAAGGGCACGATCTGGTCGCGCGGGCTCCCGGCGTCGTGGGTGACGATGGTGTTGGGCCGGTCGACGGCGTTCATGAGGTCCCAAATGATGCGGTACTGGTTGATTGGCTCCTCGTCCGATGTGAGCTGTGGCATCCACTCGTCGAGCCACTGCTTCTTTATCGCCTGCACCTCCGGCCCGACGTCGCGTGTGTCGCGGTGGCCGCGGCCCTTTGTGGCAGCCTTGATCTCATCGATCAGTCCTTCCAACACGAGCTTGGCGTCGCCAATTATGGCGTGGTCGGAGCGGTAGTCCTTGTGAATGTCGGCAGGGTCGTTGGTGGAGTGGATCAGGGTCGGTCCCTCGGGCAACTCCCTGCCGTAGTTGGTCCGTGTCAGACTGCTGCCGATAGCGAAGATGAGGTCGGCCTTGCCCAGGAAGTGCGCGATCTGCCGGGTGGTGGAGACTGCGGACGCGCCAAGGGCCAGTGGGTGGTTCTCCGGGAAGGCACTCTTGCCGGGCAGCGTGGTCATGACCGGCGCCTGGAGCAACTCGGCCAGCTCCTGCAACTCGTCCCATGCCTCGGCGTACAGGCAGCCTTGTCCAGCCTGTATCACCGGCGTCTCGGCCTGCAGCAGCAGCTTTGCAATTTTGGTGGTATCGGAGGCGTCCGGACCGTACCGGTTGCCCTCAACCGGGGAGTACTCTATCTCTCCGTTGAACTCTGCGGTCAGGATGTCTTTGGGCAGCTCTATTAGTACCGGGCCACCTTTGCCCGTGCGGAGCTGGTAGAAGGCGCGGCGCATCAGCTCGGGGATGCGTTCGATGTAGTTGGTGCGCGCGCCCCACTTCACGACGTTGCGGTAGTTCTCGACCGAGTCGAACTCAGGGCTGATGAATTCACGAGTAGTATCGGAGCCACCTGGGAGCAGCAGGATTGGCACGTTGTCGGAGAAGGCCTGCGCTGCACCAGGGAACGCGTTCTCGGAGCCTGGCCCTCGCTGCATTGCGAATACACCGAGTCGCTTGCCGTTTGTGGTGCGGCTGAAGCCGTCGGCTATGGCCATGCCAACACGCTCCTGGCGGCATAGGACGGGACGGATGCCGACCTTTGCGACCGCGTCTATTAGCTCTTGTGCCGGGAACACCGACATCCACTCGATGCCCTCGCGCTTCAATACCTCTGCCACGACGTCGGCTCCTAGCATCTGGCTCGTCCTCCTCGGTTCTCTGACTGTAGGATTGCGGCGTCGTATGGCCGCCTACGTGGCGCGCAGCATACCATCTGGCCCAACGGCCCACAACGCTGGGAGCGTGTGGTTCGGTTCTCCCACGTGTCATCTTAAGGAGGCCTCCGACGAAGCATCTCGGATGGGGCCACACCTCCTTGGTGGTCCAGGCGCCCCTATGCCCAGCCCCTTCGCTCCTTCCTCGAAACAAAAATAAGAAGAGTAGTTCTTCGTGTGAGGGATACCTTCACGCACCCGGCATATGGGCGTAGCCCATATGCACACCATTTCCCCAAAGAGAGGCAGACTACAGACCTGCCTCTACAAGCAAGGCAATACCCGTAGGGGCGGGTCTGTGACCCGCCCTATTAGGGCACCCGACCCAATAGCGTGTTAGCGTTGGCTTCAATGTAGTTCGCCTCATTCCCGTGGCGAACCTCCTACGTCGAGGCGTGGCCGCGGCGGAGGGCTCTGCCGGGTAGGACGCCTGTGTTGTTGCCCTGGTCGATGACGACCTTCCCGTTCACTATGACGTAGTCGATGCCCACAGGGTAGTGCTTTGGGTCCTCGCGGGTTGCATCGGTTCTGACGGTGGCAGGGTCGAATATAACCACGTCTGCCTTGAAGCCGTCGCGAAGTAGGCCGCGATCGGGCAGGCCGAGGCGCTGCGCAGGGAATGATGTCATTTTGCGAATGGCCTCTGGCAGACGAAGGTGTTTTTCTGCCCTCACGAACTCGGCTAGGACCAGTGGGAAACAGCCATAAGTGCGCGGGTTCGGGTACTCTCCGAACAATATTGCGTCGCTGCCGATCATGCCATAGGGGTGGGATACGAAGGCCTGGAGCGTATGGGCGTTGGTGCCGAGGCCTACCTGAGAAATGCCCAGGTTTTCTTCGATGAGTAGGTCAAACAGCGCGTCCCACGGATCCTGGTTCCTCAATTTGGCGATGTCGGTCAGGAGCAGACCATCGTATGCCACGTTCCGTGGCTTTGTGAAATTGTGAAGCCATGAATTGTCCAGTGTTTCGAGCGGTATCTGCTTCTTCAGGCGCGCCCTGTCGGTCGGGTCTTTCAGCGCCGCCATGAGCCGCTCGGGGCCTCCATCCTTCGACCAGCGCGGGAACCCGATGACCATGTGAGTGCCTGAGTAGGGGTAGGTGTAGCAGTCGAAGGTGACGTCCAGACCCTCGGCACGTGCGTCCTCCACCAGGCCGATGTAGTCCAGGTGGCTGCCATCGCCCTGGAAGCTCTGGCGGTAGTGGGTCAGGTGCACCGGGGAGCCAGAGCGCCTCCCGATGTCGACCGCCTCTTCCCACGGCGCCATAACGCTACGGACCTTAAGGTCGGACCTGGTGTGGGTGTGGTAGAAGCCGCCGAGACTTGCGACTGTCTCGGAGAGGGCTACTAGCTCTTCGGTGTCGGCGTATGCGCCGGGCTCATAGTCCAGGCCCGTTGACAGCCCCCACGCGCCTTCTTCCATGGCCTCTCGGACAACCGACTGCATGTTGGCGATCTCTGCTGGGGTTGCCGGACGGTCGTTCCAGCCGACGCCCCAGATGCGCACGGGGGAGTTTCCCAGGATGTATGCGATGTTGATGGCGACGTTGTTGTCATATTGCCCAAGAAGGTCGGCCACGGTAAGCCAGTCGGCGGGCATGGGAGGGTAGCCGTTGAGGCCGGAGTCGAGCCAGATATAGCGGTGCAGCTCGTCCTGGGTCTTGAATGGCGCGTGAGAGATGCCGTCGATGCCCACCAGTTCCGTGGTGACGCCCTGGCGCACCTTGGGGTCGTGGTGTGGCTCGCCGAGGATCGTGAGCCCGGCGTGGGAGTGCACATCGATGAACCCCGGACACACCACATGGCCGGTGGCGTCGATGGTACGTGCCGCCACGAGGCGGGTCACGTCGCCACGGTGGATGGTGACGCGTTCGTCTTTGATCGCCACAGCGGCGTGGAAGCCAGGGCTGCCGCTACCGTCGATCACCAGGCCATTTACGATCAGCAGGTCGAACATCGTGATCTCCTTCAACTGCCAGTCTACGGTACCGCAAATGGGCTTGTGATGGGGGAGTGCATAATCGGGGGGCAAGGTTGGAATTGGCGACTGCCCTGTCGACGTGCGTGGGTGCCGTTCATGTGAGCGCCCATTCCCCCGGCATGGCTCACCTGTCGCCCAGGGCTACCGCTGAGGGGGCATCAGATTGTGGTGGAAGTGAAAAAGTGTCCCATGGTGTCCCATTCTGTGTCGTTGCCTAGCTGAGAGGAGGGGACGATTGGGACAAAACGGAGAGGTTTGGAACAGATATGGGACAGTCGTGGTACAGGTTTGAGACAGAATAGGACAGGTGTTTTCTCCAGGGCTCTATCATTCGATGTGGTCAATTACCATACACGTGTCCTTCTTACCGCAGACCCCAGGAAATGAGAAAGGGACTGACTCATCGCGCGTCGTCAGTCCCTCACATTCAATAATAGTACAAATGTGCGTTATCGACAACGCGCAATATGAAAACATGGTCTGGTCGTGTGTCCGGAGTGGCGGGCCGTCGCGCAACCGCTTTATGGGCTTCGTGGATTACGCACGTCGTGCTCTACTGCCGATACGCCTTCCTCCCAGGATCCCCCGGAGCCTATCGACTATGATCTCGGGCTCTCCCTCGCGGAGAGCCACTGGGACGACCGCTATGCCGCCCTCGGGGCCATCTGTGCCAAGGTAGATTGGTGGATCGCCATCTTTGAGCCGGGCTACGACGTCCTCGTCCGTGAGGCCCATCGTGGCTGTGTCCCACGAGACTATGGCCCTGGCGTGCCCTGAGTGTGAGTCCTGGAGCTCTGGCTTGGCATCCACGAGCGTTGTCGTAACCCCTGCAATCCCTTGTAGGCCGGCTACGACCACCTGGGCCTTTTGGCGCCAATCGGCGCGCTGTGCGTCCTGATCGGTGTCGACGAAGAGCTCGAGGGCTGTGACAATGCCGGCGATCTCCTCCTTCGGGACCTTGGCTGGCCTGCCGACGCCCTCGCTGTGTGGAGCAGAGTTCAGGTAGGCAGCGGCGATCAATTCCTTGGTGCCGCAGAGGATGCCGGTGGACTGTGGGCCCATGACTCCTTTGCCTCCTGAAAAGCTCACCATGTCGGCGCCCGCCGCTATGTATCGCGTAAGGTTCTCTACGGGCGGTAGCATGGCTGCTGCGTCGACGATCACCGGTACACCGCGTGCATGAGCTATCTCTACGACGCTTTCCAGCGGAATCGCTCCGCCCATCTTGGGGCCGTATACGTAGGCGACCGCGGCCGTCTTTCGATTTATGGCTGCCTCAAGTTCCCACTCCTCGGTGCGTTCCAGGTCGCCTATCTCGACCAGTTTGGCGCCCGCAGCCCTATAGGTGCGGACGTAGCCCACGCGGTGTGCTCGGTGGAGCACGATCTGGTTCTTCATACCGCGGGAATCGGGCAAGCGATCGATCTTGGCTGGATCGGTTCCCGTCATGCAGGCGGCGGCCTGCAGCAGCATCCCAGCGGCGGAGCCGGCCGTCACAAGGCCTGCCTCCGCGCCTGTGAGCTTGGCGATGACCTCACCGGCCCGAGCGTTGAGGTCATGCATGTCGACGAACGACTTGGAGGCCTCTTCCATGGCCCGGACGACAGGTGGCGGCATGATAGAGCCCCCCATCACTGTTACCCAGGACCATGCATTGATGGCGGGCTTGACGCCCAGTCTCTCGTAAAACCCTTCGCCCTTGTATGAGGTCATGGTGCTCCGTGATCATTCTTTTAGACTCGGGACCAAACAGGTTGGAGTGTAGACGCGGCGATGAGGGCTGTCAACGGCGATGCGCGCAGCCTGACCCGGTGGTAAGATGTCGCCCGAACCAGCACGGGAGAGTACCCTGGGTATCTCTGGAATAAAGGCCCTGACATTTGACGTGTTTGGCACTATCGTGGACTGGCGTACCAGCATCTCCGAGGAGGGCAGGCGTCTGGGCGAAGCGAAAGGCATTAAGGCCGACTGGGTCGCTTTTGCGGACGCCTGGCGCGGAGGGTATACGCCCGCCATGGACAGTGTTCGCAGCGGCGACCTACCCTGGACCAACATCGATGGACTCCATCGTATTATCCTCGACGAAATTCTTGGCGAGTTTGGGATAGACGGCCTCAGCGAAGAGGACCGCGACGAGTTTAATCGCGCCTGGCACCGTCTGGATCCGTGGCCAGATGTCGTATCGGGCCTCGGGAGACTCAAGACAGACTTCCTGATCGCACCCCTTTCGAACGGCAATGTAGCTTTGCTGACCAACATGGCCAAGCGGGCCGGACTGGTATGGGATTGCGTGTTGTCGGCGGAGCTTTCCGGACACTACAAGCCAGATCCGGAGGTCTACATTAAGGCGGCACAGCTCCTTGGGCTGAGAGCCGAGCAGGTGATGATGGTGGCGGCCCACACGTTCGACCTGAGGGCCGCGCAAGCGGTGGGCATGCGCGCCGCTTATGTGTTTCGGCCTCTGGAATTCGGGCCGGAGGCAATTTCTGAGCAGCCTGATCTGGAGGAGTTCGACGTATATGCGACCGATTTCCTGGACCTAGCGATGCAGTTGGAAAGCTAGACCGGTAGATTTACAGACGGAACACCACTAAAACGGGGAGGACTTTATGACATACGAAATTGGATCCCGCAAGTATGAGGTTGATGAAGGCTGGGGGAGGATGCCCGAAGGGTACGAAATCTTCCGAGCCGCTGGGGTTGCCGTGGACGGCAATGACAGGGTCTACGTTTTTAACCGCAGCGCCCACAACGTGATTGTGTTCGATCGCGATGGAGACATGCTCACGGCCTGGGATCGGGACTTCATCGAGCCCCACGCCGCGACCGTGGATCGCGAGGGAAACATCTACCTGGTGGACCGAGATACGCATGTCATTGAAAAATTCACCCTCGATGGCGAGCTGCTCATGACCCTCGGCAACAGGAACCAGCCATCTGACACAGGGGGCACGGAGCTTGGTCAGCTGGTGAACAAAATTGGTGGGCCGAACAACAAGCCTACTGGTGTAGCGGTTGCACCGGATGGCACGATATTTGTGTCGGATGGCTACCAAAACTGCCGCGTGCACAAGTATGACGCTGAAGGGAATCACCTGATGTCGTGGGGTGTGCCAGGCAAAGTCGAGCCCGGCCACTTCCATCTGCCTCATGGCATCGGTGTCGACAACCGGGGCAGGGTACTCGTCTGCGACCGGGAAAACCATCGCATCCAGCTGTTCAACCAGGATGGTGAGCACCTGGAGACCTGGACTGGTTTCCGGCAGCCCACAGCGGTGGTCATTGGTCCTGACGATACCGTCTATGTGCCGGAACTGCAGGCTCGCGTAACAATCCTCGATTCGGACGGAAAGGTCATTGGTCAGTGGGGTGGGGAAGAGGATCAGTCGCCGGGCGGCTTTGTCGCGCCTCACGGCATTGCGATCGACTCACACGGCGATATTTACGTGGGCGAGGTACTGGAGGGAGCACGAATCCAAAAATTCGTGCTGCAGTAGTGGGCATGGAGCTATTTGAGGCGATACACAGTCAGCGAGCGATCCGTCGGTTCAACAATGAACCGGTGCCGGACGAGCTCGTGCGGAAGATACTTGATGCTGCAATTCGAGCGCCCAGCGGGGGCAACCGTCAGCCCTGGTCGTTCATAGTTGTAACGGATACCGACGTCAAGCTGGAGCTTGGGCGTCTCTACAAGGAGTCCTGGGTCCAGGGCGGGCTATCTAAAATGGCCCGCGACTCTGACCCCTCGACCGCTCGTGTCTACACTTCCGCGCAGTACCTGGCGGATCGGATGGGGGAGGCGCCCGTCCTAATCTTGGCGTGCATCGAGATGGGTGGGGGCGATACCAGCATCACTACGGGCTCTTCGATCTACCCTGCGGTGCAAAATTTGATGCTGGCGGCGCGGGCTCTCAGTCTCGGAACGGTCCTGACGACCATACACAAGGGGCGCGAGGCCGAGGTAAAGGCATTGCTCGGTATACCGGCAAACGTCGAGACCGCCGCCCTAATTCCCATGGGATTCCCCGGGGAGGGAGCGCGGTTCGGCCCGACCAGGCGCGTACCGGTGGACGAGGTAGCCCATCGAGATCGCTGGGGTGGAGCCCTTTAGTCACAGGGAGGTGCCGATGGGAAGCACTCAGGGTCATGATGTCCAGCAGATTCGAGATGAGCCCGCTGAGATGCGGGATGGCACCCTGCTGCGTTCCGACATCTACCGGCCGTCCGGTGGCGGCAAAACCACCCGGTCCTCATGAGTTCGTGATAAGGCTGAGGCCGACGGACGTGTTGCTCGGGCCGGACCATCGGTTGCGACTGAATGTCTCAAGCTCAGACTTCCCCAACTTCGACCGCAACCACAACACGGGCAAGGACTTCTGGTCGGACGCCGAGCTGCAGGTTGCCTGGCAAACGGTGATGCACGACTCCGAGCACCCGTCGAGGCTGGTGCTGCCGGTGATAGAAGACTAGGTCGCGCCGCAAGAGGGCGGGTCACAGACCCGCCCCTACACCGAGGGATGTCTGGTGTTCAAGGCCCCCTGTGGCTCGCCACTACATCTCGCCGAGGCGTAGGATGCGCTGGACCGAGATCCTGTGAATCAGCCAGATGATGCCCAGAGTGATGACTGCGAACACAAACACCATGATCCCGTAGGTGATGAACAGTGCCTCCCAGTTCACCTCAAGGGCGAAGGGCGGCACTACCTTGGTGCCGAAGTCGTCGTGGCCCAGGAATGGCATTATGATGGAGCTGAGCCGTCCCCCCATCCATGTGCCCAGGGCCATCCCCGCCGCTATCACCAGCGTCTGCTCCAGCCACACCATCGTGATCAGCTGCCCCGACGACAGACCTACGGTACGTAGTAGGGCGAACTGGAGCTGGCGGTTCCGGAACGACACGTACGCATGCACCAGGAAGCCCAGGCAGCTCAGTATCAGCACCGCCCCAAAGGCGATGAATAGAAGCGACCGCCATCCGGCCTTCACGAGGGGGTCCACCTGCGATTCTGCCAGAAGGACATTTCTGTCGAGCACGGAGTTGGCTGAAAAGTTACCGACCTGGCCGAGGCCGTCGGCAGAGTTGATGGGGCCCGCCCCGTTTTCCGCAGTAGATAGCCATAGTTCATTCGCGTCGAGATTGCGAGAGCTGGCGCCGAGATTAGCGTAGTTGGTAACAGAGGTCAGGTCTGCAATCAGGTATTTTTGGTCCGAGATAATCATGGTGGGGAAGTAGTCGACCGTTTCTGTGACTTTCACAGGGATTCTGAACCCGGCGACCGACACGTCAAATTCCTCGCCCTCGGTGTGGCCGGAGTTGCGCATGAATGACTTGCTGGCCAGCACCGGGATCGCCCCGCTAGTCGGCCCGAAGTACAGGCCCCGTGAAGTGAGTGCGTTGCCACTTGACCAGGAAAATAGGGCTGATCCTCCATCGCCATCGACGCTCACGCCGGAATCTCGCAAGGAGTCTGAAACCGCGTCCGAGGTGACGCGAAGTACACTCCAGCTCGAGGTGTCGTCGAAGGACTCGACCACCTTGAACTGTTCGTCTCCCACACCAACCGATATCTCATCGACGATGATCGAGCCTGCCTGAAGCCTCCGGCCCGCCCCAGTCTCATCGATCCTGAGTGAGATCAGAGAAATCGGGACGCTAGATCGTGGCGGGGCATACCCACCCGGGGCCAGGTTGGCAGAAAGAACGGTCCAGTCAGCGGAGTTTAGCGCGCCGAGGGACAGTGTCCTGTACCGGCCAGTTGCATCTCGGAGTCTTGCTGTGACCCTTACCGTTGGGTGCGGCCGATCGGACTTGAGGGCTACGGTGAACGTAAGGGCATCCTCTGGCAATTCCAGAATCTGCGGCGACTCGTCGGACCCCAGGGACAGGATCAGCTCGTCGATTGGCTCATCCGAAAAGTCGTCTCGGTACCAGGCGACATCAGTGAATGATTCGCTGTCCAATGCGAGCATCGTGTATGAAGTACCGAAACTTCGGGACAGGTCATGCCCGCTGCTTCTCAGGACCGGGCTGGCCACCTCGACGCCGGGCACCTTGAGATATGCCTCGGACAAGGTCGGTCGCGGCGTCGGCTCGATACCGGGTGTCGGCACCGGCGTCGGAGTCGACCTCCTGAAACTGCGGCGGGCACCGGTGGTCGGGAAGCTCTCCCGAACGTCGGCTACCCTGAGATCGGAGCCGGTTGAATAGAGCACGCGCTCCTCAAAGCTCCGTTCCAAGGTTGCTCCGAAGCTTGACGCGAAAATCCCAAGGCCTGCGGTGAGTATCAGCAATAGCGATAGCCGCGCGTAGTGCGTCGGATTGCGGGCCATCTGCCAGATTCCCATGACCATTCCGGCGGGTAGCCACGAAGAAAACAAGCGGCTCGCCAGATTCATGACCACCGGGAATAGTCGCAGCAGCACCATGGCAGACGCCACGAGGATGAGGCCTGGCAGCGCCAGCAGGAGCTGGTTGACCGCCAATTCGCCGAATAGCTTCGTCGCCACGACGGAACCCTGCTCAGTTAGCTGTCGGAACAGGAATATGCCGATCACAAGCCCGAGCACGTCCAGGTAATAGCGCTGGTATGCAGGCTGTGACGTTGGTCTCGCCGACTGCTGTCGGTGACGCGTCACACTGATTCGTGATGCCTGGACAGCTGGCACAATCAGGGCCACGAAGCTTAAAACGCCTCCGAGGACGCTCATCATGTACGCGGCGCCTGAAATCGAGGCTACAACGCGAGTGCCTCCGGTGAGGTCCGAGAATGCCGGGGTGTATCCCAGTGCGCCGACGGCGGCGGCCGCCAACACGGGACCTGCTAACATCGCCACGAGGGATATCGTCGTGCCTTCCATGACGAATATAGTCAGTATCTGTGCGGTGGAAGCTCCTCGACTCCGAAGGAGCGCCACTTCGCTGCGGCGCTCCTCGACAGCTAGCGACGACAGGGTGATGACATAGTAGAGAATCACCACGGCAATTAGGATTAGCACCACGAACATCGGCAGCTTGCTGAAGAAGAGACGCCGGTCGTACTCTACGAGGGCGTTGTCCAGCTTCGTCTCTTGTCTGTACCCCGTCAATGTCGATGCAAGGGAGGCGTTCATCGTCTGAATCTTGTTCAGGGTCGAAATCGAGTTCGCTGCGTTTATTCGGTCTCCGTCTACGGACAACAGCCATGCATAGGTGCTGTCCATCTTGCGGAACGCTGGCCCGAGGACATCCAGGTAGCCTGCTTCCGAAATCAGGAATGGCGCGGTCCGGAATGAAGGCCCGGTGGCGGCGCTCAGTACCCTATCTTCGAGGGCCCAGAACTCGGCAGTAGGGTCATTCCTTGTGAAGGTTCCGCTAATTTCCACTGTGACGCTTGAAATCGAGTCGTCCCAGTGTGGGACAGCCACGACGCGGTCTCCAAGGACGAGCCCGAAAAGATCGGCGGCATCCTGTGGGATCATGGCTTCTATTGTCAGCGTGTCGTCTGTCACTTCCAGCGGCTGGTCGACCGGACGCCGTCCTGTGGCCAGGGTTGTGTGTTCGTCCAGTTGCGGAAGAAATGCGAAGTACGCGCGGGAGTTATCCTTGCCTGCGGCTTCTTCCTGTCCCTCCTCGGTCAGGAAGAATGTGGGAGACTTGCCTGCCTGCATACGGTCATTGAGCAGCCAATCGATGCGTTCCTCGAACTCCCTCTCAGCCGCGTTTGCCACAAGGTTGTAGTCTGCCCTGGTGGTTGGCGCTCGTTGCCCCTGGGCCAGAATGTCGATCTCTCTGACGGACAGGCCATTGATGGTATGTCTGAGAGCAAGCTCTCGGAGGGCGTCGAAGTAAATAACGGTGCCTGACATGATGGCAGAAGCCAGTAGCACGCCCAACAGCACCGCGGACATCAACTTCCAGTTGGCGAGTCCTCGCTTCAGGACGAACTGCCAGGTCGTCAGCAGCTTTATTACAAATCCGGGCATATTTTCACCGTTTCGGCCCGTCCCAGTCTGACGGGTAGGGGCCGCAGATTCCCAGTTCGGTTATTACCGCAAAGATCGTAGGTTGTTACGTATTGAATATCAAGATGGGTTTGTGCCCAACCCTCGTCAAGCGCGTCATAGTTCGCCGAGCCGAGCAATGGCCTGTAAATCCAGTCGGCCCGACTTGCGGGTCAGCACTAGAAGGGCGGCCACTAGGATCACAGCGAGGGCGGCGTAGACCGACGTCATGAGCCCCCAGTTTGTCACCAGCAGGAATGGAGGCACCACCGGGTTGCCGCTATCCGTAACGGCCAGCGGCGACACCGTGAGTGCGCTCATTCGGAACCCGGCCCAAGTGCCGAGACCCATTGCGACGATCACGATGGCCAGGTGCTCGAAGACCAGAAGGGCCGTCAGCTGGAGACGGGATAGCCCCATCGCCTCTAGGAAGCCTATTTCGGCTCGACTTAGCCTTGCTGAAAGCAGTAGATAGCCGACGTACCCCAGGGCAGCCGCCAGAAGCGCTACCGTCACTGCGAGGACCACCATCGCATTCCATCCTGAGGACGCCAGCGGATCGAGGCTGGCGGTCTCGAGTTGTTGTGACCGGTCCTGCAGCCGCCCACCGAATGCCAACAGATCGGTGATTCCATCGCGTACCATCGGCACCGACTCAGGCTCGACCACGATGAAGAACTCGTTCGGTCGATTGGCATGTTCCAGTCCCAGAACGTTGATGTGGCCGAATAGAGTATCGATATCCCCCAGCATGAATCCGGCTCCCGGGTCCATTGTCGGGAAATAGCGCACCGTACCAGCCACTTCTACGCTCACCCTGCGGTTGGAGATCACGGCCGTCATGACCGATCCCTCGACAGCCCCGGTGGCCTCCAAAAGGGACTCGCTGAATATCACCGGCACCGGACCGACATTCGGAGGAAGGTACATTCCTCGGACGCCTAAAATTGCCTCAGTGCCGAATAGGAGTCTTGCCGACCGACCGCCACCATGAGGATCTACGCCGGAGGCGAATACCCTTTCCGCCGAAAGGGGGGAGGATCGGATGGCGAGCCACCGCATGGGCCCTTCGAAGTCCTCCACGGACTGGGTTGTTCCATCAACGAGACCGACGTGGATGTCGTCTATGTGGATTTCGCCTGGGGTCAGCACGTTCCCCTGGCCTGGTTCAAATATCTGAACTGATACCAGCGTTACGGGCTTCTTCAGGCGGACGGGCACCTCAGTGGTCAACTGTGACCATTCGGTCTGATCCAGTTTTCCCAGGGTAACCGACGCGAGGGTTCCATTGCCGTCCTTGAGCAAAACCCAAAGCGCCACACTGCGGAGCTGCTGGATCGGTCTGACCCAAATGCCGAGCGTAGTCGCGTCATCGGGGAGGGTCACCGGCTCGAGCCGGTCCCTTGGCTGGAGACGGTCCATGACATCCCTGAGGCTGTTGGCGGAGAAGTCGTCCCTATACCAGGCAAAGTGGGAAAAAGGACCCGGTTCCAGCCCTATTAGCTCGAACGAGGAGATGTTGACTTCGCCCCTAAGCCGGAGAGCCGGTGTCATAGTCGCCACTCCCGGCAGCTCGGCGATGCGCTGTTGAATCGCACCTGAATTTGTCGGCCCGCCAGCAGCAAGGTCATCGACTCGGAAGTCTGACACGATTTCGTAAAAGACCTGCTCCCGCTGACTCTTCTCTAGTGTCCCTCCGACGGTAGTGGCCAAAATGGCCAGTCCCGTCGCCAGTACCAGGAGTAGTACCAGCCAGGTGTACTGGGTGGGGTTGCGTGCCATGTGCCACATTGCGACCGCCATCCAGACGGGCGTAAACCGCGTAGCCTGCTTCAGAAGTACGAATATTGCCTGAACTGGCAGCATGAGGATCAGTGCGATGGTTGGAGTGAAGGCCAGCTCCCCTGGATCGGGGGGGCTCATATACAGGTACCAGGCCACGAAACCTGCTTGGACCACGAGCCACGCGACTGTCGTCAGACGTCCGCTGGCCTTTGTCGTTGCCCAGTATGCCGCCCCGAAACCTAGAGCAGCCGCCACACGGGGACCCCATACGGACGTCACCAGCTCAGAGTCACCCTCCAGTAGTAGTATGGCTATTAGCGATGCTGTTGTAGCCGCCACCACGAGATGGATCAGGGCCGGGGACTCGCCAGCGATTAACCGCACCACTGCCGGGAA